>VFQP010001972.1_pt1 | contig 24550 bp, 21 predicted proteins | sample 3512351 | NCBI WGS metagenome assembly VFQP01 (sample SAMN10412372, study PRJNA504923) | tailings metagenome | isolation source: Relicate 1 Philex TSF1 revegetated site | place: Philippines: Tuba, Benguet | collected 2017-08-29
ACTTGCAACAAACGTCAGTGCGGCAGCAAGGAAGGATAAGCGTAGCTTTTGAAGATCGGATTGTGAGTTGTTATCTTCAAAATAGCATTCGGATTCACTTTCTGTGATCTGAGTGTTTGAAGATAACAACTTTTGATTCAACTTATAGATACATAATGATTGATTTTAACTCTTAGGATTCCAATATAAAACACCTCATTTTACAATATTGTATTTTTGTAAAATGAGGTTATTGTGAAAGCAACAAAGGGTAAACACATCATTTGATGTCAAGCAATCATCCCCCCTTTCCGGAATAAAATTCAGATCTTAAACTTCACTCCCAATTGCAGGTACAAGTAGAAATGCAGACCGTTTGACCGCAAATAGTTTGTGGAAACTCCCACATTGGTGTAAAAACGGTCAAACCCGAATGAAAAAGGATTGTTCTTGTAAGCAGCTCCTACATACACCGCATGAAACAAGCCGGAATGATCGCGGTCGTTTAGAAAGTTCAAGCTACTCCCCGTATAAGCGGCGATTGTCGGATGAAAGTCATGGATCATGGAACGGTTTGAGTTCCCGATATAGGTTTGTTTGAACGGATCATAAGAGAAAAGCAGGTAATCTACTTTCAACATTCCCAAAATGCGGGCTTTCAGATCCACACCAACGTTCAGACCGTATTCAAAACGTGTTCCCGCATATTGCAGATATGCCGAAGCAAAGGCTCCGTGAAAATCAACATTCCAGAAACCGGCTTCCAAACCATATTCCAACGCGTTCAAACCTCCGCGTGATTCCGGGAAACAGGCATGTGCGTTCATCGTATCCAGCGGATAACTGATTTTAGCTGAATCTCCGGAAGGAATACAAATCGCGCGGTTGGAATAGATATTCCAGTCACTTTTTTTCAAATATTCGGCAGGAACAGTTGCAAAATAATACGGTCTGTTGCGTAACCCGAATTTCGTGTGCCAGGTAAGTGGCAAATCATAGTTCCTATCGAAATAATAGCTTCTCGACAGGGAAACATAATCTTTGGGAACAATCAGCAGATATTCTCCTTCCAATGTTTTTTTCCGAAGCTGTAAATGCTGCATGATGTATACTTCCGGGAGCAATTCCGATTCCAGCTTCATCGGAGCATTCATATCCTTGTCGCAAACAATGCATTCTGTAGCATCTTCGCGGATGCGTTTCTTGGTAAGAATTCCATAGGATTCAAAATCCGCTTCCTTCACTCTCGCCCGGTAACGTTCGTGCTGCCACCAACCTTCGCCGCTGATTTCCAGTTTCCATTTCACGATTTTCGCGTACTGCGAATTCTTCGTGAGCGTGTAATACGTTTGATTTTTAGAAAACAAATGCGGTTCCATTTCGAGAATCACATAATTCGCTCTTCCGTCGTTCACCCGGATAATGTTGCAATTCTTCATGATCGAATCTGAGAGCACAAAACACACTTTCGTATTTCCGAAATATTCGTATTGATCCGCCGTATCCTGGAGCAGTCTTTTTCCGGCATAAAACAAATGAATTTCAACCCTCCGGTGATTTTCATTCGGGTTCCTGATCGCGTTTTCCTCTCCTTTTGCGTAACTCGAGACATACGTTTTAGCTGGCAGGATTTCTTCCAGGTAATCTTTCACGCGGTCTGCCCGCTTTTGGGAAAGCCGGAAATTGAGTTTTTTCTTCCCGGTTGAATCCGCGAAACCGATGACCTGGAGGCTATCGATTTTCTTCAGGTTATAGGAAAAAATGTATTTCTGGATTTGCTGTTTGTTCTCTTCCTGGAGCTTGGAATCACCGCTCGGATAATAAATCGAAAAAACTTCCTGGGCAGACAGACGCGCGCTGCTCATTGCAAAAAGCAGCAGCAACATCAGGCTCGTTTCAAACGAAAAAAGACCCATCGGCTGACGGGTCTTCAGGTTTCTTTTCCGCATCACAGAAGCGAATATAGTTCTTATCTTGAAAGATTCAATGTTCAAAAGTTCAAATTTTGAACCCATTGAACTTTTAAACTTTTTTGGACCTTTTCTATTCGTGAACAATCAGTTTAAATCCTTTTCCGTGGATATTCAAAATCTCAATGCGCTCATCTTCTTTCAAAAGCTTCCGCAATTTTGCGATATACACGTCCATAGAACGACCGTTGAAATAGTTATCATCGCCCCAGATTGCACGCAAAGCGGCTTGTCTGTCCAACACTTCGTTGCGGTTTTTACACAACAAGTGAAGCAATTGTCCTTCCTTGGTCGTCAATTTCTTTTGCTCGTCTTTCAGATGAAGGATTCTCGAAACCGGCTCATACTGGATTGTTCCGATCTGCTGGATTTCACTTTCGTCCGTATCAGCAGTTCCTGTTCTTCTCAGAATCGCTTCGATACGCGCCAGTAATTCCTCCATCGTAAAAGGCTTGGTCATGTAATCATCCGCACCACTTTCAAAGCCTTCCAGCTTATCTTCCTTCATTGCTTTTGCCGTCAGGAATAAAATCGGAACTTTCGGATCGATTAAGCGTACTTCTTTCGCTAATGTAAACCCATCCATCTCCGGCATCATCACATCAAAAATACAGAAGTCGAAATGTCCGTCTGTGTATTTTTCATATGCGTGTTTTCCATTGCGCGCAAGCTCAACCTGATAACCTTTAGCTTTTAAAAAAGTCTGTAATAATTGACCCAAGTTGTCGTCGTCTTCTGCTAATAAAATTGATTTTTGCTTAGCCATAATTATCTTTTTATTGTTACACGAAATTCTGAACCCTCTCCAACCTGACTGGTTACATGAAGGCTCCATCCGAACATATCTGCGAGTGCTTTCACATAACTCAAGCCCAAACCGAAACCTTTCACATTGTGAACATTTCCGGTTGGAACACGGTACAATTTATCAAATATTTTCGAGATATGTTCACGTTTAATTCCAATTCCTTTATCTATCACGGACAATTCCAATCGTTCAGGGAATACTTCGAGTTTCACTGTTACGTGAATTTTGTCCTTGCTGTATTTAATTGCGTTATCCACCAGGTTGTTCACCATGTTGGTAAAGTGCATGCGATCGCCCTGGATATACACCTCTTCCTTAGGAAGTTGCAGGATCAATTCTCCGTCAGAACCAGCAATCCGGAAAGAGGCTGTTTTCGCCACCGACTGGATCACTTCGATCACCGGAACTTTTTCCATTTTCACTTTCAACTCACCACGATCGATTACCGCACTTTGCAAAATCGATTCAACTAAAACTCCGAGGCGTTTATTTTCTTCCTGGATCATCTTCACGAAAGGAGCCGCATTTTCTGTTTGACCACCCATCATCGCCGGATCGTGCATCGCCTCGCAAGCCAATGAAATCGTTGAAATCGGTGTTTTAAACTCATGCGTCATATTCGAGATGAAATCGTTTTTCAGTTCGAATAACTTCTTTTGGGTCAAAATGGTACGGAACATATACGAAATCGTGATAATAATCAGTACCGCCAGGATCAAACTCACGATCAGCAAGCTTCCCATTGATTTCAATACGAAAAAGCGGCTGTGCGGGAAATTCACGTGTAAAGTCAGCTTGTCCTCCAGGATTTTATTCGGGAAAAGCATCGTCGACTGGGCTTTAACCGTATCAAGCTTGACATCGTAATTACTCAATGCATTCTTGAATTTAACCGGTTCGTTGTTTTCTTCCACTACCACAAATTCGAATTCATCCGGCAATTTATCCGCCACCAGTTCTTTCCGGATAATGGAATCAAGAATCTTTAGATTGATGCGCTTTTCCGGATCCAAATACATATTATCACGGAAGGTTTCAACCATCAATTCGTTGATATACTTGGCTTTCTTAACGATTTTGTGCATCACACGCTGATCGAGGTGATACGCTGCTCTGACGGAATCCTTGTGAAACAAACTCGGATTTGATCCGTCGAACAGTTCGTGAATCTGGCGAACGTCTCTTGCTAACACTTCCTGCTTGGAATACAAGCCGGAAATCGAATCGAAGCTATTTCCTGTTACAATCAGGTAATTTTCCAGTTTTCCATTGACTGTCAAAACGGTATCACGAATCGAAATGGATTCTTTTACTTCGAATAAATTCTGGAATTCTTCTTTCAGAACGTCTTTGTACTGACCGGAAACGTCCTTGCTCATCAGGGAAGAATACCTTCTCACATCTTCCACTTTCTCATAGCGAATAGCAATGCGTTCCATCGCTGTGTTCACCTTGCTTTTGAAATCGTCCGATTTTCGGTCGTAAAGCTGTAAAGTCTGGAAGATCTGAATCAACAAAAGGGCCAGCATGGCAATCCATACTGCAGTAATTACGAGATTGATCCGAATCTTAATCATATGCGAATAACGAATGTAGGTGAAATGTTAAAATCAACCATTCACTTAACGTTTTTTAGGAGAATTGAAAATGCAAAATGCAAAATGCAAAATGCAAAATGCAAAATGCAAAATGCAAAATCAAATAATTTTTAGATTAAAATCCAAACAGAAGCAATTTTTGCATTTTTAGTTTTGTATTCCCTACTTTTTCTTGCTTCCGCGTTTCTTCGGTTTTCCATACTTTTCCTGCATGGCTTTCTTGTGGTTGTAGCGAACGTTGACCTTTTTGTTTTTCGCCTTTTTTTCATGAAATGCAGGTCCTGCCTGGTCTTTCGGAGGCAATTTGACCAATACGTTTTTCATTGCAACCTGCGGCTTCTCAAACTCGAGAACCAGGGATGAAAGTTCCACTGCATCCGGGAAATCCTGGATATCCACTTGCTTGTTCATGAACTGTTCGATCTTCCCGAAGAATTCCAGGTCCTTTTCAGCCAGGAATGTAATTGCATGACCTTCTTTATCCTGTCGACCGGTTCTACCGATCCGGTGAATGTAATTTTCCGTGTTATCCGGAATATCGAAATTAATGACGTGAGAAACATCTGTTACATCGATTCCCCGCGCGATCAAATCAGTTGCCACCAAAATGCGGTAAATCCCATTCTGGAAGTGATTGACTGCGTTGAAACGGTAATTCTGGGCTTTGTTGGAATGAATCACCCCTACTTCCACGTTGAATACCGGTTCCAGTTCTTCAAACAATTTATCGGCCAGAAGACGTGAAGAAACAAATACCAGTACGCGGGACATCTCTTCGTTGTTCTCCAGCAAATGTTTCAGCAAATTGACTTTCGAAGTGAAATTCGGAACAGAAATAGCTTCTTGTTTGATTTTTTCAAGCGGTGTTCCTACTCTCGCAGCCTCTACTTTCACCGGATTTTCAAAATATGCTTCGATGAATGCCGCTACTTCTTCGGAAAGTGTTGCTGAGAAGAGTAAATTCTGTCTTTTCGCAGGAAGCAATTCAAAAATGCGCATCAATTGCGGCCTGAATCCCAGGTTCAGGGTTTCGTCCACCTCATCGATCACTACTTTCTTGATGTGTTTAAACTGCAAAGAACCATTCGCCGCCAGGTCGAAAATACGACCCGGAGTTCCTACCAAGATATCCAGTCCCTGCAAAACCATAGCCGATTGGGTGTTGATATTCGCTCCTCCGTAAACTCCGCCCACAACCACATTCATATACGGTGTCAGCTTTTCTACTTCCCGAACGACCTGAACCACCAATTCTCGTGTCGGAACGATAATCAGGATCTGGGGATGCGGCTCTTTGGAGAATTTCCACATGGATAAAGTCGGCAGCAAATAGGCCAATGTTTTACCCGTTCCGGTTTGCGCAAGGCCTATCACATCCTTTCCGGACATCATCACGGAAAACCCGGCCGACTGAATAGTCGTTGGAGTCGTATATTCAAGTTCATCCAAAGCATTTAGAATCGGCTTTTTGATATTTAAATCGTGAAATGTCATGCGGAAATTTTTTACAAAGGTAATCAATCCATTTTTGTCGGGTTTTAGAACGGGATTACTTTCTTTCAAATCCGGAATTTACTTCAACTAAAACTGCCGTAAAAAAATAATTGATAGATCAATTCTACTAGTAATCAAATTGTTAAATCCATTATTCGATGCAAAAATTAACATATTTACCATGAAAATTATTTATATTTAGCGCTCAATAAAGCAAATACAACTACAACTTTAGGCGTAAAAAGCCTGAAACCTATAATACTATTACTATGTTGAAGTACTTATCTACTACACTACTTGCGTGCGTTTTATCGGCTCATTTGAATGCCCAGGTAACCGTTTTTGAGCCCATGTCTTCCGAAATCGAATTTATTCAACCACGCGGCTACTCAACCGATGCCGGAAGAAAATACAATTCCCCTTCGTATTATTCACACCCGGATTTCGGAAAGCTCACTTTTGATGCCCCGTATGGAAAAAATGTGGTGGAAGACATCAGTAAACGAACGTATGATTCGCGCTACTATGTTGATTTGGATAATCCGACCTACTTCTATATTAAAAAAGCCAGCAATCCGATAAACCTGTATCAAAACGGAGTTTGGCGCGCTATTGATCCAAGTCTTCACAAGGTTTCGGCTCAAAAATACCAATCGGGAATCCAGAACTGGCCAACCACGCTGGATATCTCGAACAAACTCACATCCTTTTTGCTCTCCGGATCTGAATTCAAATTCAATAATTATTCCCTGAAGGTGATTAACAACAATAATTCTGTGAGTATGTACCAGGCAAACTGGTCACAAATTGTCGTTGGAAATGAAGGAGCATACATTACGGATGTTTTCCCCGGAATAGACATGAAGATCCTGTTTTGGGAAGGAAAAATCAAATCAGATTTCATTATCCGTGAAAACCCACATGTGAAACAGATTATTTTTATCGATCAGCTCCATGTTCCTTCCCACCTGAACGGATATATTTACACCAACGAAGAAGTTATACACGGACCGGTTATTTTTGAAAACATCCACACCGGGGAAGCTGAAATCAAATTCAACAGTGCAAGATGCCACGATGCTTCGGAAAACCGGTATTCCTGGGTCAATCCTTACACGTTGAACGGGAATTCGTTAGAAATCTTATGTGACTCCGCTCAATTGAACGATCCCGCAAAAGTCTACCCGATTACGATTGATCCTCTGGTAACAGTAGTAGGACCTGTTTCCTCACCCGGCAGTCTGATGGGATCGAGACCTTCTCCCGCGTCGTGTTCGAATACCTTAAGTGTCACTTTCCCGGGAGGAACGACTCCCTGGGATGTTTCTCCGGGATGGACCATTGTTTCTGATTTTTGTTACCTGACCTCCGGATGGTTCTATGACGATTGCTGGAGATCTGAAGCCCAGGTTTGGGTTACTTCCTCCTGCGGCGGAATTACACCAGCTGCTGCACCGGGAACGATCTGGGCGTGCACAGCGGGTTGTAATAATACCGGAACCTGGAATCCCACAGTACCTTTTGCAAGTTCGGGAACACAATCTTTAGCACAATGTTATGCTCCATCCTGCTCCAATCAAACGTTAAATTTCACCATTAATTTTAATCGTACTTATTGTGCCGGGAACGGTACCTATGACAACTGCAACTGGGCCCAAAATTACTGCAACTACATGAACAGCTGGAATGTGACTGTTCAGGGAAGAAATCCCGAAACACTTAGCAACACAGCCACCGGAAACGGTTCTGCGACTATCGCCGCTCCGACCTGTGCTTCCGGAACAACACTTTTAAACCCTACGCCACTATACGGAGTTCCGGGTTATACTTATTCCTGGAATACCGGTGCAACTTCAAGCACTTTAAACGTTACAAACGGTCCTGCAACTTACACCGCAAATGTTACAGACGCATGCGGAACAGTCAGAACCGCAACATTTATCATTACCTGCCCGTTGGCGTTGGATATGGGGAATTTTGAAGCAGCTCATTCCGGAGAAGACGTTCAATTAAGCTGGTCTACGAATTACGAAAAGGAAAATCAGCATTTTGTCGTTATGCGGGCAGGAAGCGATTTGAAATTCGAGGAAATCGGGCAGGTTTTAAGCCAGGGGAATTCGGAAACGCCACAATTTTATGCGTTTATGGACAGAGAACCGCTTCACGGAATCAGTTATTACCAATTGAAAAACGTGGATATCAACGGTCAGGCCACTTTATCGGATATCCGCTCCATTGAAACAAACCGTTCAGGAAAAGCTATTTCGGTTTCTCCCAATCCGAATAACGGGCAATTCAGCCTGGAACTAACGATTCCCAAAACAGGAAATTATACCGTGCAAATTGTTTCTCCGGATGGAAAAGTGGTTTATCAGAACAATCTCTTGCTGGAAAGCGGACATCATGTATTGCCAATGAATAAAGGGATTTTATTGAAGGGAACTTACCTGGTTCGCGCAACGAATGAAAAAACAGAGTTCCAGGAGAAATTTGTAGTGGAATAGGACTTTAAGACTACAAGATCCTAAGATTTCGGGACTTGGATTTGAGAAACATCTAAAATCTTCATATCAAAAAACCCTGACGTCCCGGCAATACTGCCGGGAGTCAGGGTTCACCCTTGCTATGAGTTGTTGGTAAGTAATCCCGAATGTTGTAGTTCCAGCTTTTCAGCATTGAGGATATTCGGGATTATTGCCCTGGAAATTTACATCTTCGGCATCAACACTTTGTCCAGTACATGAATTACTCCATTTGACTGATACACATCGTATGTGGAGATATTTGCAACATTTCCTGCTTCGTCTTTGATCGTAATGTTGTGGTCTCCGTTCATCATTGCCCACAATTTACCTCCTGAAGCTGTTGTCATTTCTGCCTTTCCGCCACCTTTCTTAATAGCTGCCGCAATCGTGTTGAAATCCATTTTTCCCGGAACAACATGATAAGTCAGTACTTTCACCAATGTTGCCTTGTTTTCCGGTTTCAATAACATGTCTACTGTTCCCGCAGGAAGGTTTTCAAAAGCGTCGTTTACCGGAGCAAAAACCGTGAAAGGACCTTTTCCCTGTAAGGTTTCAACCAAACCTCCTGCTTTTACGGCTGCAACCAGTGTCGTGTGATCTTTCGAGTTTACTGCGTTCTCTACAATGTTTTTTGCAGGATACATAGACTCGCCTCCAACCATAACAGTCTGAGCAAATGAGTTGGAAAGTAATGCTGTTGAAGCAATGATTGCGATTGATAATAATGCCTTTTTCATAATCGTTGAGTTTTGAATTAAAAATTTGACTCAGTTACGACCACCAAAAAGCTTTGGATTTTTGAAATGCGAAAAAAGTTGAAAATAATTTCAAACAAAAATTATTAACCATTGATTATCAATGATTTAATAACACGTTTTTTTTTGAAAAGAAAATAAGAATTTACTCGAGGAGGAGCAATCCGATCGTGAAATAGATAAATAAGCCTAAGACATCGTTCGTGGTAGTAACGAAAGGACCTGTTGCCAAAGCCGGATCAATCTTATAGCGGTTCAGGATCAAAGGAATCATTGTTCCGAAAATAGCGGCAAAAATTGTGACGGTCAACAAAGAAATACTGACAACAAAGGCCAAACGGTAATCATTAAAGAAATAAGCCAATCCGAAGATTAAAGAGGAACAAAGCAATCCGTTTACCACTCCTACGATGGCTTCCTTTCCAACTTTCGATAAAATACTGTCGAAAGGGTCATTTCCGCGCGCCAATGATTGTACAACGATCGCAGAAGATTGTACTCCCACATTTCCACCCATCGCTGTAATCAAGGGAATAAAAAATGCCAGAGCCGGAAGATGCGTAATATTTGTTTCAAAACGCGAAATAACCTGCGCACTGAGAATTCCTCCCAGCATTCCGATCAGAAGCCACGGTAACCGCGCTCTTGAAATACGAAATACACTCGAATTCGATTCTACTTTCTCGGAGATCCCCGAAGCCAGCTGGAAATCCTTGTCTGCTTCTTCCTTGATCACATCCACCACGTCATCGATGGTAATGCGGCCAACCAGTTTTCCCTGCAAATCAACGACCGGAATGGAAACCATGTCGTATTTTTCCATGACCTTGGCTACTTTCTCGGAAGAATCGCTTGTGGTCACAAAAATCAGGTTCTTTCCTTCGTACAAATCGCGAATCGGTGTTTTCGGGCTGGCAAAAAGCAATCTTTTCAACGAAAGAACCCCCACCAGTTTATTCAGATCGTCTACAACGTAAATCGTGTAGACCTGTTCAACATCTTCTGCTTGTCTGCGTAATTCAACCAATGCACGATTTACCGGCCAATCCAGTTTTGCCTGGATGAACTCTTTCTGCATCAATCCTCCGGCCGTGTCTTCGTCATAGTTCAAAAGGTCAACGATATCATCTGCGGCATCGTCATCTTCCATTTGAGAGATAACCTCCTGGATTTTTTCATCCGGAAGTTCTCCAAGGATATCGGCAGCATCATCGGAATCCAGGTTCTCCAATTGCTCCGCCATTTCTTTCGAAGAAAGCGAAGCCAGGAACCGGTCACGAACTTCTTCTTCCAGTTCCATCAGGACATCTGCCTGAAGTTCTTCATCGAGCTGGTAATACAGGTATTTTGCCTGCTCAATGGACAATTCGTCCATGATTTCAGCAATATCAGCAAAGTGAAGATCGGTGATGTGCTCTATGATCCATAGTTTATCCTCCGACAAAATCGCTTGCCGGATGCGCTCAAGAAAGTCTTTGGTCAGCTCAAAACGCATGGATTCTCAATTTGAGTGCAAAAGTAGGCCTTTCAAAGTCAAGAAACAACCGATTTGCATTTACAAAACATTAAATTCTATTCCTTCTCTATCCGTTGAGGATACAAAATTCCCTTTCCCGTAATAAAATACACAAAAAAGAAGGCAACGAACGTCACTCCTGTTTGCGTTTGAAGCGTGTCTTCGATCAGGAAAGAAAGCATGGTAATCACCAGGAATCCTGTCCATTCAAAGGCATTTATTTTCAATGCCCGAACCAGTTGAATCAGCCACAGAAACCCAAAAGCAAGGAAGCAAAGAATTCCTCCGGCTACCCAGCTGGTGATGTATTGATTGTGAGTCAAATGCTGGTTATCCAGCGTTAATTTCGAATGATTCAGGCGATATGTTTCTTTAAACGATTCCCTCATATCTCCCACACCGACACCAAACAGCGGATGCTTTTTCACAATGGTCAGACCCGCTTTGTTTGATTCGATTTTCTCCAATAAGGATTTACCGTTCGGATCCTGTACATTGTACAATTGGTTCCGCATACGATAAATCTGCGCCTGGAATCCTCCTTTCAACATTTCGACAGAAGCAAATCCACGTTCCACATTCCGGATATCTTCTTCGGTCATTTTCTGGAAGTCAACCGAGTCCTTTCGAAGTCCTTTCGAAGTCATGTAACGCAGCAAAATATTCCGGATCGGATTTCCTTTCAAATCAGTTCCATCGCGGTAGGGAACATTGGAAACTTTCGCCCATTCTTTCTCCAATTCATCTTCCGAAACAAAATACTGAACCGGGTATCCATTCTCCCAATTCATATTTTCAGGAACGTCAAAGGTGTAAAGATTTCCGTTTGCGGTTCTCAATCCGTAATCATCCGTATTGATTTTAATCTTGGGTGCTACCGGTTGAAGTTTCACAACAATAAAAACAATGGAAAATAAGACACAGGCTACAAACAATCCTGTAAAACTACGCTTAACCCACGGCTTTTTAATCGATTTCACCTTAAAGTAAAACATCATCAGGATAATCCCCGAAAGCGTGAAGAATCCCATTCCGATCTGGGACAAATTCGTGTAATAGACGAACCACAAAGCAAGTAGTACAGCAATCCAGCGGTAAGGAAATTTCCGGATCCACCAGGCAGCGCAGAAGACCAATGCCAATACAATCATCATGGCAAAACGCAAGTGCGAAATGAAGAGTGAAAGGCTCCGGATATCATCGTAAACCTTCGAGCCCCACCAGTGAAAATATGTTCCAACGTTGATAAAACTGATGATAAAAACGGCAACCAGGAAACTGAGAGCAACCCACATGTAATGTTTCATTCGGGTCAGCGGAATAGCCACAACAGCAAGTGGAATCGTATACAGCGGCATTTCCTTCCGGATCATATCCAGCGCCTCTTTTTGATCGTTCGACCACAAAATGGAAATCAGTTCCATTCCGATGTATGCAAACAACAACCAAAGCCACTTATTGGAAACCCAGTTTTTCCAAACCGTTTTCCAATCCCAGAGCAGAATGACATTCAGACCCAGAAGCATCGTGCCAAGCGACAAAGGAATTTTACTATAAGGCAATCCGGCTGCAATTCCCATCATTGCTACCAATTGAATATAGTAATGAACGGGCTTACCGGTCAATTTATCCAGCATAAGTAATCGCTATATGAAATCGATAACGCTTATTTCCCGAGAATAGTATTTAGTTGCTTGGAATCCGAAAGAATCTCCAGTGCTTTCTGCACATCTTTGTCTGCCTGAAACGCTTGTTCAGCACGGCCATTTTGATAATAGTAACGGGATACGATCTCACTGGAAAGGATGTCATTAATTTCTGCTTTAAACTTATCCAAATCACGTTCTTTCGATGGAGTTACCTTCGACAATAATTGCTCATAATCGGCTTTGATGTCTTCAAAATACCCTTCATCTTCAGCAGTCTTTTTCATTCGTTCCAACTGCTCTTCCGAAGCTGTGGAATATGTAAACGTCTGCTTCAATGCATAAGCCTTAAACGCATCGTATTCTTCCGGAGTCAGTTTGAATGTTTTAGCCGGTCCGATCGTTTCATGTGAGCGCTTGAAATCCGTTGCATAATTGAAAATCACGTTATTGCTTACCAGCATCAGCAACAAACGGGAATAATCGTTTTGTTCTACCACAACATCCGGTTCCCAACTCTTTGTCGTAATATTCCAAACGCTGAACACAACGGCCCGAAGGAGTATAGTATTTCGAAATAGTCACTTTGATTTTGGATCCGTATTTCAGATCAAACGTTCGCTGCACCAATCCTTTTCCGTATGAATTTGTACCGACAATTACTGCACGATCCAGGTCCTGCAAGCTTCCCGAAACGATTTCGGATGCTGATGCAGAACCACCATCTACCAAAACTACCAGCGGAATATTCAAATCAACCGGCTCTGCTGATGTCGCATAGGTTCTGTTTTCTTCCGGAATACGACCTTTCGTTGTTACAACCGTTTGCCCTTTCTTCACGAACATGTTCACGATTTTCACCGCTTCAATCAATAAACCTCCTCCATTTCCGCGCAAATCCAGGATCAAAGAAGTCATTCCCTGCTGTTTCAATTTTCCGTATGCAGCCATCACTTCAGCCGAAGCAGTTTGTGTAAAGGCATTCAATTTGATATAGCCGGTTCCTGTATTCAACATCCCGAAATAAGGAACATCCGCCAGTTTGATTTCGTCACGGGTAATGGAAATACTTTTTTCCTGCCCAGCACGTTCCACACGCAATTGAATGGTAGAACCTTTCGGACCACGTAAGGCATCCGAAACATCATCACTTGCCTTGCCTTTCATATCTTTTCCGTCAATGGAAAGGATTTTATCTCCGGCCATGGCACCAGCAAGCTGTGCCGGTTTTCCTTCATACGGCTCCGCGATGTAGGTATAATCTCCCATTTTCCGGATCAAAGCCCCGATTCCACCGTATTGCCCGGTCGTCATCATGCGGTAATCTTCCATGTTCGACTCATGGTAGTAAACCGTGTACGGATCCAATTGCTTCAACATCGCGTCGATTGCAGTCTTACTCATTTCACCCGGTTTAATCTCATCCACGTAGTTCATTTCCAATTGCTGGAAAATGAGATCCATCAATTCCATGGATTTAATTTCCTCGAATCCGTTGGATTGCGCTTTTCCCTGGGCATTAAAACCAAAAACGATGGCTGCCAGGACGAAAACATGCAGGAATTGCTTCATATTTATTATTTCTTTAGTTGCGTTGCCACTTGATTTCCATCAAAAGCTTCGCTTAATTTTTTATTGAAAGCATTACTTTCGCTTATTGGTGCTGTTCAAAAATCATTCCGTAAAAAATGATCTCCAATGGGGTAAAAATACCGAAAGATTGGAAAAAGCACTTGATTTTTTAGGTTTTTTGATGAAAGGCCGGAGCTTTACTCTTTACCGGTCAATTCACCGATCAGTTTCCCGATCAATTTCCGCACGCTTTTTTCCAATTCCGGGTAACTCAATACTTCTTTGTTTCCATAAACGATGAAGAGAGCCAATTGTTTTTCCTGCTCGGACAGAATGTCTTCCAAAGGTTGTTTTTCCCTGCGCAGAACTTCTTTCATCAAACGCTTGACATAATTGCGATCATGCGCCCGCTTGAATTGCCGTTTCGGAGCAGAAAGCACTACCTGGAACGGCACTTTTTCTGTCGATTCGTTTTCCAGGTAGTAGACCGTCAACGGAAAAGCACGCAGCTGTTTTCCCTCCTTGAAGAGACGGTCAATCATTTTCCGACTGCAGAGTTTGTATGGTTTTCCGAAATGTTCACTCATATTTTTAGTTGGAATCCTTCATCAATTCCCCTTCGCAAGGAGGAAGAAGCGAATCTATTTAACCGTCCATGTCACACCATCCTTGCCGTCTTTCACAACAATTCCGGCTTCCGCCAAACGATCCCTGATTTTATCGGATGTACTCCAGTCCTTGTTTTCACGTGCCGATTTACGCATGTCCAATACCAAATCCATTGCAGCACTCAAAGCTCCGTCCGAAGATGCTTTTTCGATTGTCAAACCAAGCACGTCGAATACAAAAGCCGTAAATTCTTTCGTTAACAATTCCAGGTCACTTGCCGAAATCGTCGCTTTTCCTTCAGAAATAGTATTGATATATTTCACTGCTTCGAACAAACCTGCAACCAGCATCGGGGCATTGAAATCGTCGTTCATTGCTTTGTAGAACGAATCCACCAAGGCTTTCACATCCACGGAAGATGTTTCCTTTGTTTCCAAAGCGTTCAGTTTCCCATATGCTTCTGATAAACGTTCAAACCCTTTTTCAGCCGCATTCAGGGAATCCGGAGTGAAATCCAATGTACTGCGGTAATGCGCCTGCATCATGCAGAAACGAATTACCTGCGGGGAATATGGTTTATCAAAAACAGTGGTTGTTCCTTCCACAATTTCCTTCGGCAAAAAGTAATTGCCCAAAGATTTGGACATTTTCTTTCCGTTTACGTTCAGCATGTTTGCGTGCATCCAGTAATTCGCCGGATTGCAGCCAACAGAACCGCAGCTTTGTGCGATTTCGTCTTCGTGATGCGGAAACTTCAGATCCATTCCACCGCCGTGAATATCGAACTGATCTCCAAGGTATTTTGTACTCATTGCCGTACATTCGATATGCCAGCCGGGATTTCCATCTCCCCATGGCGAGCGCCAGATCTGCATGTCATCCGGGTTGGCTTTTTTCCAAAGCGCAAAATCCGCAAAGAATTTTTTCTCTTCCTGTGCGTTCAATTCACGGGTTTCTTCTTCCAGTTCGTCTACTTTACGACCGCTCAGAATTCCGTATTCGAACTTTTCACTGTAAGCGCGCACATCGAAATACACCGACCCGTTTACCACGTAAGCAAATCCGTTCTCGATAATCTTCTCGATGACTTCGATCTGTTCCTGGATATGTCCGGTTGCCGTTGGCTCGATGGAAGGCGGAAGCAAATTGTAAATGCGTTGCAAATCCTGGAATTTCACATTGTATTTGTAAACAATTTCCAATGATTGTACCTGTTCCATGCGTGCTGCTTTACCAATGGAATCAACCGCTTCACCGGCAGAGTTGGTAATATGCCCCGCGTCTGTGATGTTACGCACATATTTCACCTGGTAACCCAAATGAAGGAAATAACGGTAAATCAAATCGAAATTGATGAACGTGCGCATGTTTCCCATATGCGGTTCGCTATAGAGCGTAGGTCCGCAGACGTACATTCCCACTTTGCCGTCAATGATGGGTTTAAACATTTCTTTTTCACCACTTAAACTATTGTAAATCGTTAATGCCTGTGTTGGATTCATTTGGAATAAAAAATCAATTTGTTTGAATTCACGAAGATAACGAGAATTTGGAAGAGGGTTGAAAGTTTGAATTTATTAACCAAAAAATCCTTCCAAAAACCAAAATCCCCTGCTAACTTTCGTCAGCAAGGGAATTCGCAGTAGTAATTTAGACTGTGGTGTCCAGGAGTATTCTTGTTTTGTAATAAATCAATTGAACCCTCCCACTTTCTCCAATTATGACGGAGAAAAATCTTTAAACGTTGTTTAACGCCTGTGAAATATCTGAGATAATGTCTTCATAGTGTTCAACTCCAACAGATAAACGAACTAAAGATGAAGATATTTTCATTGCTTCTTTTACATCTTGTGGTACATCTGCGTGAGTCATCGTAGCCGGATGTTCCGCCAAACTTTCCGTACTTCCCAAACTCACTGCCAGTTTAATCAGTTTCAGGTGATTCAGGAATGCAAAAGCTTCCTTCTCTCCACCAACCACATCAAATGCAATCATTGCCCCGCTCGAAGTGTACTGTTCTGCATAAATACGTTTCTCATTTTCTGTTCCCTGATCAGGAATAAATCCTAGATAATACACCTGGCTCACTTTCGGATGTGAACGCAGAAATTCAGCAACTTCAACAGCATTTTTCGCCTGTTCCTCCATGCGAACTTTCAGGGTTTCCAAACTGCGCATCAATAACCAACCTGTCCATGGACCAGCCATATTCCCCAGGAAAGTTCTCAATCCTTTAATCCGCGCCATTAAAGCTTTGGAGCCCAAACAAGCTCCGGCAATAACATCCGAATGACCTCCGATGTATTTCGTTGCAGAATACAACACCAAATCCGCACCGTGTTTCAACGGATGCTGCCACAATGGTCCCATATACGTGTTGTCAACCGACAGAATCACTTCCACATCGGCTGTTGAAAAGCGCTTTTTGATAGCTGCACACATCTGAATGTCGATCAGCGCATTCGTTGGATTGGCAGGTGTTTCGATATGAATCATGCGCAAACGATCCGCCTTTCCAGTGGCTTCAATGCGGGCAACAATCGTATCGAAATCTTCATCTGCACGAAATCCTACCGAATCAATCTGCATCTTTTTCAGGAAATGATTGATAAAATGGTCGGTTCCACCATAAACCGGGCGGGAATAAAGCAATAAATCTCCCGGCGACAAAAACTCCATCAAAGCCGTTGAAATAGCCGACATTCCACTTTCAAAAACGGCACAATCTTCTGCTTCGTCCCATAAACACAAACGATTTTCGAGAATTTCCAGGTCCGGATTGTTTAATCGTGAATAGATTAATCCCAACTCTTCATTTTCCCCCTTTTCACGAATTCCATAAGCTACTTCGAAAAATGCCTTTCCCTCTTCAGCCGTGTTGAACACAAAGGTTGAAGTTTGGAAAATCGGACATTTTATCGCCCCTTCCGAAAGAGAAGGTTTGTACCCGTAACTCATCATTAAACTTTCTGGTCTCATTAAGAATTTTATACGTTAATACTTCTACTAAGAAAAAGGATTTTTCACTGGATTTCAGAATCAAAGAATATTATTCTATACATTTAGAAAATGATGCTTTTTCATTCCGATATTTAACATTTGAATGATGGAAAGCAGAATTATTTTCTCAAAATCAGAACAATGGCTTCTTTAGATACAATAGATCAACAGATTATCAGCCTTTTGCAAAGCAATGGCAAAATGAACAACAAGGAAGTTGCAAGTAAAATCGGGCTTTCGGTTACTCCTACTTTTGAGCGCATCAAACGCCTGGAACGCATCGGAGTGATCCAGGGTTATACAGCACTGATCAACCGGAAAGCCATCGGCAGGGATCTCAAAGTTGTTTGCCAGGTCAGTCTGAAAAGCCACCAGAAAGAAGGAATTGATGTGTTTGAAAGTGCCATCCGGGAACTACCTGAGGTAAGTCATGCTTACCATGTGGCCGGCGCTACCGATTACATGTTGATCATCGAGGTTGCAAATATGGAGGTGTACCAGGATTTTTTGAAGAATCAACTGGCGCGTATTCCTCATATCGGGCAGGTGAACAGCAGCTTTGTGATGTCGGAACTGAAATAAGATTGCCACGAATTAAAGCTCGGCTAACGCGCTCGCATTCGTTTCATTTTATAACACAAAACGTTTATACTTCAAACTATCTTCATTAAAATTGACCAATAATCCCAAAGGAAGATTTGAAACAGCCAGGTAATTAATCACTTGTGCATAATGTGATTTAGTTAATTGACTTACAGACTTCACTTCCAGAATAACCGAGTCAAAGAGCACAAAATCAGCATAGAAATAATGCGGGAGTATCATGTCCTTATAGTGAACCTTAAATTCTTTTTCCCTGACAAATGGAATTTTTTCCTGTTTCAGTTCATATTCAAGGGCATCTTTATAAACGATTTCTGAAAATCCATGTCCTAAATGTTGATGTACTTCCATACAACTGCCTATCACATCATAGGCTTCTTTCTTTAAAATTAAATCTCTCATTTTCTTTAATTTAAGAAAAAAGTTCATTTCCAACAATACCCAAATCAAAAATCAATCCCACCAATAAATTAGCGAGCGCGTTAGCCGAGCAAAAAATTCGTGAATTCGTGGCGTTCCTCCTGAAAGAGAAATCAGAATTAACGTTAAATGCCTGAATTCTTGAACATTTGTCTGACTTTTATTTTTATATTTATTAGGTACACATAAAACAAAAGATTATGTCAAGTAACACAGGAAATATCATTTTAGCACTTCTTGCAGGTGCAGTGGTTGGGGCGGGGATCGGAATTTTGCTAGCTCCGGACAAAGGATCGGTAACACGACAAAAAATCAAGGATGGAGTGGGTAAATCGAAAGATGACTTGATTGATAAGTATCACGAATTGGCGCAACTTTTACATCAGAAGGCAGAACATGTCGGAGAAAATCTCAGTGATTTCATTGATAAAGCTATCGCGAGCGGGAATCACGAAAAAGATGAGTTGATTGCTTTGCTGGAAGCCAAATTGGAATTACTGAAAACTCCGGTTAAGAAAACTGCAAAGTAATATGGCGTTTGACGAATTAAAGGAAAACACGCAGCAAATTCAGGAAGAAGCGAAAGCCTATCTCGACAGCACGATCGAATACTACAAGTTATGGGGCTTCAAAATTCTTATGAAATCTACCAAAATGGTAGTAAAAGCAGTATTGCTTTCCTTCTTCCTGATGATGTTTTTAATTTTCGGATCTGTGGCTGCAGCTTTAGCAATCGGTGAAGCTTTGGAAAGCTACTGGCTCGGATTTCTCATTGTATCGGGAATCTACCTGGTTCTGATTCTCCTGCTGCTATTTGTTCGTTCCAGGATTATTGAACGGCAAATTCTGCGCAAGTGTTCCACCCTCATTCTAAATGACTGATGAGCAGAAAATCGCGGAAATACAACTCTTTTGAGGAAATTGAACTGGATTTGAAAATTCTGAAGCTTGAGAGGGAAATTCATGCTCAAAAATTCAAACGGGGATTGCAGGGTGCAAAGAAAAACCTGCAGCCGGAGAATGTGCTCAGGGAAGCTTTAGGCGGTTCTGATATCGGAGAACCTTCACTCATTGAACGCATCATTTCTATTATTTTACAGTTCGCACTGAAATCTTTCAAATAAGCAGTATTGTGAACCACAGCTAATGATTTGTTTTATTTTACTGTAACAGAAGAATAAATGACATCGAAATAGTTCAATAGTTTAAATTGAACCAATTCAGTTTCTTCACAAGAAAGAAAAATCAAATCACCAGAACCCTCTTATAACACATTCAAATAATAAAAGGTAACTTCGGAGGAATCAAAAGTACCCCATGAAAAAAGTTGTCTTTTTGGATACTGTCCACCCTATTCTGGCAGAACGATTAAGCCAAAGCGGCGAATACGAATGCATTGAAGCCCACGATTGGACACGGGAAGAATGTGAAAAGCGTTTAACGGATGCGCACGGAATTGTGATTCGTTCCCGCTTCACAATGAACGAATCAATTCTGAAATTTGCGCCGGATCTGCAATTTATTGCCCGCTCAGGTGCAGGAATGGAAAATATCGACGAAGATTATTGCTCAAAACGCGAAATTACACTGTACAATGCTCCTGAAGGAAATCGGAATGCAGTTGGAGAACACGCTTTGGGAATGCTCCTTTCCATGATGAACAAAATCCACACGGCAAACCGCGATGTGAAAAACGGAACCTGGGATCGTGAAGGAAACCGCGGAGTGGAACTCGATGGAAAAACGGTTGGAATCATCGGCTATGGAAATAATGGAAAAGCTTTTGCCAACAAACTACGTGGTTTTGACGTGACTCTTTTAGCTTACGACAAATACAAGACCGGTTTCGGAGACGAATTCGTTATTGAAGCAACACTGGAAGCAGTTCTCCGGAAATCAGATGTGATTTCTTTTCACATTCCTCAAAACGACGAAACCATTTACTTCGCAGACCAGGAGTTTTTTGACGCGCTGGGCAAGCCGGTTTACCTGTTAAACTTATCTAGAGGAAAAATAGTTGAAACTAAGTCATTAATTGAATCAATTCGAAAGGGAACAACTATTTCAGCCGGTTTGGATGTAAACGAATTCGAGAAAAAATCCTTCGAACATTTCTTTGAAAATGATTCCAATGAAGAACTGAACTTCCTGCTTCAATCGGATAAAATTTTGCTGACTCCGCATGTTGGCGGTTGGACGAACGAAAGCTACTACAAACTTAGTTCTGTTTTGGCAGATAAAATTCTGAAACAAGGAGATTTTGAATAAAAAATTCACTGTTATTCAATGAATTAGGCAGTTTTTAATAAAGTATTTATTGAAGTGTATTTTTGAATCCAAATTCGATTAAACTAATTAATTAGTTGTTTCTATATGAAAACCAGAAAAACATCTTCCACTATTTTGTAATTCAATGTATATTCTTGTCCCTCAAAATCTACCAACAATGTTTCTTTTCCAATTTTAACCAGGCTCACATCTTCTTTCAAATCCGTAATTTCCCCTTCTTTCCATTTATAGAAAGCTTCCTTCATGCACCACATCAGATGCAAAGCGTTTTCATCTTCTGAAAACCGGATCTCCCGTTCATTTCTGAAATAATCCTGCCCGGCTTTCAATCGTTCCGAATAAACCTGGATATCAACTCCAACCGGTTTTGACCCGACCATAACGGCAAACCAACCTTTGGAATGGGAAATGGATAAAAACAAATCCGGTTTCATTTCGAAATAAGGCTGTCCGCTGGTTTTGTAGGCAATCTGAAGATTTCCGTAACCCAATTCATTGAGTAATTCCCGGATTTCCCGTTTTTCCAGCTCGCGTTTATTCACGCCGCTTCCAAGCAATTGGGTATAGCCCTCCCGCTTAAAATAAGCAAGCACAGAATCCGGATTGTTAATAATACTAATCATTGCTCGTACAGACTTGAAATTACTCAGCGTCAGCTCAAAAATAGCGTATATTTGTAGTCTATTTATTCAAGCCCGTGTTAAGAACCTTATTTAAATACCTGTTTCGGCTTATTTGGATTCCCACAGAACTGGTATTTGCCTTTCTCTTCGTTTTGTTTACCATCATTCTGTTTAATGCACAGATTGATACTCCGGAAGTTCCATCTATCCAGGTAGGGGAACGCAAGCAAGTTGGAAAAGATCATTATGTATTGGGAAGTTCCTACCTGAAAAAAAATAAATTCGGGATCTGGGAAATGTACCTCGAAGGCGAACCTTACGAAAGAGGCGTTATTTACGGAAAACTTGCAAAAGAATTGGTCCAGGAGCAAGAAGATATTTTTGTAGGTCAAATCAATAATTTCCTTCCGAACAAACTTTGGAGACACGCGATCAAGTTGATGGTCGGATTTTTCAACAGCGATCTCCCGGAAAACATTCCATTGGAAAACCAACAGGAGATTTACGGAATTTCCCAGTCTTTTTCGGATCGTTACAATTACATCGCTTCGAAATATACGCGGATTCTGAATTATCACGCTGCACACGATATCGGTCATGCTCTGAATGATTACAGCGTTGTAGGTTGTACTTCGTTTGCCGTAAAAGGAGCAAAAAGCGAAAATCAGCAGTTATTGGTCGGAAGAAACTTTGACTTTTATGTCGGCGATGATTTTGCGAAGAATAAGCTGATCATTTTCGTGAATCCAAGCAAAGGATACAAATTCACTTCGTATTCCTGGGCCGGATTTACCGGCGTTGCTTCCGGGATGAACGAAAAAGGACTGACCGTAACGATCAATGCTTCAAAATCGGATCTGCCGACGAGTTCCAAAATGCCGATTTCACTACTTGCAAGAGAAATTCTGCAGTATGCAAAAAACATCGACGAAGCGGTTGCAATCGCTAAAAAGCGTCACACCTTTGTTTCTGAAACGCTCATGATTTCTTCTGCTGAAGACGGAAAAGCGGTTTTGATTGAAAAATCTCCAACGAAATTAGGAGTTTATGAAAGTAAAACGGATGTATTGGTTTGCGCCAATCACTATCAATCCGAAACCTTTAAAAAAGACCCGGAAAACGTCAAAAACATTTCGAGCAGTGATTCCAAATACCGTTTCGACCGGATGAACCAGTTATTGCAAAAATCCAATGCTCTGAATCCGTTGGTTGCAGCTTCGATCCTGAGAAATCAGAACGGTTGGGACGGCGATACCCTTGGAATGGGAAATCCGCGTGCCCTGAATCAATTACTGGCTCATCACAGTGTTGTCATGCAGCCACAAAGCAGGCTTTACTTTGTTTCCAGCACGAACTTCCAGTTGGGAACGTATTTGGGGTACGATTTGACCAAGACTTTCAAAACGAAACAAATTCAACTGGTCGATTCCATTCCGCAGGATGCGTTTGTAAACTCAGATTCCTACCGGAAATTCAAGGATTTCAAAACAGTCAAACAGCAAATTTCAGCTTACCTGATGTTTGATCAGCCACTCGATCTCAACGAAAATCAGATTGCAACCTTTGTTTCGAACAACTCGGAATTATACATTACCTACGAGCAATTAGGAAAATATTTCCAGAAGAAAGGAAACAAAAAAAGAGCTATTTTGTATTACCAGAAAGCATTAACAAAACGCGTTGCTTCTCCGCAAATAGAACAGGAACTCAAAAATTTGATCAAAGAATGTCAGAAGTAATTGAAAACAACATCCAATTTCAACAGGTAATACAAACATTGGATTACGTGCTTGCGCATTCTCCTTTTTACCAAAGGCACTTTTCGAAAACGGTTCTTGAAAATATTACTCCTGAGCTATTCCGGACGCTTCCATTTACCAATAAGGAAGATTTATCGCTGAACAACAGGGATTTCCTATGCGTTCCGTCGAATCAAATTGCGGAATACGTCACCACTTCCGGAACTTCCGGAAAACCGGTAACCATTTACCTGACGAAAAAAGATTTGCTGCGCCTGGCTAAAAACGAAAAGGAATCCTTTGAATTGACCGGGGCAAAAGCCGGAGATCTTTTTCAGTTGATGACAACCATCGACAAGCAATTCATGGCCGGGTTGGCTTATTACCTGGGAGTTCAGGAACTCAACGCAGGAATGATCCGCATTGGTCCGGGCGTTCCGGCTTTGCAATGGAATTCCATCCTGGAAAACAAACCGACCATTCTCATCGCCGTTCCGAGCTTCCTGATCAACCTGATTGATTATGCGAAGCAAAACGGCATCAAGATGAATGAAACGTCGGTTCGTTCGGTAATTTGCATCGGAGAACCCATACGCGAAGACGATTTATCCGAAAATGTGCTCGCAAAACGCATTCATGCCGATTGGAATGTCGAATTGTTCTCGACCTACGCTTCTACTGAAATGGGAGCTGCTTTTACGGAATGTACGGCTCACCAGGGCGGACACTTGAACGAAGACTTGATTTACCTCGAAGTTCTGGATGAAGAAGGAAACGAAGTTCCTCACGGTGAAAAAGGAGAAATAGTGATCAGTACCATCGGAACGGAAGGAACTCCGCTGATTCGTTACAAAACAGGCGATGTTGCCAGAATTTACCGTGAACCGTGTACTTGCGGAAGAAATTCCGTTCGCGTAGGTCCGATAATTGGCCGAAAAAACCAGATGATCAAGTTTAAGGGAACAACCATTTTCCCACCTTCGATTTACGAGATTTTCGACAGCCGATCAGAAGTTAGCTGTTACAAGATCGAAGTTTCGAAGGATTATCTGGGTCACGATACCATCACGATCTTATTGGAAAACCGCATCGAACATTCCCCGGTGATGCACGAAATTATCGAGGAATGCAAAGCGAAATTGCGCGTGGTTCCACATTTTGTGTTCCTGGAAACAGATTATTTACGCAGCCAGGTTTTCAAAAACCACATGCGAAAACCAGAGAAGATTGTGTTTAAGTAAATACTTGATCCAACTACATTCCCATTTTCCCACAGTGCACAGATTTTTAATGGCGCTTACCAATCGCTATTTAAGCAAGACCGGTAGGCGATCAATTAATTTGTGCATTTGCGGAAAACAAAAAAGGACGCGATGTATTGCGTCCCTGCTTTATTATCTTTTC
>VFQP010001973.1_pt1 | contig 24548 bp, 44 predicted proteins | sample 3512351 | NCBI WGS metagenome assembly VFQP01 (sample SAMN10412372, study PRJNA504923) | tailings metagenome | isolation source: Relicate 1 Philex TSF1 revegetated site | place: Philippines: Tuba, Benguet | collected 2017-08-29
CACACACACACACACACACACACACACACACACACACACACACACACACACACATGCACATACAACGCCACAGGCTGCTCGACGCGCCAGGCATCCTGAATGCACCTAATGATCTGTTTTACGAGCATCCCCTGCTCAAGCCATACGTTTTTTTTGATGTGGCGTCTGGGCAAGAGCAACGCGCTGAGCGAGGCTCCTTGCGTAATCAGGTACTGGACCAAGAGCATGTCCCCTCTTTCATGAGCTCTTTCATCTGTTCAATACAACAACAACCACTTGTTATAATCACAGGCAGAAGCCGACATGGCTGCTGCGTTGTTCTCCACACTACGGGCCCTGTTGCTGGACAAGGCCAAAACCCAATATGTGCCACGTGTGCTCGTCGGTGTCATCACCCCCTACAGGGAACAAGTGATATGCGTGAGCAACACACTCAAGGACGCACTTGGAAGCGAAGCAGCTAAAGAAGCGACGGTGGAAACCGTGGATAGTTTTCAAGGTAAGCAGATGGATGTGGTGATTTTTTCCTGTGTACGTGCAGCATCGGGGGTGGGGTTTGTGGCAGACGTGCGACGCATGAACGTGGCAATTACCCGTGCACGCCGCGCGCTGTGGATTGTAGGTAACATGGCAACCTTGCAAGCCAACGAGGCATGGGCGGCATTGATACGGTGTGTGATCAAGTTTGTGTGTATGAGGTTGTTTTTTTCACGTGTGTTTATTGTTGCATGCATGTTTATGTACACACAGGGATGCACAGCGAAGGGGTATGGTCATACGGAATGCACGTGCGAGGGACCTGTTTCCAAAGTCCATGCTGCCAGGAGCAACGCTTCCCCAGGGCCGCTGAGTAGGACACTGTACACTGCGTGCTGTTTCCGTGATGATAATCTGAATGATTAAGCAATGTGTTTGCTATTTTTGAATGTCTATTTTACCAAACGTATTTTACAAACGAATCATACTACAACCAATCGTGTCAACAACGTGTAGGTCCCCCCCGCAACCAGCAACACACCACTGGCTGTGGGCACCCAATCTGATTTGCCACGCAAGGACAACAGCTGCGACATGACGCCCTGCGTGTGGTGACGTCTGGTGTATCTGCCATGAAACATGCTCCAGGAAACCAACAAAAGACTCCATACCGTGGATGCTGCGGCTGCGAGCAACGGTGCCACATATCCCACTGAGTATGTGAGCAACAGTGCCCCACCTTGTACAGGATCACCTGATGCTCCCACCCACGCCAACAAGCTTGTCAGCACTGGTGTACTGCATGGCGATGCTGCTAGGGCAAAGGTTACACCCACTGCATACGCCTCGAGCACTGGTGGCAATCGCAAACCACGAGCATCAAGGTCAATGGATGGGAAACGCAATGGCAACACCCCAAGCAGGTTGAAGCCCATGGCGATGGCAACACAGCCCACCGCTGTTGTTTGTGTGTTGCCATATGTAATGTGCTGCTACATCATCACAACACATGCATGCTCCTGCATACCTATAGGGAGGCCAGCACCAATTTGACCATATGCACGCCCCACATATGTTGCGACCATGCCCAATGTAGCAAAGGTGGTTGCCAATCCACCACTAAAGGCAGCTGCACGTCCCAGCAAGCCTGCCTTGGGGCTATTGCTGTCGTTTACATTGCGGTCATAGCCACCAATGTACCCAATTGTGAGTGGCAATACACTCAGGGTGCAGGGCGTCAGGCTCGTAGCAAGACCTGCAACCAGCACAATGGCATATGTTGCTGTGTTGACACCTGTGAGCTGTGCTTGCACTTGATCATTGAGCAGCTGATCAAGGTTGTACAGTGATAATGACGCATCTGCTGGGGAAAACGCTGAGGGTGGTGGCATCCCTGTTGTTGTTGAAGGGGTGATGACCATGGCAATCACCCTTGCCATAGAAACCAAGCATAGAAACAGAATTCAACAAACCTGTTAGACGTCGTGTAGCATGTGTTTCTGCACAGAAAGAGCGCCATGGTGGCATGCATGTTTGCAATGCAGCTCGATTGAATGCATGTGTATGCCAGCACTGTTGAACTGCATTCATAATCACCATTGTAGTTGGCTGATGGATTAGCTCGTTGTGGTTACAACAAATGGTCATCAAGAAGGTTATACATTTTGTGCACTGCTTTCACTGTCAACATAACCCAAACATGTCTAAGTCCAACGCACCTAATCCAATCTCACAACACCACAACACAGACTTGACATTGAACAGCACACCCCCAACATGTTTCATCGTTGACTGAAAGCACCCCTGCCCAGAGCACGCAGATAGCCACGCAGCCATGCTATACATGAACCGTCCTGTTTTTCATACATCAATGCATGTGTTTGCGACACGTTGTTTGGCTGCTGTGCCACGCACAACCAAAACAATCCAAATCAATCGCCTTGCTGCGGCTGGTAGCAGCACCAAGGCAGCCTCACATGACGCTTTGCAGCAAGTCCATCTATCACCACAACCATTAGTTGAAGAAGAGGCATTGCAGCAACCCCAGCAGAGCGGTTCGGTCGGCGCAGATGCTTCCAACAAAGACGCAGAGGGAAATATGGACCAGCGAGAGCGCTTACGCAGGCAACGGATTAGTTCTGCCAATAAAGGCAGGGTTCCATGGAACAAGGGCCGCAAGCACAGTCCAGGTAGGTGGTTGGTCAAACACCCTGCATGCGTGTAGGAATCGGTAACAAGTGTATGCCAAACCCACACAGAAACTATTGCCAAGATACGAGCACGCACGCAGGCAGCCATGAAACGTCCCGATGTGCAAGAGAAGTTGCGTTCTGGTAAGCCGCACACTGCAGAAACACGGGTATGTGCTTTGGGGGGTGAGTGTGCGTCGGTGTGCACAAAAACACCACTTGCACACATGTACTTCTCAGGCAAAGATAAGTTCCTCAGTCAAGGCCACCAAGGAACGCATGCGACAAGAACATGGTGATGAAAGCAGCCCACGCCCAAGGAGCAGCAGTGGCAGCCGCAAGCAGAAAACATTGAAAAAGGTATGTTGTGCGCTGCTGTGCATATGCTGGTGTACGACCAATTATCATGATCTTGACAACCACCCATCATCACAATCACCCATAGGATATAACCCCAGAGGAGCAGGCAGCAGAGGAAGCAGAAAAAGCGAAAAAGCGGGAATTGCATAGACAACGCATAAGTGAGGCAATTCGCCGCAAGTGGATGGACCCTGCATACCGGGAAAAAGTGGGACGCGCCATGGCAACACGAGAGGTGCAAGCCAAGCGTACTGCCAGCCGACGAAAAACTAAAGCAGAGGAGTTGATGCATGTGCGGCAAGTGTTGGGAGCTGAGCACGCACGAAGAGAAGAGGTGGAGGCGCAGCGAAGGGCTCGGCTGGTGCGGGCGCAGCAAGTGGTTGCACAGTGTGAGGGGGCACTGCGATCATTAGAAGCACAGGTGACTTTGGGGTGGTTTGAGATGTGAAATTGTTGTGCAAATATACATATAAAACCCTCATTCACAGATGCAAGCATTTTCCCAAGATCCTGTGATGCAGCAAAAGGCCAACATGGCCATGCACCAGGCACAGCACATGTTGCAGGTTGCGCGTGCGCAGATGGAGGCACTGCAGCAGGTATTTGTGGTGTATGCGAGTGCATTTACAGAATGATAATGTTGGCACAACCTTTATTGAAATCTGCACAGGGACAGACACCACCATCTGCAGTGACAGAGACACCACAAGAGGAGCCACCAGCAACACCACCACCATCACCCAGCTGGCTCAATGGACACAAATACGGGCATGCACATGGGCATGCGAATGGGTATGGGGAGCTTGTTGTAGAGGCAGAGATACTGGTGGATAATCAAGCAGCAGGGCAAGGGGAGCGATGGGTGCTCGATGACGATGATCGACCAGTGGTGGCGAGTGCAGAGCAGCATTGATTTTTTGGTTGAAAAACACGTATTGTTATCATTGTGCTGCTGTTTTAATTAAAATTCAATTGATTTAGAGGCACATTGCCTGCTGTAATGTCGCTACATTTTGAGTGCGCATGAGAAGGATTTGTTTGCACCATGGTGCGTGCAAGGCAAGTTGTAAAAGCCCTCAACGTGGCAGAAAAGCCCAGCGTGGCCAAAGAAGTGTCGCGGATTTTGAGCAGGGGGACGGCACAGATGACTCGTACTTGGTGTGTTTTAAGCATCTTGCAAACTAGCTATCGACCTCCCCAAATCACCACCCACACAACAGTGCACAATACAATGGACTGTATCGTTTCCCAATGACCATCAATGGGACTGCAGTGGAGATGCTTTTCACGAGCGTCAGTGGCCACTTGATGGAGCTCGAGTTTACCGAGCAGTACACAAGCTGGCGTGGGTGTAGTCCCCTCGACCTCTACAACGCACCAGTCATCAAGCGTGTCCCCCAGGTTTGTGGTAGTCTAATGGTCTGGGAGGATAAACGTGTTGCAAGACAAGTAGCACCCACACGCAGGACAAGCAACCAATAAAACAAAACTTGGAGCAACTTTCACGCGAGGCTCAATGGCTCATCTTGTGGCTTGATTGCGATCGGGAGGGTGAGAACATCGCGTTCGAGGTATAGAGGGAGAGCACAGCACGACACAACCATAAAGGATAATAATCTACCACTGCACCCACCAGGTCATCCAGGTGTGCACGGCAGTCAACCCTCGCTTGCAAGTCAAACGTGCACGATTTTCCGCGCTCATCGAGCGCGACCTGCATTGTGCGCTCAACACGCTGCAACCCCCCAATGCAGACGAATCGGCAGCCGTGGACGCCAGACAGGAATTGGACCTGCGCATTGGCGCCTCCTTTACACGTTTTCAGTCGCTGTTGCTGCAGAATGAATTTGATTGGCTTGCAGCAGGCATGCATGCAGAGCGGCCATTAATATCATATGGACCATGTCAATTTCCCACACTTGGGTTGATCGTACAGCGTGCATGGTAGGTGTCTGCGCTCGGTGCACACATGCGTATACCAGCACAATCCTTACCTGCACACACCAGGGAAATTGCGGCGCATGTACCAGAAACCTTTTGGCACATTATGATGATATACCGTGATGCAGCATCCCAACATGTGCAGTTTCAGTGGGCACGGGGCCGCCTGTATGATCATGCATGTGCAACCCTTTTGTACGAGCGCACCTGCAGACAGCCAGCAGCACGGGTGGCTTCAGTGGTGGGAAAACAGCGACCACGCTACCCACCCCACCCATTGTCAACCCTCGACATGCAAAAGCGTGCCACGAGCTACATGCGCATGTCGGGTGAGCGCATTATGAAGATTGCAGAAGAGCTGTACCAGGCAGGATTCATCTCCTATCCACGCACAGAGACTGACATGTTTGATCGCGGATACGACCTGGAGGTGGGTGCACCATAGTGGTAGGTGAGGTGATGATGTCATTAGTCATCCGTAGTTCACAAACCACAGGGCATGGTGGCACAATATGCGCAGCACCCAGAGTATGGTGCATACGCTCAGCGACTCCTATCTGGGGAACTGTGGCAAAGACCGCGGGGTGGGGGCCACGATGACAATGCGCATCCACCCATCCACCCAACCCGATGTTCCACGGGGGAGCCAGACTGGCCACCAGACAAAAAGCGACTATATGACTTTGTGGTCCGTCATTTTCTGGCGTGCTGCTCCAAACCTGCCCAGGGCTATGAAACCAAAGTGACCGCCGTGATGGGAGATGAAGCATTTGTGGCAACTGGTGTGGGGGGTGCCTGTGGGGGTGTCAGCGTGTGTGTCTGTGTGTGTGTGTCCCCATGTGCATCCATCCCAACAGGACTGATGGTCAAGGAGCAGAGCTGGCTCCAAATCTACCCATGGGTGCGGTGGCAATCTGCAGCGTCACTGCCTGTGTTTGTAGAGGGACAGGCGTTTGTACCCACTACACTCATGCTTGAGCAGGTTATTTTGTGGATACAACTGTGTGTATGCAACTGTGTGTACAATATGCAAGGAAGAACCCCCCCGCAACACAGGGCTCCACACAACCACCGCCACGGCTCTCAGAGCGTGATTTAATTGCCAAGATGGAACAACATGGCATTGGCACAGACGCCACTGTTGCAGAGCACATTCAAAAGCAAATTGATCGGGGATATGCAATCAAGGATGGCCAGGTGTGTATGACAGGAGTGTGTGTGGTTGCTTATGACAAATCACACCAGATGTGGTTGACCACCATCACACAGCTTTTGTTTGAGCCAACACCACTTGGTGAGGCGCTGGTGGCTGCGTACTGTGCCATGCAATTGGAAAATCTGTGGAAGCCTGATTTGCGGGGTGTGATTGAGCGCAACATCACCGCTATTGCGCGACGTCAGCGCAGCATGCAACAAGTGCTCACCGAGGGCATTGCTGCATTTCGGTACGGGTAGCAGTACCTCCACACACAAATGATGATGCATGCACATGGGCTCCCCACATGCAGGTCTGACTTGCAGGATGCAATTGCAAAGCAGGGCGTCATGTCACAGGAGGTTGGGCGTTTTTTCCCACGAAGGGCTGGTGCGTGCTTATGCTTGTGTTTGGACGAAACAATGCATGCCTCAATATTGTCCCACACATCTGTCCCACACAGGGGAAGACGATGGTGTGCCTCGTGCTGCACTGGGCCCATGCCCTCAATGTGGGAGCGAATTGGCGCTCTACGCGTATGCTTTGTTGTGCATGATTATGCCAACTCATGTGCAAACCCCAACACACGCCCTGCCAACATTACAGGCCTGTGTCAGGGCAAGCATATGTTGCATGTCGCGCTCGCACACTGTGCAAAAGCCGATTGACGTTTCCGCATGGAACGCTGCGTGTGGAAGTAACAAGGCATGCTCTGCTGTTGATGATTATGGTGGTGTGCTGCAGCATCCAACATCCTGCCTTGCCATCACAGTGCGCTCTGTACACAATGCCCACCGGACGGTCAGTTGCGACTCCTTGCATGTCGTTTTCGTGCAGCACTGGTACCCCCAGGCCTCGACCCCGAAACTCTTGCATGCATCCAGTGTCATGGGGCTCTTCGCAATGCAATGCAGGTGTGTGGTTTTTGTTTTTTATCTTTTGTGGTGACATCAATCCCTCACATGCTCCTCCAACAGGTGGGTGGTGGCAGCGGTGGTTCGACAGTATCCATACATCAACGAACGCACCGCGCTGTACCACCACAACAGCAGCCTGTACCAGCTAGAGAAGGAGGGCGTGCCGGGCGTGGTGGGGGTCGAGGGTATGCGATTATGGCTGTCAACGTGTGTGTGTTTCTTTTCTTCCACACACATCACATTCATCCACAGGCAAAATGGTGCAACAACTGGTGGGCGTCGTAGGGGGCGAGGTAGTAGGGGTGGTCGTGGGGGGCGAGGTGGACGCAACAGCAGTACTCTTGACAATGGCGGTGCTTTTGGCAATGCGGTTGGGGGGAATACAACGGGGCTGTGCTTTGTGTGCCAACAACCGGGGCACTGGGCCAGTTTGTGCCCGAGTCGTGGGGGTTGAAATCTACACAACCTCGCGGATCCCATGTATTTTCATCAGGTAACTTTTTTCATCCGCAAACTTTCCAAACCCAAATAAACGGAAATCCCAACAGAAACTGTACCTCTGTCCCACCAGAACCCACAGCCTTTGTTCTCAGATCTCTGGATCACGTCATCACCCCGAACCAAGACGAGCCTACATCAGAAACACCTTCCTCAGCCAGCAAGCCCTGTGAATAGGCATCTGTAGTCTGTCACATACACAGAATCTAGCATCAGCCAAAGCACGTGCTCACTGCGCAGAGTGGTCTTTCCATCATGCCACGAGAAGCAGTCTCTTCGACGCTAGGCATGCACCGCAGTCCCTCGGAAATTTCCGTCATGGGGGGTAAACCATCACCAAAGGTGTCCTTGCTGGAAGCAGCTGCGTGCAACGCCATCATCACGCCATCTCCCCCGGCCGTGTCACGTGGACTTTTTGGTGGACCCCCACCTTCCAGTGAGGAATTAGACTCGTTCTTTGCCATGCATGAAGCCAAGGTTGGTGGTTGTCTATTATCACATCATCATCACCGTTATAGGGTATGATCATCAAGACACCTCAATCACGCAATGTCATCACACAGGCTGCTGCACGTTTCCATCAACGCTGGGGGATTGATCCACGTGCCATACCTTGCTGACGACAGTATTGTACCCTGCAACGAACCTGTTCTTGTCACAGCATCCTCTGCCGCTGTTTGCCTACATATGCTGCCGTACTCGGCAGCGACCCTTTTGTATATGGCATGATTAGAGCAGTAGGCGCCCATATAGTGGGGCTCACACACGGTGGTGGGTGTTAACACGTCTTGCCTCCACCACCGTGGTCCTTCATAATCAAGATCATTCCGACCTGTCCTTGACAGTGTGTCTGTATGAAGTGTGTGTACATACCCCGCCAGAGCATGTGTTGCTGTTGTTGTTGCTAAACCGTTGTATGTATATACTTTCGACGCAGTCTTGCCATGGTCTGGGTGCCATGGATGCTTGCTGGATGCATTGTGTTGCATATACGTAAACCTAGAGCGCTGATTCCCATTGTTGGGGCCGGTATGTGCCCCTTGATAGAGTGTGCATTTGTGAGTAGTATATGTTTTTTGTGTACATTTTTGTTCCCCTGGACGTACATGTACAGTCTGTACATACGATGGGTTGCAATTTCATCGTATGATACCATTTGTTTTTTTGGTGCCTGATTACTACTAATACAATACACCACCTGTAGTTGCATAGTTCCATGCCTGAAGCAATACTTGGGGATTTGTGTGTGTTGCGCCTGCTCACTGCTGGGGTTGGCTGTTGTGGTACAGGAGGATACTACCTCACGAACGCTGTTTCTCAGAAGAGTGCATTTGTTGTCGATTTGTTGTGGCAAGCGACGCGTTTGATTTGTTAGTGTGTGATTTGTGTGATTTGTTTGTGTGTATTTTGCACGTCTGTATTGCTATGGTAGCCAACCTGTTTTCTTGAACATTTTGCATTGTGACAATGCATCCTGGGTAAAGGTACAGCAAATGGGTTTGACCTCCCCAGCGCGTAGATATTTCTTCAATGGAAAACACACTTTTTCATTGGAAAACAAAAGCACCTCGCTAGGTGTACACATAGCTTGCACACAAGTGACATAAGTTTCTGCAGAAGATAATGAGCATGGCTTCCCCAATCGAATGGGATTGCCACGATGCATTTGATGAGCTCTTCACATCCATGGGAGACATTCCTGATGCCATTCCAAGGTGAGTACAGTACGAACATTGGGAATAACACGGTGTTTGCAAGCATGGCATCATCCCTGCCTCTCACAGGTCCCCAGATGGATGCTATGAGTGGCAGGCGGTGATATACACAGATGTTGCAGCATCCGTGGTTGGCAACATAAATCTAGAGCACCATCTAGAGGATGTGCACAATGGCGCAGGTGTTGCACCGCACAACATTGCCGAGCTGTGTGTGGATGAAGCAGTGTGTGGGAGTACAGCCTCGCACAGCACTGGATTGGATGAAATCGATTGGGATTTATTGGTTGAAAATATAGACCTGCTTGATGGCATTATCGGTCGTGGGTCCGTGGTTGATGAGAGTGCTGCTGACAACCAAGTGCAGCGTGGCATGTGGGCCGTGTCATACTCGTGTACCCTGCCAAACGGGGTAAGCGTGTTGAATAGGTGATGGCTGGTGGTGGTTGGTGGTGCCACAGCCACCTCACCCACCACAGACACAGCTAGCACCATTTGATTGTCCCTACAAGGGACAACGGGCGTTGGCGCTGTGCACCAACAGCGATGACCAACGACCGCCTGCGTTGTATGGGTTGCCTGCCGCAGTTCTCGCAGCAGAAGTCAACCGGCAAGCCATGTGTCAGAGTCTCACAAGCAGTGCACTGCGTGGTGTACTTGCACACACAGGATCAGTGGGTGGCCAACAACACCTTGCTGTCCTACCAACCCATATCTGTTGACGTTTGTTTTTCTGATGCAGCGTTTTTTGCATGAACAATACATAGAACAAGAAGCACATATCGTAGGACAGAGGAACATCGTCCACCCATATTATCAAGTGGCAACCACACATCTCAAGTGTTTGACCACGCTCGTTGCACCATGAACACGGTGTTCGCCAGCTCTTCTGGCGTGATCGCACAATGCACATCCACGTACAGACATGCAAGGTCGCTGCAAGTGCCTGCTGCTCGTCGAACATGCACAGGGAGGCATGCACGGCTGCAAGTGCGCGCGGTGGACTACCCCAAGCCCGATTTTGAAAATGCAGGCACATATCAGGAGGCTGCAGCGCTTTCACGCGAGCTCAAAAACGCTCCACGACCCCAGCGCCCCCTGACGGTGGTCATTGCCGGCGCTGGGCTGGCTGGCCTCTCTGCAGCCAAGTATCTCGCTGATGCAGGCCACAAGCCCATTGTACTGGAATCCCGCGACGTGCTCGGTGGCAAGGTAAGGAGTGGATGTGCGTAAGTGTTGGCAGGGAAGTGCGGGGGTGGTGCTTCTGTACGGTGTAAACCTCGTTGCGAATCAACAAACCGCACCAACCTCAGGTGGCAGCATGGAAGGATGAGGACGGTGATTGGTATGAAACAGGTTTGCACATTTTCTTTGGCGCCTATCCCAACATGATGAATGTGTTTAACGAGCTGGGAATTGAGGATCGCCTGCAGTGGAAGGAGCACTCTATGATTTTTGCAATGCCTGATGCACCTGGGGAGTTTAGCCGTTTTGATTTTCCTGACATTCCTGCACCATGGAACGGCATTATTGCCATCTTGCGGTGAGTTGGGGGATGTGATTGTTTGTGTGTGGGTGCTGGTTGGTTTTTGGTGCAGACATGTTGTTTCGCATATGAAGTCACCACATGTGTCACGCCCATCACCATCGTACAGCAACAACCAGATGCTTACATGGCCAGAAAAGATTCAATTTGCCATTGGCTTGCTCCCTGCCATTGTGCTTGGTCAGCGATATGTGGAGGAACAGGACAAGCTGACAGTCACCGAGTGGATGCGCAAGCAGGGTGTGCCTGACCGTGTGAACGATGAGGTGTTTATTGCAATGGCAAAGGCCCTCAACTTTATCGACCCTGATGACCTGTCCATGACGGTGGTTCTTACTGCACTCAACAGGTTTGTGTTGCGTGTGTGCTCTACCACCATGTCTGTATTTTCGTGCATCTAGCCCCAGATCACCATTACTTCCACATACACATACAAGGTTTTTGCAGGAAAAGCATGGCAGCAAGATGGCATTTCTGGATGGTGCACCACCCGAGCGCCTGTGTGAGCCACTGGTCAACTACTTTACCGGCAAGGGGGGTGAGATCCGCATGAAGTCTGGTGTGCGTAAAATTTTGCTTGATGAGACAACAGGTGCAGTGACTGGGTATGAGCTGCTCAGTGGGGAGACTATCACTGGTGACTTGTACATGAGCGCCATGCCAGGTGCGAGGGGTGCGCATATGCATGTGATTGTGTACGCCACTGTGATTGCATAGTATCCAACAACCAATCTTCAATCTACAGTGGATATTGTGAAAAAGCTACTCCCGGATGAGTGGCGTGCACAAGCCTTTTTCAAGCAGCTGGATGGCCTGGAGGGTGTCCCCGTTATCAACATTCACATCTGGTTTGACCGCAAGTTGACCACAGTGGACCATCTGCTCTTCAGCCGCTCCCCACTGCTGTCAGTGTATGCAGACATGTCCACCACATGCAAAGAGTATTATGACAACGAGCGCAGCATGCTCGAGTTGGTGTTTGCCCCTGCCAAGGATTGGATTGGGCGCAGTGATGAGGATATTATTGACGCCACAATGAAGGAGCTGGAGCGCTTGTTCCCCACAGAAATCAAGGCGGATCAGTCGTTGGCAAAGATTCGCAAGTACAAGGTGATCAAAACGCCACTGTCGGTATACAAGGCTACTGCTGGGCGGGAAGACTACCGGTATGGGGGAGTGTTGTTATGACAACGGTGTGCACTATGTGTTTTGCACCACACAAACATATGCATGTCACAGACCAACACAAAAGACTCCTGTGTCCAACTTTTACTTGGCTGGTGATTACACAAAGCAGCGATACTTGGCGTCTATGGAGGGTGCCATTTACAGTGGCAAATTGGCAGCAAAGGCAGTAGTGGATGACTGGAACACTAGTGCAGCACCTGTACCCAATGCCACCACCCCTGCGATGGCAGCAGCAGCAGCAGTGGCTGGCTCTGCATCTGTGATTGCTGCATCGTTGCTGTTTTAGGTGTGTGGTTTTTTATGAATTTGAAGAGTGTGTATTTCGCGGGTGTGAGGGCCATATTCCTGGTGGTGGTATTTTTCCTTGTAGTGGTAACAATTGGTAACTATAACTTGGCATATGGAAACATAGCGTTGCACAACAAATACATCAACACAGCTGCTACAAAACACAAAGTCAACCACAATGGCTGCTTTGTGGAAGCGATGCACGCAGAGAACACAACGGCAGGCGCTGCTACAGACCTCCACGATACTGCATAGTATCTGCAACACTGTTTCAGAACGTGACACAATAGCAGGCGGGCAGCATGGCATGGCTTCTGTTGCATCCCCATCATCCACCATATCCCAGTGGCAGCCTCAACCCAGCCTCAAACGATACCATGATATTATGTTGCATTTGATTGACAAAAAACGGTATGTGGCCAGCACACAACATCCTCTTCCAACGGATGGCAATATGTCCTTGCCCAAATACCAGGCCAGAGCTTTTGCGTGACGTTGTGGAAGAGATGCAGCTGTTTGGCATTGCTCCCAAGCGCCAAACATATCTTCTAGTAGCATCCTACAGCCTTCAAGCACGTCGCTTGAACGATGCACTATGGGCGTTTCACGAGCTCAAGCGGCATGGCATGCCCCTGCATGTACGCGATTACGCAGCACTCATTGATGGTGCAGGCCTTGCCAAGCAGCTGGACTTGTTTGAGCATTTTACACAATTGTTTGAAAAGGCACAGCTGACACCTGACGCATCCTATTACAGAGCATGCTTGCGTGCCAGCGTACGTGTTGTTGTTGGTTTTTGGAGGGTTGCGAACAGCTGGACAACCATGTGCCAAATACATAGTTCTAGCAGCACAATATACGTATCACTGCTCAGGGTGCACTCGGTGAATATGTGCGTGCACAGCAGTTTGTGCTCGACATGGTACAAGCAGGTATTACCCCTACCCCTGATGATTTTGCCTCCCTCATTGCCAGCTATGGGAATGCAGCACAGGTCTGCAGTGTGTGTTGTTGCCGGGTAGATTTTGTGGTATGGTGCACACATGTATGCTGTACCGTTTCATTACAAAGTCATCCACTGCGCACACAGCCACCAGCTGATTTTGTCACCACCATACTCGACCTGGTAGAGCGCAGCAAACTCGTGACGGTGAGCGGTAAAAGTACGCAAGAGGGGGGGCAAGCAGAAGAAGAATTGTCACCCATGGTGGTGAATGCAGCTATCAAAGCCTTTGGAACACAACAGTATGTGGGTGGGTGGGGGATTGTGTGGGATGCAAAAGAGTTGTATGTATAATAGTGTGTAAAACTGTGTGTAACCAACGTAATGAAAAAGGGTCTGGAAATGTTGCGAGTTACAAATAACACACACCCCAAACAACACAGGTATCCCCAATTGGCCCTTGCCCTGCACAACAAAGCAGATGCTTCAGTGTCTGCTGGGCTTTCCCTTGTAGCAGCCACCGCCCTGTTGCACAGTCTTGCACTGGATGCTGCAGGGCTTGCCAGGAGAGATGTTGCACCTGCGGCACTGAGGGCGGCACAGTTGGGGGGAATTGTGGCACACCATGAAGCAGTGATAACAGAGCAGGGGGATGATGCGGGGCGGGCGGTGGTGGATCGAATTCCCACTACAGGTGTGTGTGTGTGTTGGGATGCTGTTGTTATGCATCTGTGCATCAATCCCATGGGATGATACGGAAGTGTGGGTTTTATTGTACAGACACCACTCATTCCTCATCAGATGTTTCATTTGCTGGGAGTTTGTTGGGAGATGCACACCAACTATGGGCAGCTGTGTACCCTGCTGGTGCATTTGCAGGTCCCTTGGCACAAATGCAGGCATACAAGGATGCAATACTGGTGTGTTTGTGTGGGGGATGAAGTTTCGGGGGGTTACGGGGTTGCGTTGTTTGTCAAGGGGTGTATGTAGGGTGTCGACAATGTGCTCAACACAACACACACGCAACATACCACAGGCAAGGGCATCACCTGCACAATTAGGCACCATGCACACCATTTCTCGAAGGGTTCGTAGTGGACAACTAGCACTCAATCGTTATGAAGTCATCCGGGATGGGTTGCTTGCATCATTTGTTTGCATGGCGGCAGCAAAATGTATAGAGGGGGAGCAGGCAACAACAGCTATGCAGGACGCACAGCGTGTCTTTGCTATGCTCACACAAGTTGTCGAGGAGAGTGGTGTGTGGTGTGTGCTGGGGGGTGGCGCAGGGGTGTCTGTAAAAAGTGTGTACCTGTGCTCACGCACCCACAGAGCTGGTAATGGCACCCCAAGACATGCAAATGTTGCTGTGGCATGCATGCTGGGCAGAGGTATGTGTGGGTTGCGATGTGCATGCACTGCTGGAAAAGCATCCACAACGTCCATCCACAAACCCCATGTAGGTTCCAACAAGTGTTCCTGCTGTTCGATTACTTAAACTACACCTTGCCTTTTCCAAGGCTGCTGAGTATGTTGTTTGGGCACATGGACTAACACACGCTTGGTGTGCATGTCCAACACCAATACATTCCTCACACAGGCCATTGTCCGTCATGTCACTTGCAATGGTGTATGCTGCTATGTGGCAAAAGGAACAAGCTGGAAACACCAAGCTGCTGGAGCGCGTGTATGCAATGATTCGAGAACACAGGGGCTACCAAACGCTGCCACCTGGCATACGATTTATGCTCAAGCGTGGTGCCACATTGTCAGAGGGCGCCAGGGAGGAGGGGGGGGTACTGGATGCACAAGGGTGATTCTGGGTGACACGACACAACGGTATTACCTACTTAAAAATGGTGACAGTGCATAATAGTCAAAAAATTTTATCACAGCAACAAATGATGATGATAATGGACATGATTTGTTAAAAGAATATATGCGTCGGGAAGACCATGCTGATGTGTGCATCAAGCACCTGGATGCAAAATGTAGAAGTGCACACCAGCTAAATACAGCCACAACCATACACTCAAATTGACCACCATTCCAACAGACCATGACCAGACCACACCAAAACTCCTTTGGGGTCCTTGTTGATGTGTGCGTAGGTAATGCAGGCGAAGGCGCAGCTCACGGTTGTACAGGATGACCGTGACAGTCATCACAATGAGCAAATGCAAGAATATCGTAGACAACACACAGCTGCCCTCGCAGTCCAACGCAACAGGACCCTGTACTATGCCTCGCTGCACAGCCAATGCAGTTGCCAACGGCTTGGCAATGGACTGCTGCACACGAGTCCATGACGCCGCCCACTCCAATCCATGTGCCGCTTGCCAGCACAGCCCCGCACATATGCTGGGGCATGCTGCAGGGTTGTCGGCCATGCCACCAATACGCGGCCCCAGTGTGATACTCACGAGGACCAAATTCACACATGTGGCTATCAAGTCTATAAAGAATGGAAGTTTGGAGGCGCTGGGATTGAGCACAGCGCTCCCAATAGCATATGATAAAACTGCGAAAATCATTGGTGGTGCTGCTATGTTGTCCGGATACATCGATAGAATACAAAGCAATGGAATGGGGCCCATGATGCGCATGATAAGCATGTATGTGTCACGGTGCTTGTGCACTGGGGTGAGCATTGGGTACAATGCCCGGGGAAGCAACTGTGTGGGTTGTGGCACAACATGAGGGCCGCATGTTGCGTCGGAACAAAAATGTGACATCCACATACACAAAGGCCGTTGACGATGATGCACATGTGTGCAGAGGTGGTGCCCAGCATATGTGTGTCTTCCCTTCCCATGGCAAGCGTCACTAAGTCTCTGAGCAGGGTCACCTGTACAAGTGCGCCAACGAGCCAGGAACTTTGCACATCCATCATAAACATGTGCTTCTGCATGTAGGCGCGAAATGCGGTTTCCAGCTCTCTGTTGCGATACCGCAGTGTTGCAAAAGATAGTGGTGGGGATCTGTGTGTGTGTGTGTGTGTGTGTGTGTGTTGGGGGGAGTTAATTTAATATTGACTGCAGAACCCAATCCAACAAACCTGGGCATGGTTGTGGTCGACATTGCCAGTGGTCGACACCAGCTGCTGGACTCACTTGTTGTCGTTGTCGTTGTCGTGTAATTGATAAATGCGGTGTGCAGTGAGAAAGTCCTGCAAGAACAAAAAAAAATGTGAAAGGCAGTACAGTACTGGTGTTACCCCGGCCGGTAGAGCTGCATCAGCAGCTTTCACCCGTGTTTCTTATTCCCCTTTGCGTACATTTCCTGGAGACAACAGTGCTCCCAGTGTTGTCAACTTGTACATGCAGTGTACACTGTTGCATTAATCCCACTCAAAGGTTCCCTCGCAAAAAATCTACAAAAACAATATCAATGTACAAACACAGCACACATCCACACACTCCCACACCCTGTGCTTTGTTTGGGATGGCAGTGGCCCAACAGGCGTACAGCAACAGAATACATACAAATAATTTGCTGACAAACTCAACCAATCACAGCAGGAAATGCAACCCGGCAGCAACAGCAAGCAAATATGCCCATGACCACATGATCAAGTTGGCAGCAATATACAGTGTCCACGCATACGCCAGCCCACTCTGCTTGAAAGCCTCAACCGCCTCGCGTGCCCCGCCAACCCCGCTACCCAGCAAGTAGCGCATGCGCAGCTGCAGCTCACGATAATACAGTAGAACACTCATCACCAAGCCCCCCAGCAAATGCGACGCCAGCAGCGACAGAGCACATGCTGTCAGGCATGGCGTGTCATGAAAACCATCATGTCCTGTGATCCCAGTCACCATGCTCAGGTGCTGATGCAATGCCCCATACAGTGGCTTGGCGATCTGGTTCATGGCATGCACCCACTTGACGCACCACCCATTGCCCTCTTTTGCTTGCTGACAAATGCCCACACAGACATTGCACACATGGGGGCGCCAGGGTGCCTTTGTCAGCAACAGCGTCAAGCCTGCCAATGGGGCGATGGATGCAGCAACGTGGTCTTGAAACAACAGCTTGGCGGCAGAGGCAGAGAGAAAGGAGCTGCTGACCGTGTACATGACAACTGCCGCAACATAGGCCGTAGATGCAGCATCAGCCACATCAGATGGGATGGTGAGCAGCAGCGGTAAGCAGCTCACTATTCGCACAGCATACAACAACATCCTGCGGTGCTTGCGAAATATTGAAGGAAAGGCCAAAGTGACCAGGCGCAGGGCAATCTGGTCAGGTGATTGGTGTGTGGTGTTGGGTGTATGGTTTGTGTGTGGTGGTGTGTGTGCATGATCGGTGTGATTGGTGTATGCAGGTGTGCATGATTGGTGTGTACCTTGCTTGGTGTCTACACCCTTACCAAAAGAGAGTGCAGCTGTGCACAGTGGTGCGCATGGGATGTGCCGAGGACCAGGGTGTGCCTACTCGACGATGTGAGCATGATCACCATGTCCCGCACGGTTGTTGACATGATCAAAAATGCAACCAGCCAAGCTCCCTGGTAGTCGGCAATTTTCATCTGGTGATTGTACCATTTCTGAAAAGCATGCTCTAGGTTGCTGTCGTCATATTGTAGGGTGATTGGGTGCAGTGCTGGCCTGGGAATCAACATAAACTCGTTGTTCAACCGAATCTCATCTCATCTAAACCCTCATCTTATTGGAGAGTACCTGACGCGGTCTGCACCGCCGGCTGTGCTATGCGGTACTTGTTCCCCAGCTGATGCCATTCCTGGTGCTATACCTAGTTTGTTACATGGGCACTAGTGTAATACCAGCAACATTGGGCAATGCTGCTATGGTAATGCTGCTATCAAAATGGAAACATGAATAAAAAATTATATATGTGAAAAGTCAAGGCACCCACAACACACCAGCCACAGCATGCGACCGAACAACCATCCATGAACAACCATCCATCGCGACACCTCTCACGCTCCCTGCAACCAAAGTGAGACCACTAACAACGAAACCAATCCCAACAATGACAAGAACAAAAAGTTGTTGACAGTCCATGCGAGCAGTAGCCCACCAGACCTCAGCAAGGCCACTGCAGCGGATTGACTGTGCCCGTCTCCGTTCCTTAACAACCACAACAATCTTGAGCGCAATTCCATGTAGTACAACAAGCTGCTCATGACCACAGAAAACATCAAGTGCAGTGCATAGACACCCATTATGCAAAATTGGGTGTTGGAAACGTTCTCGGGTGTCCATATGCCCAAGACGTTGCGCACGGTCTGCAGTGCGGACGAGAGAGGCACCCACATGGTTTGCAGTGTATGCCACAGAAAGACACATGGTGGCTGCGGGAGCTGCTGGAGAGCTGTGCAGAGCCCATTGTTTCTGCGCCCACCCGACAGCATGCGGACGGCGGCCCATGAGCCACACAAGACGGTGATGAGGTGGTTTTTATAGGGGATCATGGCCGTCAGGGGCACCAACATGGGGCTGCCAAGCACATGCAGCACGAGAAATTGTACTGAGATGTGGGATATGTTGGTTGTGACGCATGGGTAACACACACATGTACAGCGCATACCGTAGGAGCACGTATATTTATCTAGTGAGACACTCACAGACATGGCAGTTTGTGGCTGTAACAACCGCATCGCAAGCATAATGGTGTTGCGGTGTGGGATCAAGTGCTTGCCAGCCACGAGCTGCACAACAACACGGAGCACCATGAGCCCCGTGTAGAGCTGAATGTTGGCATGTCGTGGGCTTGTGCCCCAGAGCAGCGTTGGTGGGGGTCCCTCATTGTTGGTGCGTGTTATGTCTTTAAGCAGCATGACCGACGCAAAGAGGATGAGCATGGCATCGCATAGCATATCAAAGCGACAAATCGTGTGTGCATAGTAGATGTTGTAGTGTTCTTCATATTGTGAGGATTTGAAACGCAATGTGACTTGATCAAGTGGTAGCCTGGGTGGTGGATGACATTGATGTACCATGAAGTGCTTGAATCAAAACGTTTCTTTTCGTCGTCCAATCGTACCAATGTTCCATACGGTACTCTTTCAACACGGGAATTGTATGAGTGAGAACTAGGGTATATGAACTAATTCGATGTTTGAAAATAATATAATCTTAGCAGTATTGCAGCTTTGAAACAATCAGGCACGACACAATGGTGCATCCAGAAGTGATTGAAGAGGTGCCAAGTTATGGTGACCTCACCAACGTTGTGGATCCTACATCTCCAGGGCACCCTCTTGCACGCGTCAGGAGCATCCGTGTGGCGGAGGAGGCAAGTAAAACTACCTTTTTACTACCTTTTTTACTACCTTTTTGTTGGAATTGAGGTGGCCAGTGGTCAACATGTTCACCAACATTATCATCAACATCATCAATAACACAGGTGGGCTCTGCAAATTTGTTGTTCAACCCCATTATCAACCGCGGCACCAACTTTACACATGAGCAGCGTCGTACCAAGCGGTATGGTTGTTGTATGGGACGATGTTGTGCAGGCAATGTCACTTTGATTGCACCAATTGCCACCAATCCCAAAACAGTGTTTCGGGTCTTGTGCCACCAGTGTACGAGTCATTGGAATTGCAGGCAGAACGTGTCATGTATCAGCTGCGTACCTTTGCCACCACACCACTGCAAAAATATGATCAACTGGCACAGCTTGCTGCCACCAACCTAACGCTGTACTACAAGGTGCTCATCGACAACTTGGTCGAGCTGGCACCTATTGTGTACACACCGACAGTGGGTGAGGCATGCCAAAAGTTTGATTTGCTGTACAGGGTACCACTTGGCATGGTATGTGAGTGTGGCTGGGTGAGCATATGTACGTTGGACACACACACACACACACACACACACACACACACATACACAGTATTTCAGTGCCTTTCGACATCGTGACCGTTTTGATGCAGTCTTGTCCAATTGGGTGAGTCACAATGTGCAAATTTGTGTTTGCACCGATGGGGGGAGAATTTTAGGCCTAGGGTATGTGTGAGAGGGTGGGAGGGGTGGGAGGGGCATGTGATTGTCGGGTGTATATTACACACATATGCCTGTTTGTATGTGGTTGTCAAGGATGGTGCCGATGAGGTGGATAATGTTGCATCATCGCACATTGTCATCCAACCCCATACACAGAGATTTGGGTACCAATGGGTTGGGTATCAGCATCGGCAAGGTGGCGTTGTATGTGGCAGGAGCTGGGTTCCATCCAGAGCACAGCCTGCCAGTGGTGCTTGATTTGGGTACCAACAATCAAGAGCTCCTGAACGATAAATTCTACTTGGGGGAAAAAGTGCCACGCTTGGAGGGAGGTGGGTGTGGCTGGCCATAGTGATGCTCCCCATGACACACACACACACACGCGCGCGCACACACTCAGAGGAGCATATGGCGTTGGTGGAGGACTTTTGCTGTGCTGTGAAACGACGGTGGCCAAATTGCCTGGTGTACGTCCAGCATGGGGCAGATGGTGGGGTGCATCAGTTTGTAGTGCATGATGGCCACTTGTTGCAGCATCACCCACCATGCGCTCTACCACAGGCAATTTGAGGATTTCAAGACCGAACAGGCTTTTGCTATACTGCAACGCATGCGCAACAGAATGCTTTGCTTCAATGACGGTGTGCATCGGATGTTGCGGAAATGGTGTGCACCAGCTTTGTGTACAACCACCACCACCCACAGATATCCAGGGGACTGGCGCTGTGGTGACAGCTGGCTTCATCAATGGACTCAAGGCACAGGGGATCACAAATCGGGATGCACGAGTGGTGTTTTATGGCGCTGGTTCGAGTGCTGTGGGGGTTGCGCACATGATTGCTGCCTACATGATGATGGATGGGTTGTCCAAGGAAGAGGCATATCAGGTGGGTGTTGATTGATCGATTGAGCTCAATGCGACAACAGTGTGCACGACCACATACCACCACAGCGCATATATGTAGTGGATACCAAGGGCCTCATTACGACCACACGAGGGGACGTGTTACCAGAACATAAGCAGAGCATTGCACGCACAGATGACATTCCCAATATGAAGGTGTGCTTGGTCTGGTGAACACAACGTCAATTGTTCTACACCACACATCATAAATATCACAGTCACTTGTGGAAATAATCACCTATGTCAAACCAACAACGTTGATTGGGCTGTCTGGCAGTGGCCCCTCTTTTTTCCAACAAGACATACAAGCATTGTGTGCAGGGTGCCCATTGCCACTTGTATTTCCACTCAGCAACCCAACATCCAAGGCAGAAATCATTGCAGAAGATGCATACACGTGGTCAGAGGGCAAGTGCATTTTTGCAAGCGGTATGTTGACTATATTGTGTGTGTGTCAGGACCCATGCCAGTACAACCGCATTGCCATTCACAGGTTCCCCATTCGACCCTGTGGTGTACAATGGTCAACGATTTGAGCCTGGCCAGGCCAACAATGTTCTTATTTTTCCAGGGCTTGGTTTTGGAGCAGTTATGGTGAAGGCAAGGATCGTCACCGATGAGGTGTGTTGGTGGTGGTGAGCGGCGTGTTGATGCATGCTGACACAAAATTGTGTGCATACCATGCCACACAGATGATGCTTGCGGCAGCCCAAGCGTGCGCAGATGTGGTGGACGATAATGCCATCAATGCACGCAACATCTACCCGACGCTCGATCAGCTGCGTCATGTCAGCACTCATGTGGCGGCTGCTGTGGCCACCAAGGCATATGAGCAAGGGGTGGCGCAGCTCAGGCCCCAACCAGCAGATATGTTGGCGTACATACGTAGCAAGATGTGGTATCCAAGCGACGATATTGTGTGACGAGATGGTGGTGCGCAGGGGTGTTGTTGTGGTGTTGTACTGTATATTTCCATACACAAGCTGTAAACATGATTGTATCATCCACAAGCAGCAAGCCACACTTAAGCACCCCAAAGAATTGCAGCAGGTGATCAGAGGCATGTCGGTGTGGTTGTGTGTATTTGTTGTGTGCAGGTGTCAACCTCACTCTGCACCCCTATGTCACAAGCAACCACCACAGAGCAAAAATCCCCATATCCATCAAAGAGTTTCTGCAGCCACACAGGTGTGCCAGCACCTGAGTGCACGCTACAAGCTGCCAAATATCTCTACCCAAAATTCCATATGTATCCATATGTATAATTTACGATGTTTATGAAAATGCAAAAAGGGTGCAAAGAGGATACGGAGATGGGGAGTTGGGGCCCCGATGATCTCGCCCAATGCAGGGCAATAAACGTACGCATGCGAGCCTTATCAACACTCACACCGATATGCTGACAACAGTTTCTTCGTCACAATAAGGCTATTTATAGCTCGATCACCATGGCAGAGCTTCATTCACCCATCGTCAACCACATCCGCCAGTCTCAACTTACGCGACACCAATTCAAGTCCTTGTTTGTGTTGTCCATATTTTACCTCATTATTGATACAGCTTCATGTCGGAAAACTGGGACAAATCATATGCAGGCTGTTGCCACAGCGATGCACATGGCATCAGAGGACATTGTTGCCCACGAAAATAGCGCCCACGCACCAGGGCCCTACCTCACTCCCATCGCCCCTGCCAATCTGACATCATGCACGCCACAGCTTCTTGGACTTGGTATGACAATTGGGGTGTGCACAATGTCATTTGAGTGGTGTCGCCACAAATGGTGTATCCCACAGGGGCACAAAAGGCGGGTACAGACTTTTTCTTCGGCTGGGTGTGGGCAGCACAGTATCATCCACAGCTTCATGGCGCACAGCGAAAGGAAGCCCATTTTTTCAGCAAAAAGCAAGTGAGGGGATGAAATTGTTCGTATGCAATGCGCACCAATTGTGTGCATACCCCCGACACACCTACAGGTTGGATACCAATCACAGCTCGTTCAGATTCTACCTCCACGAGAACTTTGACATACAAGGTTACAACAAGCACACTGCAGAGTGCTGGTATGGTTGATGTGGCCATGCTGCTCATACACAAACGCACATAAAACCTCCTCACCCGCAGGTATGATCAGCCTGCAGTGCATACAGAAATTACCCCCGAATACCTGTACCATCCCTTGGTGCCTGCTCGTGTATTAAAGCATGCGCCACAGGTAGGCTGCTTGGGTTAAGTGAGAGATGCAGCATGTTGTTGACCATATGTACGCACCACAGGCCCGTTTTCTGATACTCTTGCGTGACCCTACTGCACGTGCATTGTCAGGCTTTAATCACAACTGGCACAAGGGCAAACTAAAGCAACGCAACATGGCGTTGACCGAGGGCGAAGAAATTGCACACTACCTTGATATTTTCAACACCACCTTTCAGGGTGAAATTGAAAACCTGTCTACTTGTTTTAAGGGCAGCAACAGCGACCAAGAGGCAGCCAGTGCTGTATGGCAGTGCTTGCAATTGGAGCAGCTTGAGGTAGTATGGGTGGCCTGGGTGTGCTGCACACACATTGTTATGCCTTGTGGCTGTCACATATCACCCCGTGTCAACCACAGCCTCGCGATTTTATTGATGTACTCCCACAAGTGGAGTTTCTGTGGCGCAGTATCTATGCAGACCAGTTACAACGCTGGTTTGATTTGTTTCCACCCCAACGATTTTTGATTTGGGTATGGATTGGGCGCAGTGTGTTGACTGGAAACAATCCATCACATACTCAGCATCACAAACAGATTACAGAGGATTTTATCAAGGCACCCCAGCTACATATGCAACAGCTTGTGAAATGGTTGGGACTTGATCCTGCAGTAATCAATACAGCAGACGTGGCAAAAGCCCAAAAGGTGTGAAGGGTGCATCTTGCAGTGTGTGTACGTAACCGTCATCACGTCTTTCCCTGTACATGACAGTACAAGCACAAGCAGCCATACTTGGCACCGCCACCAGAGCAAGTTGTAGCACATATCAAGAAGTTTCTGTATCCACATACGCAGCGCTTGCTACGTGTGTTGCGAGCACATGGGTTTGAACACCAGGCAGTGCGCGCGGAAGCTGTCTGGCCTACGGCAAATCCCACGGCAGTGTAACAATAGTAGTATTGGCATTGCTGAGACATTTGGTATGCAGAATTGTAACTTGATACATATACATATAGGAATGTAACTTAATATATATATATTTGTAGTGGCTGGCTTGTTACACATTGTGTTCACGATGTTTATATCAACATGTATTTTTTAGTTTAGTTTTTAGTTTTTAGTTTTTAGTTTTTAGTTTTTAGTTTTTAGTTTTTAGTTTTTAGGTTTTAGTTTTTAGTTTTTAGTTTTTAGGTTTTAGTTTTTAGTTTTTAGTTTTTAG
>VFQP010001975.1_pt1 | contig 24528 bp, 24 predicted proteins | sample 3512351 | NCBI WGS metagenome assembly VFQP01 (sample SAMN10412372, study PRJNA504923) | tailings metagenome | isolation source: Relicate 1 Philex TSF1 revegetated site | place: Philippines: Tuba, Benguet | collected 2017-08-29
CGCCAGCTTAATACTGGCCAACTGGAAGAATGATGAGCACAAAACATCATGATATTTGAATAGGTTTTTATTATCCCCGCTTTAAGAGAGCAGGTAACTCCAGCAAGTCCACCACCTCGGTGAGTTGCTGCACCGTGGCATCCACGGTCGCCATATCAATGGCGCGCCCCTGATTATACCCATAAGGCACGGTGACCACAAAGCATCCTGCAGCTTGAGCGGCCTGGACATCGGTTTCCGAGTCCCCTACCAGCACGGCTTCAGCGGGCAATGCGCCTAGCTTTTGGCAAATATGCAACAGCGGCAGCGGGTCAGGTTTCTTTTTGGGCAGGGTATCGCCTGAAACGACAACTTCAAAAAAATCGGCCAGTCCGGCTTTTTCCAGCAAAGGCTGGGTGAATTTTTCAGGTTTGTTGGTGACGCAGGCCAGCAGATAACCTTGCGCCTGTAATTGCTGCAAGGCAGTCATCACGCGAGGAAACGGCTGGCTGTCAGTCGCATTGTTCGCGTAAAAATCATGATACAAAGGCTGCGCACGGGCAAACAGCTCGGCCTCAGGTTCCTCATGCAGATTCCCGGTCAGGCAACGCTTGATCAGGTTTTGTACGCCTTCACCGATATAGGTGCTGATCTGCGCCTGCGGCAGCATGGGCTTGCCTAGTGCCACCAGCATACGGTTGGCGGCTTCGGCGATTTGAGGTGCGGTATCAAGCAGGGTGCCGTCCAGATCGAACATCACCACCTTGACTTGAAACCGCATCACCACAGGCTTTTTAAATTAAACAGTGGCTAAAGAAGCGCGCATCGCCGAAACAACGGTGTCGTAACGGTTAGGGTCGGTGTCTTTAGGGGAACCGAAAATCGCGCTACCGGCCACAAAGGTATCAGCACCGGCTTTGGCGATCTCAGCGATGTTGTTGGCGTTCACGCCGCCATCCACTTCCAGCCAGATCTGGCGGCCTGTTTTTTCGTAGTAAGCGTCGATACGTGCACGCGCTTCTTTTAATTTGTTCAGTGTTTCCGGAATGAATTTCTGGCCACCGAAACCCGGGTTCACGGACATCAGCAAAATCATGTCGACCTTGTCCATCACGTAATCCAGGTAATGCAATGGCGTTGCCGGGTTGAATACCAGGCCGGATTTACAGCCGCTGTCACGCACCAGCGCCAGGCTGCGGTCGATATGGTCAGACGCTTCCGGGTGGAAAGTGATGATATCGGCACCGGCTTTGGCGAAGTCAGGAATAATACGGTCAACCGGTTTCACCATCAGGTGCACGTCGATCAATGCGCCCACGTTATGTGACAAATCGCGAATCGCGTCGCATACCAGTGGTCCGATCGTCAGGTTAGGCACATAGTGGTTGTCCATCACGTCGAAGTGGACGATGTCTGTGCCGGACTTGATTACGTTTTCAATTTCTTCGCCCAATTTGGCAAAGTTGGCGGAAAGAATACTTGGGGCAATGCGAAATGTTTTGTCCATGCTGGTGTTCCGTATCTGAAGTTCAATGAATTTTTATTGTAAAACCAATATTTTACCGTCATTCCGGGTCAAATGCCATGCTGAGCATAATTGACAGGATTCTTGATTGCTAACCTGTAATGTAAGAAAATGTCGGCACCTTTGATCCAGGCTTTGTCCAAATCAACCATGAACGACCTGCATGCGTTAGTTTATTTATCTCTTTGTCTGCTCTCAAAGGTAAAATAGCGCCATGCAACTGTTTACCATTGGTGTGAATCACACCACCGCCCCTATCGCTATCCGCGAAAACGTTGCGTTCAACAACGAAAGCCTGCCGCATGCGCTGGAAGACCTGACGCGCCACAATGTCTCTGAAGTCGCCATCCTTTCCACCTGCAACCGCACCGAAATCTATGTGCAGTCTATCCGGCCGGAAATCGTCATCGACTGGCTGGCCAATTACCACAAACTGGAATCACAGCAGCTGATGCCTTACACCTATACCTTGAGTAGCCATGAGGCAGTCAAGCATGCTTTCCGTGTCGCCAGCGGCCTGGATAGCATGGTGCTGGGCGAGGCGCAGATTCTCGGGCAATTCAAGCAATCGGTGAAAATCGCGCAGGATGTTGGTACCTTGGGCACCATGTTGCACAAATTGTTCCAGCGCACGTTTGAAGTCGCCAAAGAAGTACGTACCAATACCGATATCGGCGGCAGCTCGATTTCGATGGCAGCCGCGGCTGTCAAACTAGCGCAACGTATTTTTGGTGATTTGAGCGGACAAAGCGTGCTGTTTATAGGCGCCGGTGAAATGATTGAGTTATGCGCTGACCATTTCGCCGCACAAAAACCGAGAAAAATCACTGTCGCCAACCGTACCCTGGAGCGCGGCGAGCAACTGGCAGAAAAGATCCGTAGCCAGGGCCTGAATATGCAGGCTATCCTGTTGAATGACCTGCCCGAGCGGTTTCACGAATTTGATATTGTCATCACCAGTACTGCCAGCCAGTTGCCCCTGGTTGGCTTGGGCATGGTGGAGCGCGCGATCAAAATGCGTAAGCACCGCCCTATGTTCATGGTCGATCTGGCAGTACCGCGCGATATCGAGCCTGAAGTTTCGGCGATGGATGATGTTTTCCTGTATACCGTAGATGATCTGGCGCAAGTGGTTTCCGAAGGCATAGGTAACCGCCAGGAAGCGGCGGTGAATGCCGAGCTGATCGTCAACGCCCGCGTTGAGCACTTCATGCAGTGGCTCAAGCAGCGTGAAGCGGTACCTACGATCAAAGCGCTACGTGACCAGGTGGATGCGGTGCGGCAGGCCGAGCTGGAAAAAGCGCTCAAACTGCTGCAAAAAGGCGAATCCCCGGAAAAAGCGCTGGAACAATTAAGCAATGCGCTGACTAATAAATTTTTACATGGTCCCAGCCATGCGCTGAACAATTCCCACGGCGATGCCCATGCCCACATGGAACATCTCGTAAAACAACTCTTTCAGCTGAAAGAATAAGTTTTTAACACAGAATAGCAACCGCTTTCACCACTACTGCCTGCCGTTGCGGCAATGATGCGCTGAAAAGTCCAGAAATAATAGGCGGAAATATCCGCCAAATGTAGGGTAAAAAATGAAACCAAGTATGTTGCAAAAGCTCGCCAACCTGAGCGAGCGCCTTGAAGAACTTAACCGCCTGCTCAGCAGTGAAGGCGTGACCGACAATATGGATAACTACCGTAAGATCATGCAGGAGCATACGGAGATCACGCCTATTGTCGAGCAGTACCATATTTACGTACAAACGGAATCCGACCTGAAAGAGGCGCATGCCATGCTTTCCGACCCGGAGATGAAAGAGTTTGCGCAGGAAGAGATAGACAGCGGCAAGCAACGCCTGGAAGAGGTCGAGCTAACGTTACAAAAACTATTGCTGCCTAAAGACCCGAACGACGATAAAAGCATTTTCCTGGAGATCCGTGCCGGTACCGGCGGTGATGAATCCGGCCTGTTTGCCGGTGACTTGTTCCGCATGTATTCACGCTATGCCGACCGCCAGGGCTGGAAGGTGGAAGTGGTGTCTGCCAACGAAGGCGAAGTCGGCGGCTACAAGGAGATCATCGCCAAGATCAATGGTTATGGTGCCTATTCAAAACTCAAATTCGAATCCGGCGGCCATCGCGTACAACGGGTGCCGGATACCGAAACCCAGGGCCGCATCCATACTTCCGCCTGTACCGTCGCTATCCTGCCTGAAGTGGAAGAAGTCGGCGATGTGGAAATCAACCCGGCCGATATCCGTATCGATACCTTCCGTGCCAGCGGTGCCGGTGGTCAACACATTAACAAAACCGATTCTGCGGTGCGTATCACCCATGCGCCTACCGGTATCGTGGTGGAATGCCAGGACGGCCGCAGCCAGCACGCCAACAAAGCGCAAGCGATGCAGGTGCTGGCAGCGCGTATCAAAGCCAAACAGGTGGATGAACAGCAAAGCAAGATCGCCTCGGAGCGCCGCAACCTGATCGGCTCTGGTGACCGTTCCGAGCGCATACGCACCTACAATTATCCGCAAGGCCGTATCACCGACCATCGCATCAACCTGACCTTGTACAAGATTGAAGCGATCACCGAAGGGGATATGGACGAGCTGATTGGCGCGCTTTCAAATGAATATCAGGCGGATTTGCTGGCGAGTCTGGGCGAAGAGGGTTAGTCAAAAACACGCTGACTATTCGATGCTGGATATATCATGACCAACCCGTTAAAACATGCTGGTGGCTGCCTGTGCGGAGCCGTGCGTTATGAGATCGCAGGCGCTATCGAAAAAATAGTGTATTGCCATTGCCAGCGGTGCCGTAAAGCCAGTGGCTCAGCGTTTGTGGCCGTTGCTCCGGTGCTACAAAGTAATTTTGCCATCACGCAGGGCCAGCAACATTTAAAAAGCTATCACAGCCCAGCGGGGGTCAGTCGCGTCTTTTGTGGCGAATGCGGCTCGCCTATCATCGGTTACCGTGATAGTGATCCTGGCAACATCAGGCTGCGCATAGGCTCACTGGATACACCGCTGGAAGAAAAGGTCTCAGCCCATATTTTTGTAGCGTCCAAAGCGGAATGGTATGACATTCATGACCATGCCCCGCAATATGACGAACGTCCTTCCTTGCGATAGCATGCATCCGTTTCGACTCCCCACTGCGCCTCGCAGCATCCAGAAAGACCAGCCAATCAAATTTATCCTGGATAAAGAAGCCATCGATTGCCTGGCGCATAACGTCTCGCTGGTGCATGCAGGGTTTGATGAACAGGCATTCAGGCAGTTAGCGCTCACTGATATTGCATCGCTAGGGTTCATGGAACGTGCGGCCCATATCGCCGCTGCGCTGAAGGCAACCCTTCCAGCCAAATTTGCCGACGCCACCGAGGTGTTGATCAATACGCTGACGCCACCGAATCTGCATACAGAGCGTCTCGGCCTTGGCGTATTTTTCTACCTGCCGCATACCCGTTTCGTGGCGGAATATGGCCGTGAGGTGCTGCACAATGCAGGCGAAGACCCGTTTGATGCCGCCATGCGTGCACAGTACGAATTAACCCGCCGCTTTACCGCTGAATTCTCCATCCGTCCGTTTTTGATTCATGATTTTGACCGTACGTTAAACCAGTTAATGCAATGGCTGGATGACCCAGACCCGCATGTACGACGCTTATGCTCCGAAGGCACCCGTTCCCGTTTGCCCTGGGGTGCACGCATCCCGCGACTGATCAAAGATCCCACGCCGACCTTGCCTATCCTGGATGCGCTCAAAAGCGACCCCAGCCTGTACGTGCGGCGCAGTGTGGCCAACCATGTGGGCGATATCGCCAAAGACCATCCCGAGATTGCTTTTGAACTGTGTGACCGCTGGTTAAGCAATGCCGATAAAGAACTGAAATGGGTCATCCGCCACGCGGTACGCCATCCGGCCAAACAAGGGAATGCCACTGCAATTGCCTTGCGAAAAGCCGCTGGAGGCAGGTAACAGTGATCCTTACCGTCCAACACCTGTTGCAGACTGCGCGGCTGCAATTGGCAGCATCCCTTAGCAGGTCTGAGGCCAGTATGGAGACGCAGATACTGCTGATGCATGTGTTGGGCGTTGACCGAGCCTGGTTGCTGGCACATGCGAATGATGGGATCACTGAGCAGCAGGCTACGGACTTTAATCAGTTGGTGCAGCGCCGTGTGCAAGGCGAACCGGTAGCCTATATTTTAGGTTACCGTGAATTCTTCGGCCTCAGGCTCAAAGTCACACCAGCGACGCTGATTCCGCGACCGGATACCGAAACCCTGGTAGAAGCCGCGCTACAGAAAATTTCCAAACCGATGCAGATACTGGACCTGGGTACCGGTACCGGGGCGATTGCCTTAGCCATTGCGCAACATGCATCCCAATCACAGGTGACGGCAGTAGATGCTTCAGAAGCGGCAGTCGAGGTGGCGAACGCAAACATGCATAGCCTGCAACTAGGCAATGTTACCTTGCTGCAAAGTGACTGGTTTGCGAAGCTTGGCCGGCAAACTTTTGACCTGATAGTCAGTAATCCGCCGTATATCGAATCTGCTGACCTGCATTTGTCGCAAGGTGATTTACGTTTTGAACCATTGTCTGCCCTGGCTGCAGGTGAAGATGGACTGGCGGATATCAGGCATATCATTGCACACGCACCTGTGCATTTGAATCACGGTGGCTGGCTGATGCTGGAGCATGCTTATAACCAGGCTGACGCTGTACACCAGTTATACCAAGCAGCCGGATTCAGGAAGATTCAAACCCTGCGCGATCTGGGGGGCAACCTCAGGGTCACGCTGGCGCAATGGCTGGCAACATGAACAATACGAAACCGTCTAATTCTTCAAAGCCATGATGGCTTGTGCACGATTCTTGCTGATACCGGTCTATATGATTGCAGCAAGAAAGGTCGCTTATGTTTAATTTTAGTGCTATCAAAGCCGTCCTGTTCGATCTTGATGGCGTGTTGTATATCGGTAACCAGCTGATCCCCGGCGCGCTGGCGGCTGTGGCACAGTTACGTAAGGCTGGCATTGCCGTGCGTTTTGTCACCAACACCAGCACGCTGTCGCTAGAGTCACTGCAGCAAAAACTGAACAGGCTGGGCTTCAATACAGTGCCTGAAGAAATCATCAGTGCACCACAAGCGACCATCCAGCATTTGAAAAAACAGCCTAACCCGGTATGCAAGTTGTTGCTGGCCGAAGACGTCAAAAAGGATTTTGCCTGTTTTGACCAGTCTGAAACGGCAGCCAGTTATGTAGTGGTGGGCGATATCGGCGATGGCTGGTCTTATGCATTGCTGAATGAAGTGTTCCACTGCCTGGTCAATGGCGCGCAACTGATCGCTATCCATAAAAACCGCTTCTGGCAAACCGAAAGCGGGTTGCAGATGGATATAGGCGCGTTTGTCACGGGCCTGGAGTATGCCAGCAATACCAAGGCGATGCTGATGGGTAAGCCTTCGCGGCACTTTTTCAATATTGTGGTGGATTCGTTGCGCCTGAAACCTTCTGAAGTGATGATGGTGGGAGATGATATTGATGCCGATGTCGGTGGTGCCCAGGATGCCGGTCTGCATGGTGTGCTGGTGAAAACCGGCAAATACCGCGAAACCTATACACGGCTTTCTGCCGTGGACCCGGATGCAGTGATTCATTCGGTGGCTGAGTTACCTGCTTTGCTTGGCTGCCTGTCTGCCACGCCGCAATAACAGATAGGTTGGATTGCGCAGGTAGTTACCCAAGGGCAGAATCTTAATCCCAACGCATAGTGTATAGCCTGCAAAACGGCGTTCGAAAACTTTCTGTAAAACGTGCAACGTACCGCATGAAATTCTTTCGCTAACGCCAGGTATGGCTTAGAAGTTGCACCTAAACGGGGCTTCCCTAGTATAATCGCGGCATGTCTGAATCAAACTCCGTTGGTATTGTTAAAGCGCAGGTGGCCCATTTCACCGAGCCGCTTGTATTGCAGAGTGGCGCCGTCTTGCCACAATACCATCTTGCCTATGAAACCTACGGCGAACTCAATGCAACCAAATCGAACGCGGTGTTAATTTGCCATGCGCTGTCCGGCAATCACCATGTCGCTGGACGCTATTCTGCAGAAGACAAATACCCGGGCTGGTGGGATAACCTGATCGGCCCCGGCAGGCCGCTGGATACCAACAAGTTTTTCGTCATTGGCCTGAACAACCTGGGCGGCTGTCATGGCAGTAGCGGCCCATCCAGTGTAGACCCGCTGACTGACAGGCCATATAGCGCCACCTTCCCGGTGGTCACTGTCGAAGACTGGGTGGAATCGCAGGCGCGTCTGCTGGATTACCTGGGCATAGCGCAACTGGCTGCGGTGATCGGCGGCAGCCTGGGCGGCATGCAGGCGTTGCAATGGAACATCGCTTACCCTGAACGTGTGCGCCACGCATTCGTGATTGCTTCCGCGCCTAATTTGACCGCGCAGAATATGGCGTTTAATGAAGTGGCACGCCAGGCCATTATCACCGACCCGGAATTTTACGAAGGCGATTATTACAACCATGGCACGGTGCCGCGCCGTGGTTTACGCATCGCCCGTATGCTGGGCCATATCACTTATCTTTCCGATGATGTGATGGGTGAAAAATTCGGCCGCAAGTTACGTCATGGCGAGCTTAAATACAGCTTCGATGTCGAGTTCGAAATGGAGTCCTACTTGCGTTACCAGGGCGATAAATTTGCCGGGGAGTTTGACGCGAATACCTATTTGCGCATGACGCGTGCCCTGGATTATTTTGATCCCGCCAAAGCCTATGACGGCAATTTAAGCCAGGCACTGAGCAAGGCAAAAGCCAAATTCATCGTCATCTCGTTCACCACTGACTGGCGTTTTTCTCCTTCGCGTTCGCGCGAAATCGTGCAGGCATTGCTGGATAATGCGCTGCCGGTCAAATATGCCGAAGTCACCTCGGCACATGGGCATGATGCCTTCCTGATGCCAGACCCGCATTACCACGACATCATGCGTGCTTACCTGGAGCAGGTGAAAGTATGAAAAATGCAAATATAACAAATATTCGCCCAGATTTTGCATTAATTACAAACTGGGTGGGGGCCAAGACTAAGGTATTGGATCTGGGTTGTGGCGATGGTACCTTGCTGACCCATTTGCATGAAACACTGGATACTACCGGGTATGGTGTTGAGAAAGATGATGCCAACTGGCTGGCGGCGCTGAAAAACGGTGTGGATGTGATCCAGATGAACCTGGAAGACGGTCTGTCCGGTTTTGAAGACCAATCGTTTGACACCGTAATTCTGTCGCAGACTTTACAAGCCATGCACAATACAGAAACCATCGTCGAAGAAATGTTGCGCGTTGGTCGTGAGGCAATTGTCACTTTCCCCAACTTTGGTTACTGGCGCAACCGCCTGCAGATAGTAACCGGTAAGATGCCGGTGTCCAAGACCCTGCCTTACCAGTGGTACGACACGCCAAATGTGCACTTATGCACTATTCACGATTTTGACCAGTTTTGCACCAACCATCGCATACAGGTGATTGAACGCAAGGTGATTACGGGCGGTGAAGATGTGCATGTACTGCCTAACCTCATGGGTAACCTGGCCATGTACCGCCTGAAAAGCGCCGGCAGCTAACTTCCTTTCTCTCAAGTGAAGGCGTTGCCAGGCGCCTCAAATCCATCAGAAACCAGGCGCCTGTAGCGTTGCACGCGCCTGCCAGGCACTTTCAAGCATCAATGTTTACCCGAGGTTAATCTCCTGCAATAACAACAACCATTGACTTCAATGTTTCATACAATCATAATGATAATCATTCCCATTACCATTTGTTATGGGGATACATGGTAAAGACGTTTGTGAGTAACGCGGCCAGTTAACAATTCTGGCACTTATTAAAGATGCCAGTCATTAATAATTACTCAAAGGAAGTTAGTAAATGAAAGCTAAATATCTGAGCATCGCTATCGGTGCAAGCCTGTTCGCAATCGCCGGTCTGGCACAAGCAAACACCACATACAGCAGCTTTGTTGACGTTGCAAACTCTGTTTCTTTCGACGGCTGGAACCAGTTGAACCGTAATCGTGTTGACGACAATGGTGCCGCTAATCCATTAACTGCTGCCCAGTTGGCCGCAGGCACACAAGGTAACGTTGCCGGTTCAGGCGACGCATTGCTGACGCAAGTGTCTGGCAGCTATTACCCGGCTGGTTTTGGTCTGTATGGTGACGGTAACCTGACCTTCACTGACAATACCGTTTCAAGCAATATCGGTTCACTGGTGTTCCAGGGCATCGTCAATGACTTCAATGCTTCTTTCGGTGGTGAGGCCTATACCATCACGCTCAGTTATAACGGCGGTAGCCAGGCAATTGCAGGGTCATTGGTCAGCTTCGTGAATACCGGTACTGTGGATGATTATTACCGTTACTCATGGGACCTGAGTGGTATTACGACACCGATCACCTCTTACACACTTAGCTTCAGCGCCGGTTTCTCACAAGCGCTGGCTTTCCAGGTTGACCAGGTAGGCTCCGCTTCTGCAGTACCAGAAGCTGACAGCTATGCCATGATGCTGCTGGGTCTAGGCGTCATGGGTTTTGTGGCACGCCGTCGCAGCAAGTAATCAGTTTAAAATAAAGCCATGAAAAAGCCCCGGAATTACGCCGGGGCTTTTTTTACTGACTGATCATGCCAGATTCAAGGCTTTCAACCGGCGGTAAAGCGTATTCCGGCTCATGCCCAGCTGGCGCGCCACGGCGGAAACATTGCCGATATGCTGCTGCAAGGCCTGGCGTATGGCTTCATCAGATTGCGCCTTTAAAGTTAATGCAGGACGCACGGCTTGATTGCGGGTAGCGGTGTCTTCCAGCTCATCAAGGAAATCCTGCGTCAAATGCGGCAAATCAATCACTGCGCCATCCGCCAGCGCCAATGCCGTACGTAACACATTGTGCAATTGCCGAACGTTGCCCGGCCATGGATGGCGGGCAAACAATGCCATGGCTTCGAGAGTGATTTCAGTTTGCGGGGACTGCTCCACCTGCAGGATAAGATTGATCAGGCTTTGCAGATCCTGACGCTGACGCAATGGAGGCAGCTGCACTGCCAGACCATTGATGCGGTAATACAGATCACTGCGGAATTCACCTGCGGCCACCTTTTCTTTCAGTTTCTGGTTGGTCGCGCTGATCAGCATGAAATTGACTGTAATCGACTTGCTGGAGCCTAGGGGCGTCACGCAGCGCTCTTGCAGCACCCGTAACAATCTTGCCTGTAGCGACAACGGCATATCACCAATTTCATCCAGGAACAGCGTGCCGCCATCTGCTTGCTGGATCTTGCCCTGATTACCTTTGCGTTTGGCGCCGGTATAGGCACCTTCTTCGTAGCCGAACAACTCGGCCTCGATCAGGCCTTCCGGCAACGCGGCACAATTCACGGCGATAAACGGCTGGTCGCGCCGGCTGCTGGCATCATGGATCGCCCGTGAAAATAATTCTTTGCCGGCCCCTGTTTCACCCAGCACCAGCACGGGAATGTCGCGGTTCAATACCTGTTTTACCTGTTTGATCGCCAGTTTCAGTTGCGGGTCTCCGGTATCCAGCATCTCCAGGCTGGCAGCCGACTCGCGAGGTTGCGACATCGCTGGCCGTGCCTGCGTTTTTGCCTGCACGGAAACGCGCCCAAACAGGCGTGCGCCGTTACGCAGTTGCAGCGGGAATAACAGATCGCCGCCATTGCAACGCTGTTTGAACGTCAACCATGGCTCATCAAACACATCACTGAATTGCACACGGCGTGCAGACAGCACATCTTCATCCAGCGGTAAGCCGAACTGGAACTGTCCGCTACGGTTGATGGCCCTTAACTGTCCGTCGCTATCAAACAGCGCCAGGCCTTCCCACAAGGTACCGATAAACTCCGGCCGCGCATGAAAATGCACGCCTATCTCCCCTTCGGCGGTGGCGTGGAACAAGCGGTTTTCCACCATCTGTGCCGCCATTTTGACCAGGGCCAGCGTGTGCTGCTGTGGCTGGTTCAGGTCATTGGATACATCCAGCGTGGCGACCAGCTGATTATTGGCAGCAAAGATAGGTACCGCCGAGCAGCTGAGTGAATGGTGATAAGCCATAAAGTGTTCCGCGCCTTGCACGCTGATAGGGGCCCGTTCAATCAGGGCAGTACCAATGGCATTGGTGCCGCGGTGCTCTTCGCTCCATGAAGCGCCGGGTAACAAGGATGCGCGGATATCACCCTGTTCCACGCCCTCACCCATGGTGCGCAAGATCACGCCTTCGTTGTCGGTGAGAATCACCAGGCTACGCGTATGGGCGATCTGCCCGCTCAGGGTCAGCATTTCCGGTTCGGCATGCGTCAGCAGCAAGCGGTTTTTTTCCAGCCGTTGTGTCAATTCTTGCGCAGTGATGACCTGGTCGTGTGCAGGCGCGCGCTCATCCACGCCTTTGACCATGCAACGGCGCCAGGAGCGTTCAATCGCTTCGGCAATCGCCAGTTGGTCGTCGCGCATGGCGGGTAATGATGACTGCGGTGAAGCTTGGGAAAATGGCGACATGAATGTTTGCACACCTGTATCACGGGGTTGAACAACTGTACCAGTCTGGCACAACCCTGAACAGTTTTACCTGATCCAATGTGTTGACCCATCACTGGTGTTAATAAATAAGCTTTTGATTTTAATTCATTTTTTTCATTATCCCAAATAAAGCGCACTGTTGGCACAGGCGTTGCAATCATAGCCCTGCAAGTAACAAAAGAAGCATTTGTTTACTGGCGCACAAATTATTTATTCCAGCTTCAAACACACCATTTTGGAGGTATGTATGCAACACCAACTCAAGCTTGCCATCACTGCAATGATGCTAGCCGGTATCAGCACCAGTGCATGGGCGAATGCCGAACTGGACGCCATGATGAAGGATGACAACCAATGGGCCATGGCACGTAAGGATTATGCCAACCAGGGCTACAGCAAACTGTCACAGATCAACAAAGGCAATGTCAAGAATGTCAAACTGGCCTGGTCATTCGCCACCGGCGTCAACCGCGGTCACGAAGGGGCACCATTGGTGATCGGTAATACCATGTTTATCCACACCGCATTCCCGAACAACGTCTATGCGCTGGATCTGGACGACAACCAGAAAATCCGCTGGTCTTATTTCCCTAAGCAGGATCCGGATGTGCAATCGGTATTGTGTTGTGACAATGTGAACAAAGGCCTGGGCTACGGTGATGGCAAGATTTTCCTGCAACAGAATAATGGTGTGCTGGTGGCGCTCGATGCCAAAACCGGTGCCAAGTTGTGGGATGTCAAAGTGAACGACCCGAAAATGGGTGCTGCCAATACCAACGTACCGCATGTATTCAAAGACAAAGTGGTGACCGGCTGTTCAGGTGGCGAATTCGGCGTGCGCTGCCATATCTCCGCCTATAACATCAAAGACGGTAGCCTGGCCTGGAAAGCCTACAGCACCGGTCCGGATAATGAAATGCTGATCGGTAAGGATTTCAACAAAGAGAATCCGCACTACAGCGCATTGTCTGTGTACCAGGATGTGAATGGCGGCAACAAAGAAGGTGGTTCTTTCAAGCCACTGGATAAGTCACAACTGAAATATCCGGAAGCTGACCTCGGTGTACGCACCTGGCATAAACCGCAGCAGCAGAAAGATGGCTGGCAGAATGGTGGCGGCCCGACCTGGGGCTGGTACTCGTACGACCCTAAACTGAACCTGATGTATTACGGTACCGGCAACCCGGGTACCTGGAACCCGGATGTACGCCCTGGCGACAATAAGTGGTCAATGACGATTTTCGCACGTGACCTGGATACCGGCATGGCGCGCTGGGCCTACCAGATGACACCGCATGACGAGTGGGATTATGACGGTATGAACGAGATCATTCTGTGGGAAGCCAACGGCAAGCAACTGGCCTCACATTTTGACCGTAACGGCTTTGGTTACACCTTTGACCGCACCAATGGCAGCTTGCTGGTGGCGGAGAAAATGCATCCGTTCGTGAACTGGGCCAGCAAGATTGACCTGAAAACCGGCATCCCGGTGAAAGACCCGAAATACTCGACCCACCAGGATTACAACGCCAAAGGGGTCTGCCCTTCCGCATTGGGTGTGAAAGACGAGCAGCCGGCGGCTTACTCGCCAAAGAATAAGACTTTTTACGTACCGCTTAACCATGTATGTATGACATACGAACCGGTCGAATCCAAATATGTGGCCGGTCAGCCATGGGTGGGGGCTACCTTGACCATGTTTGCCGGCCCTGATGGTGTGATGGGCGGATTCATGGCCTGGGACGGCCTGAAAGGCAAAACACAGTGGTACAACAAAGAGAAGTTCTCTGCCTGGGGTGGTGCGCTGGTGACGTCAACGGACCTGGTGTTTTATGGCACGCTGGACCGCTGGGTAAAAGCACTGGATGCCAAGACCGGTAAAGAATTGTGGAAGTTCCAGGTAGGGTCTGGCGTGGTGGGCAACATGATCACCTACGGGCACAAAGGCAAGCAATACGTAGGTGTATTGTCTGGCATTGGTGGCTGGGCCGGTGTAGCCATGAACCTGGGCCTGACCAATGACACCGATGGCTTGGGGGCTGCCGGTGGCTACAAAGAACTGACCAAATACAACGCTGCTCCTGGTGGTGGCGCGATGAACGTGTTCAGCCTGTAATTACATTATCTAGGAAACCTATGACTAAATTAAGAGTGTTAATCGCAGGCGTTTTGCTTGCCGGCACGACGGCAAGCATGGCGGCACCAAATGCTGAAGCCCTGGCACAAAAAAGCAATTGTCTGATGTGCCACAGCGTGGATAAGAAAATCCTGGGGCCGGCCTATAAAGATGTTGCCGCCAAATATAAAGGCGACAAAACGGCGGAAGCCAGGCTGATCCAGAAAGTAAAAACCGGTGGCAGTGGTGCGTGGGGTGACATGCCTATGCCGCCGAATAGCCCGCAGGTGAAGGACGACGACATTAAAACTCTCGTCCAGTGGATACTTAGCCTGTAAAGCTAATAGAGTACTAGTTTGACCATTTGATCTCCGAGTGTGCCAACCCGCAAGGGTTGGCTTTTTTTTGCCCATGTTTTTTGCATGGTGAATGCCTGCCAGATAAAACCGATTACAATGCAGAGCATGACCATCGCACAAACCCTGTTTACACGCCGCATGCTGATGTGTGTGGCACTTGGCTTCAGCTCCGGCTTACCTCTTTATCTTTTACTCCAGCTTTTGCCAGCCTGGTTACGCAGCGAAGGACTCAATTTAAAGACCATTGCCGCCTTTGCGTTCATGCAATTGCCGTATACCTGGAAATTCCTGTGGGCGCCGCTGATGGACCGGTACAGCTTACTGCAAGCCCTGGGCAGGCGGCGCAGTTGGATACTGGCTACGCAACTGGCCTTGTTCGCCAGCATTGCCGGCCTGGGCATGTTCCAGCCACAACAGGATATCGCCACGGTAGCCCTGCTCGCTACGCTGGTGGCCCTGTTTTCTGCCAGCCAGGATATTGTGATCGATGCTTACCGCCGTGAAACGCTCAGCGATGAAGAGTTGGGATTAGGCAATAGCCTTTATGTGAATGCTTACCGTATTGCCGGGCTGGTGCCCGGTTCACTGGCGCTGATCCTGGCTGACCATATGGCCTGGTCACAGGTGTTTCTGGTAGTGGGCTTGTTTATGCTGCCGGGCATAGGTTTCACGCTGTGGGCACAGGAGCCTGTCATTGTCAGCGCGCCCAAAACCCTGCTCGCTTCCGTGGTAGAACCTTTTCAGGAATTCATGCAGCGCAGCGGCTGGCAGCATGCGCTGTGGGTACTGCTGTTCATCCTGCTCTACAAACTGGGGGATAGCATGGCCACCGCACTGGCCACCCCTTTTTACATCGATATGGGCTTCAGCAAAACCGACATAGGCGCGATCGCCAAAGGCAGCGGGCTGGTCATGCAAATCGTAGGCGCGTTCGTTGGCGGGTTATGGATGCTGAAACTGGGTATCAACCGGGGCTTATGGATTTTCGGTATCGTGCAGGCATTGTCCATCCTCGGTTTTGCCTGGCTGGCAAGCAGTGGGCCTTTTCCCGAGATAGATGCTGCAGAACGCAGCATGCTAGCTGTTGTGATCGGGTTTGAAGCATTTGGCGTAGGCCTGGGCACAGCCGCTTATGTTGCTTATATGGCGCGTGAAACCAACCCTGCCTATACCGCTACCCAGCTGGCGTTGTTTACCAGCTTGTCGGCTGTACCGCGTTCAGTGTTCAATGCACTGACGGGTGGTATGGTGGAAGCGCTGGGTTGGCAACAGTTTTTTTATGTGTGTACGTTGCTGGCGATACCGGGGATGTTGTTACTGTTCAGGGTAGCGCCTTGGCGGGAGCGATAATTGTTCTAGAGTAAAGAGTCGTCATTCTGGCGAAGGCCAGAATCCAGGCAAGGTTAATTTACAGCTTGGTCACTTCAATTGATAAGGCATAACCCTTTCAGTAGGTTTTAATAGATATTTCCTAAGAATATTCACCGATCTTTTTCGCCCCTTGGCGAGTTACTTTTCTTTGCTTGCCCAAAGAATAAGTAACCAAACGAAAGGGCACCCTAGCTTCCGCTTATCTCCTGCGTTGCTCGTCAACGTGGGCGGCCAACGAAACTCGCCCTGACAAGCCACACAGAACGTGGCTTGTTGCGGAACTTGAACAGACGCTGGCCGAAAACTCCCACGCTGACTGCGCTACTCGGCGCGTCAGATAGGGGCCCGTGAAAGGCACACGCGTTCAATTTGAGTGTGATTCTTTACGTTGCATCACGCTCAACCGCAGAAAACTACCTAAGAATTAGATTTAAGTTTGGTCTTCTAAAAGACTCACTAAGCGCCCTGAATGCAAAGAGTATTCAAGTGAATTTTCATCGTGGTGGTTTTAACCGGGCCCCTATCTGACGCGCCGAGTAGCGGAGGCAAAACAAGATGAAGGGAGCGTTTGTTTGAGTCCCGCGACCGCTTGTTTTGACGAGCAACGCAGGGAACAAGCGGAAGCTAGGGTGCCCTTTACTTTGGTGACTTTGCTTTGGGCAAGCAAAGGAAAGTCACTCGCCTACAGGCGAAAAAGGAATGGTGAATTTCTAAGAAGTATTTTTAAAAGCCAAATCCAGCAAATGTGGCATTCGCTCTTTGATTTGGCAAAGCTACACATTCACGTAGCCTGGATTCTCCCTTGCAGGGCGCTGGCTTTGCATACGCCAGCCGTTGAGCCATTCTGCACGAAACATCTGTTTTAAGTAATCTAAGGAAAGTAACTCTGGTGGTGAAAAGGGAAACAGTCAGAAAACTTAATGCGCCAACTAATCTTTAAACATCTTATTTCGGCGCAAACGTAAACGCATCACTATAAAACTCTTCTTCCGGCAATCCCCGCGCAACAAAAGTCTCTTTGGCAATATCCACCATGCCTGGCGCCCCACACACATACACCTCAAAACCACTCAAATCGGCATGATCTTCAAGCACCGCCTGGTGCACCAACCCGCGTCGGCCTTCCCAGCCGTCATTCGCTTCACCTTCGGAGATCACAGGAATATATTGAATATTCGGCATGAACTCCGCCCAGCGCTGGCAGAGTGCATCCATGTATAAATCACCTTCATGGCGGGCACCACGGTAGAGTAGGACCGACCGCTGGATATTCTGGTAGATCATATGTTCTATCATGCCTTTGATCGGTGCGAAGCCGGTGCCGCCGGCGACCATGATGATAGGTTTTTCATTCTGCTCACGCAGGAAAAAACTGCCCAGCGGCGCTTCTATGCGCAGAATGGTTTTTAACGGCATTTCGTTAAAAATATAGTTGGTGAAATGCCCGTCTTTGATCAGCCGGATATGCAGCTCTATAAAGCCGGTTTCATGCGGCGCATTGGCGATAGAGAAAGCACGGCGGCGGCCGTCTTTGAGGATAAATTCCAGGTACTGCCCGGCCATGAATGTCAGTGGTTCAGTGCCTGGCAATTGCAGGTGCAGTACCATGACATCTTCGGATAGCTGTTCTTTTTGTTGCACGCGTACCGGAAAAATCCGTGGTTTGATGCCTTGCACCATATCGATCTGGCGGCATTCGATCACCAGGTCTTCCAGTGGGCGCGCGCAGCAGAACAGTGCCTGACCGCTGGCAAGCTCGTCATCGCTCATGGCGCTGCCCTGGTAGTCGTCATGAAACACTTTGCCGGTGAGCACTTTGCCTTTACAGGCGCCGCAGGCGCCATTGCGGCAGCCGTAAGGCATGTTGATGCCTGCTTCTATTGCCGCTTCAAGGACGGTCTGGCTGGGCCGTACTTCAAAAGTATGGCCACTGTTTTCTATCAGTACACGGTTCATAAAGGTATTTAATCAGGATTGATCTTTGCCCGGCAGGCGTACCACATTGTCTTTGTTCTTGGATTCATTGACTTGGGTAAACTCGCCTTCTATGACTTCGTCGTTGGCGCTGGGTCGATAACTGAAACCGGTTTTAGCTTTGTTGGAAGCGTTACCGGGTGCGGGTGTTTTGGCGGGCATCAGCAATAATACGACCGCGATCAGGTCACTGACGACACCGGGGATCAGCAGCAGTACACCTGCAAACATGTTACGCGCGGTAGAGAACATGGCGGTAATCGGGTTGCCGCCGCCAGCCAGTTGTTGAAACATACGTGCGGCGATCAGGTTTTTTTCGGCGCGTATCAGTTGCAGGCCCAGGAAACCGATGATCAACAGGTAAGCAAGCACCCACCAACCATAACGCTGGCTGAGTTCAATCAAGATCGCTATCTCGAGAAACGGAAAAGCCAGTAAAATAGCAAAGATGATGAAACGCATGTCGGAAATCCTGTTCAAGATTTGACGCTGATGACGCCAAAAGAAGAAATTATAATCGTGTTTACCCATGTGCCGGACATGACTTGTGCAGAAAGCATGGCGCATGCACTGGTTAATGCACAGTTGGCGGCATGTGTGAATATTTCAAGCCCCGTGAAATCGGTTTATCGCTGGCAGGGGCAAACCGAGACGGCGGCAGAGATCGGGTTGACAATAAAAGCCACGCAGCAAGGCTATGCAAAACTGGCGGATAAAATCCGCGAATTGCATCCTTATGAACTTCCCGAGATTGTAGCTATCCATGTCAACGAAGGTTTGCCGGAATATCTGCGTTGGGTGGCGGCTGAAACGCTGGCCTGAAGCCGGTGTGAGATTAAGGTGCAGGATAAATGATAACTGTATGTTTCAAAGCTCGCTGGATCAGGGCTAGTTGGATCAGAGCGTGGATGACACTGGCGATGCTTCTGGCAATGGCGATGCCGGCGCAGGCGGATTCCAGGTTCTCCCAACTGTTCACCAATGATGACTCGGAAGAGTTTCTACCGGTCGATAAGGCGTTCAAGGTAGAAGCTGCGCTGGTGGATGATACACATGCGCAAGTGAAATTCGTGGTCGCGCCTGGCCATTATTTATACCGTGAGCGGATCCAGCTGTTACCTGAAAGCCTGAACGCAACCATTTCATTGCCGCCAGGCGAAACCAAGAATGACCCCAATTTTGGCCAGCAACAAGTCTTTCACCATGATACGGTGGCGGAAGTCATGTTTGCCGGTACTGCACCTGCCGTATTGCAGATACGCTACCAGGGATGCAGCGAAAAAGGGTTATGTTATCCGCCGCAGACAAAGTCCCTGCCATTAAACGCTGCTACCTCAGCTGCCCAAAGCAGCAATAATCAGCCACCAGCGCTGGAAACTGAAGATGGTGTTTCCGAAAAACTACTGTCATCCGGGCGCTGGTGGCAGATCGTGGCCGGCTTTTTTGGCGCCGGTTTGCTGCTCGCCTTCACGCCCTGTGTGTTTCCCATGATCCCTATCCTGTCCGGCATCATTGTCGGTAAAAATGCGCAATCTTCGCGGGCGAAAGCTTTTACCCTGTCACTGGCATACACCTTAGGCATGTGCCTGACTTATACCCTGGCGGGTGTGGCTGCCGGCTTGTCAGGGCAGTTGTTAAGCAATGCACTGCAAACGCCGCTGGCATTAAGCATAGGCGCGCTGATTTTTGTGATCCTCTCTTTATCCATGTTCGGCTTTTATGAGCTAAAACTGCCCAGCGTGATAGAAAATGCCTTTTTCAACTGGAGCAACCGTTTTAAAGGCGGGCATTTGCTCAGTGATTTTTTGATGGGCGCCATATCAGCGTTGATCATCAGCCCTTGTGTGGCCGCGCCTTTGGCGGGTGCGTTGCTTTATATCAGCCAGACGCATGATGTAGTTTTAGGCGCGGTTGCACTTTTCTCATTGTCGCTGGGCATGGGCGTGCCATTGCTCTTAATAGGCGCTTCGGCCGGATCTATCCTGCCCAGGGCAGGAGAATGGATGAACAGCATACGTCGCTTATTCGGCGTATTAATGCTGGCGGTGGCGGTCTGGATTATCAGCCCTATCCTGCCAGTTAGCGTGCAATTGCTGTTATGGGCTGCACTTTGCATTGTGCCGGCCATTTATATGCGTGCGATAGACCCTTTGCCAGTAACGGCAAGCACGGCTCAACGGTTAGGTAAAGGCGTGGCAGTATTTTTATTGCTGTATGGCGTCGCTTTGCTGATCGGTGCCTGGTCAGGTGCAAATTCCCCGTTAAGACCGCTGCAAAATCTGGCACTTGATGGACATGCCGGCCGGCCGGCTGTCAGCTTTCAGCGTGTGCACAGCGTGCAGGAATTGGAGCAGGCGGTACAGGGAGCGCAAGGCAGGCGCGTCATGCTCGATTTTTATGCGGACTGGTGCGTGTCCTGCAAGGAATACGAGCAGTTTGTATTCAGTGATGCGAAAGTGCGTGGCGAATTGCAACAAATGGTGTTGCTGCAGGCAGACGTCACGGCTAACAATGCACAGGATGCAGCCCTGCTAAAAAAATTCGGTTTATTCGGCCCGCCAGGCATCGTCTTTTTTGATACACAAGGCCAGGCTGTACAGCCAGTCATCAAAGGCTATCACAATGCTGACCGCTTCCTGAATATACTCCGCGCAGTGGGAGGGCAGCCCCATGCGTAATGTGGCCCGAGTCGTGATGACGGCTTTGCTGATTGTCGTGCTGGGCAGCGGCTTCCGCTGGTTATATCTGAACCGGCATCAATTCCTGGCTAGCGATGCGGCAGCATTGCCGGATAAAGCGGCGGTCAGCGTACTATGGAACACCACACTGAGTGACCATACCGGCAAGGTTTACCCGCTTGCGCAATTTAAAGGTAAACCGTTGATCCTCAATTTCTGGGCGACATGGTGTGAGCCATGCCGTGATGAAATGCCAGAGATTTCAGAGCTTGCCAGTGAACATGCTGAGATAAATGTCGTTGGCATAGCAGTAGATGAAGCGGCGGCAGTGCATGAGTTTATCGAAAGCACGCCGGTCACTTATCCTTTGCTGATTGCAGAGGATGAAGGCATGCCGCTCGCAGAAACTTTGGGCAATAATAAAGGCGTGCTGCCGTACACGGTCATCATTTCGGCTCAAGGTGAAATCACCCGGATTTTCTTCGGTCGTGTAAACCGGGATATGCTGCTAAAAGCGCTTAATCCTTGAGCTATTTTTCTATAAATTTCTATCGGGCGTAATTTTTATACCGGCATTTTCGGCGCACAACTACCGCACTTAGCAGCAGGATTAACGATTTTTCTATTTTCGTTAAACTGCGAATTCTTCTGGACAAAAATCAATAACTTCGGCAAACTTCGCGCCATGCAGGTTGTATCTTTTTCCCAAAAAGGCAAGTGAAATGGGCGCCAAATCTATCCTGGTGATTCACGGACCCAATCTCAATATGCTAGGCACACGTGAGCCGCAGCATTATGGCAATCAAACGCTGGCAGATATCGACCAGGGTTTGCATGCGCTTGCGCGCGGTGACCAGGCCAGGCTGGAAACGTTTCAGAGCAATTCTGAAGCCGAGATTATTGAAAAGATACATGCATTGTCTGTCAATCGCGTGGATTACCTGATTATCAATCCTGCGGCTTTCACACATACTTCGGTGGCTATCCGTGATGCCATTTCAGCGGTAAAAGTGCCGTTTATTGAAGTGCACCTGTCAAATGTCCATGCACGGGAGCCATTTCGTCATCACTCTTATTTCAGCGATATTGCGACGGCTGTCATCTGCGGTTTGGGCGCAGAAGGCTATTACGCTGCGTATCGCCATATCCAACAACTATAATTAAAACATTCTAAATCGAGGTTTTTATGGATTTACGCAAACTTAAAAAATTGATTGATCTGGTCGAGGAATCGGGAATCTCCGAACTGGAACTGACGGAAGGTGAAGAGAAAGTTCGCATCAGCCGTGCCATCGCACCTAGCGCCGCGCCTGCCGTACAATATGTCGCGGCTCCTGCTGCCCCCGCGCCGACAGCGGCTGCGCCAGCAGCAAGTGCCGCTGCGCCCGCTGCCGCTGCGGCACCAGAGCTGGAAGGCAAAGTAGTGAAATCGCCTATGGTAGGTACTTTCTACCGTGCGTCCTCTCCTGATGCTAAACCATTTGTAGACGTAGGTAGCAGCGTCAGCGCCGGTGAAACCGTGTGTATCATCGAAGCCATGAAACTGCTCAATGAGATCGAGAGCGAACATACTGGCGTGATCAAGAAAATTTTCGTTGAAAATGGCCAGCCGGTCGAGTACGGCGAACCTTTATTCCTCATTGGCTAAGATTCCTGATTGGTTAAGCACCTATGTTTGAAAAAATTCTGATTGCCAACCGCGGAGAGATAGCGTTGCGTGTGCAACGTGCCTGCCGTGAGCTGGGGATTAAAACAGTTGCCGTGCATTCCGAAGCGGACCGCGAAGCCAAGTACGTCAAGCTGGCGGATGAGTCAGTCTGTATCGGCCCGGCACCCTCCGCCAAAAGTTATCTGAATATTCCAGCCGTGATCAGTGCGGCCGAAGTCACAGATGCACAGGCGATTCATCCTGGTTATGGCTTTTTGTCTGAAAACGCAGACTTTGCCGAACGAGTCGAGCAGAGCGGATTTGTGTTTATCGGACCTCGCGCCGAGACTATCCGCCTGATGGGCGACAAGGTATCTGCCAAGGACGCCATGAAAAAAGCCGGTGTGCCTTGTGTGCCAGGCTCTGATGGTGCGTTGCCGGATGACCCGGCCGAAATCGTCAAAACCGCCAAACGCGTTGGCTATCCGGTGATTATCAAGGCTGCTGGTGGTGGCGGTGGCCGCGGGATGCGCGTGGTGCATACTGAAGCGGCTTTAATCAATGCCGTCAATATGACCAAGGCCGAAGCGCAAAGTGCGTTTGGTAACCCGGTGGTTTACATGGAAAAATTTCTGGAAAACCCGCGCCATATTGAAATCCAGATTCTGGCTGACCAGCACGGAAATGCGGTCTACCTGGGTGACCGTGACTGCTCCATGCAGCGCCGCCACCAGAAAATCATCGAAGAAGCGCCTTCACCATTGTTGCCGGAAAGACTGCGCGACCGTATCGGTGAGCGCTGTGCCGAAGCCTGCCGCAAGATCAAATACCGTGGTGCGGGTACCTTCGAATTCCTGTACGAAAATGGCGAATTCTATTTCATTGAAATGAATACGCGCTTGCAGGTTGAGCATACGGTGACAGAAATGATTACTGGCATAGACCTGGTGCAACAGCAGATCTTTATCGCCGCCGGTGAAAAACTGCCGTTCCGCCAGCGCGATATCGTGTTGAATGGTCATGCGATCGAATGCCGTATCAATGCAGAAGATCCGTATACTTTCGTGCCTTCTCCTGGCTTTATCAACCGCTTCCATATGCCGGGTGGCCCTGGTGTACGCATGGATACCCATGTGTATGGCGGTTATACAGTGCCAGCGCATTATGACTCGATGATAGGCAAACTGATCACGCATGGGGCGACCCGTGAGCAGGCGATTGCCAGGATGCGTGTGGCGTTATCAGAAATGAATGTGGAAGGCATTAAAACCAATACTGCACTGCATTCTGACCTGATGGCTGACCTGGCTTTCCAGCAAGGCGGCACCAGCATTCACTATCTGGAGCAGAAGCTGGGTATCAGCTCTAAGTAATCTTGCATTGGCTGTTACTTAAAATTCAATCGACCGAGCAGCAGGCGGAGTCACTTAGCGATGTGCTGATGGAACATGGCGCATTATCTGTCAGCATTGAAGATGCGCACGCCGATACCATGGCCGAACAGGCCATTTTCGGCGAACCCGGTGATCCGCCGCCTGGTATCTGGCAACAAAACATCGTCACTGCCATGCTGGATAGTGAAGCCGATGTGCACTCGTTGCTGGCAACCGTGCAGTCAGAATTGCAGCTGGATGGCCTGAAATATCATCTTGAACAGATTGAAGAGCAGGATTGGGTGCGTGCCACACAAGCACAGTTCGATCCGATCCGCGTCACGGATAATTTGTGGATAGTGCCCTCCTGGCATGAGGCGCCCAATGCCGATGCGATCAATATCGTGCTGGATCCGGGGCTGGCGTTTGGTACCGGTAGTCATCCGACCACGCATTTATGTTTAAGCTGGCTGGCAGGATTACCTAAAAACCAGTTGCAACAAGCGAATGTGCTGGATTATGGCTGCGGCTCTGGCATCCTTGCGATTGCCGCAAAAAAACTGGGTGCCGGCAAGGTGATTGGTGTCGATATCGATACGCAGGCAGTCGTCGCCAGCCGTGACAACGCCACCAATAACCAGGTAGAAGCGGTGTTTTATGATTCGGCAGATTACCTGCACGAGCCATTTGATATTGTGGTCGCCAATATTCTTTCCAGCGCCTTGATGGTATTGGCGCCGGTGATTGCCAAATCTTGCAAAAATGGCGGTAAAGTTGCATTATCCGGCATATTGGATAGCCAGCAGGACATGCTGCTGGCGCGTTACTCAGAGTGGTTTGAAATGGATGCCCCCATCCAGCAAGATGGATGGGTCTTGCTGACGGGAACCAGAAAATGTC
>VFQP010001976.1_pt1 | contig 24528 bp, 20 predicted proteins | sample 3512351 | NCBI WGS metagenome assembly VFQP01 (sample SAMN10412372, study PRJNA504923) | tailings metagenome | isolation source: Relicate 1 Philex TSF1 revegetated site | place: Philippines: Tuba, Benguet | collected 2017-08-29
CGAAGGCGCTGCGGCCTGAGTAGTCGATGGGTACAGGTTGACCACCGAGCGTGAGAGCGAAGGATTCCGCTAGCGTCGCCCCGCTAGTGGGAAGGATGCCGACACCGGTGGGGGGCGTGGTGGCGCCGAAGCCGGAGCCATAGAGAATGACCGAGTCGCCTGGACGGGCTGGGCGGACGGGGCGGCCATCGACGGGTCCCCCGAAGAGATCCTCGGGGCCGATGAGCGCAGCGCCGTCGCTGGTGATAGCGGCTACATGGAGCGAGTTGCGGGGGCTGAACAGGAAGAAGGCAGGAGCGACCGTGGCGGCTGTAGTGGGGGCAGCGGCGCTGGGTGCGGCGTTGCGCTCGACGATAACGTTGCGCTGACCAGGAGTGAGACCGGCCGGAGCGATGGCATTGATTTGACCGGGGCTGACGAGACTGAGGAAGGCGGGTTGGCCATCGACCAGAACGCGGACGCCGTCAAGCGTGGTGGGGGCTTGGCCGTCGACGAAGTCGTTGGACCATTGCGTGATGCGAGTGGAGAAGTTTGAGCCGAAGACGCTGAAGAAACTGCCGGGGGAGAAGGCGGGGTTCGCGGCGAAGGTAGCGGCATTGACAACGCCACCGTTGGCGATGTTGGGCGCAGTGGCGCGCTGACCGCCGAGTTCCTGCTGGAGAGCATAGTAGGCGGGTTTGCGCCAGGAGTTGTTGTCAAAGAGGAGGCCTCCGAAGTTGCCCGGCCGGAAATTGATGATCCAGCTTTCGGGATCGTTGATGCCCCAGACCAAGAAGGCGGTGCATTGAGGAACGGCGCGGCAAGCGCGATAGAGGCCGCGATAGATCTCGGCGTGTTCGGCTTGTTTGGCGGGGGTATCAGGCAGAGGCGTGGTGATGTCGAATTCGGTGATGTGGGTTTCCAAGCCAGCCTGAGCGAGGCGGCGGATGTTCTGTTCGACTTCGGTGGGGGGCATGGTCCCGGTGAGGCCGACATGCATTTGGAGGCCAACTCCGTCGATAGGGACACCGCGGGCTTTCATGGCGGTGACGAGGTTAAAGACGGCCTGGGCCTTGGAATTCATACGTTCGGCGCCATAGTCGTTATAAAAGAGCTTGGCGGTAGGATCGGCTTCGCGCGCGTAGCGAAAGGCGAAGTCGAGGAAGTCGGGACCGATGACGCGGGTGAAGACGGTGTCGCGCAGATTGTGAGGAGCGGCATCCGCGACCGCTTCGTTGACGACATCCCAGGCGAAGATCTTGCCCCGGTAACGGCTCATGACGCCGTGGATATGGGAGCGCATGGCAGCGAGGAGCGTATCCCGGGTCCACGTGCCGTTGGCGACCCAATTGGGCAGTTGACTGTGCCAGACGAGAACGTGGCCGCGGATTTTCTGGTTATGGGCTTCAGCGTAGTTGACGATTTGATCGGCTTCGCAGAAGGTAAAGCGGCCGGGCTCGGGTTCGGTGGCGTCCCACTTCATCGGGTTGCCCGGTACAACGACGTTGAACTCGCGGCCAAGGGTGTTGTAAGCGCTTTCGTCGTAGAATTCCTTTGGATTGACGCTGGCGCCGATGAGGAAGTCTTGGGCGCGGGGGAGGTCACGTAGGCCCTCGCCACGCGGGGCTTTGCGTTCAAAGGGGTTGGTGCGGACGAGGGTGGATTCCGCGCCGTTGGGAACTGCGGCGGCGAGGCGTTTGACGGTGATTTCGTTATTGGCATTGGTGAGCAATCCGAAGCGGACTTGGCCGGTGGCGAAGATGCCGCTGTCGGGGATGCGGAGGAGTTCGCGAGTTCCGGAAAAGACGGCGATTTCCGCGCCAATGTGAGCCAATTCGAGAGTGACATCCGTGTTGGGAGTGGCGCCCAAAGGGGCGCTGCGGTTCAGAAAGACAGTGCTTTGTTCGCCATTCCACAGGAGGATGCCGAGTTGGCCGCCGGAAACACCGAAGTCGATTTTTCGCAAGCCGCGCCAGAAGGTGCTGGGATCGGTGTTGAGTTGACCTAGGACGGAAACCCAGCCACCGGCTTGGGACGAGTTCGAGATGGTGACGAAGATACTGAAGTCATGTTTGGTGCGGAGGACGACGCCGCGTGAATTGACGCGAGAGACGAAGCCGCTGGTGGAGGCGAGTTTGAGCGTGCCGGTGCTAGGCTCTTGGTTCGCAAGGCAAGACCAGGAAGGATCGGCGTGCAAGGCGGAAGCTTGCGGATGCAGCGTCCAATTGGGACGGGCAGTCGGAAGATCCTGGGCCGGAAGAGCCGAGCAGAGAAGGAAGAAGGGAGCAAGCTGCCGCATGGGTTTGAATTCTATTCCATTAAGCGGCGCTCGCGCAATTACTGCGTCAAGCAGCTAACGGATTTTGAGTTTTGGGGTGAGCACGATGTGTTCGAAGGGGCTATCGGGCTTCTTGAGGCGGCGCACCAAAAGCTGGGCGGCCTCGACGCCGAGCGTGTAGCTGGGTTGTTCGATAACGGAGATGGGCGGATTGAAGGCGTCGAGCCAATCGCTGTCGTCGGCGCTCATCACCTCTACATCCTTGGGGATGCGGACCTTCTTTTCTTTGAGGGCTTTGAGAACGCCCATCATCATAAGGAGATTGCCGGCAAAGTAGGCAGTGGGTGGATCCTGAAGGGCCAGTAGCTGAAGCGTCTCGTTGTAGCCGCCAGCTTGGGTGCCGTCGGCTTCGCGGTTGTAAGCCGAGTTAATTTCGACTCCGGCGCGCTTGAGGGCGGACTTCCAACCGGCGACGCGATCCTTGAAGACGGAAAGCGATTGGGGGCCGGTGATGACGGCGATCTTGGAATGGCCTTTGGAGAGCAAGTGCTCGGTGGCGAGTTTAGCGCCAAGGCGATTGTCGGCGGTGACCGTGTCGGCTTCGAGGGTGCGGGGGATGCGCCCGACGTAAACGACGGGGGCACGTTGACGGGAAAGGCGGGCGAGGTCGGACTCCGATCCGGGGGCGTGGAAAATGAGCGTGCCGTCAACCTGGCGGGCGTTGTAGACGTCCAGGTAGCGCGCTTGGACGGCGGCATCGTCGCGCGTGCTGCCGAGAAAGAGCGAGTAATTGTTGGCGGTCAAAACGTCTTCGACGCCGCGGACGACGCGGGCATACCAAGGATTGGCAATGTCGGGAATCAACATGCCGATGGTATTGGTGCGCCTGGTCTGAAGACTGGAAGCAATTCTGTTGATGCTGTAGTCGAGCTCTTGGGCAGCTTCGAGGACGCGCTTGGTGAGTTCTTCGCTGACCTTGGCGGAACGGTTGAGGACTACGGAGACAGTGTATGTAGAGACGCCCGCTCTGCGGGCTACATCATAAATTGTGGCCATCGGTAGTGGTGAACAAAGCGTGACCCTGTGTTTCTTTGTGTTTCTTTAGTTTACGGCTTGAGACGAGGGGGTGGCTATTTTTTTCGCTGCGATGAAGGCGAGGAGTTCGGATTCGAGGACCGGCAGGGGGACGGAGCCAAGGTTGAGGATCAGGTCGTGGAAGGGGCGCTGGTCGAACTTAGGGCCGAGTTCTTTTTCGGCGAGGGCGCGCATTTCTCGGATCTTGAGTTCGCCGAGTTTGTAGGAGAGGGCCTGGGCGGGCCAGGCGATGTAGCGGTCGATTTCGTTTTCGATGTCGAGTTTGGCGAGGGCAGTATTGGCGCTGAGGTAGTCGATGGCTTGTTGGCGAGGCCAGCCTTTGGAGTGGATACCGGTGTCAATGACGAGGCGCGCGGCGCGCCACATTTCAAAGGTCTGGCGGCCGAATTCTTCGTAAGGGGTTTCGTAGATGCCCATCTTCGTGCCGAGCCATTCGGTGTAGAGGCCCCAGCCTTCGCCGTAGCTTGAAAAGTATGTGTGGCGGCGGAACTCGGGGCGCTGGGGGGCTTCTAGAGCAAGGGCCGCTTGGAAACTGTGGCCGGGAGTGCATTCGTGAACAGTTAAGGCAGGCAGGTTGTAGAGCGGCCGGGAGGGGAGGTCGTAGGTGTTGAAGAGGCAGTTGTCCAGGCCGCCACGGCCGGCCGTGTAGATGGGGGCGATGGCGTCGGGGACTTTGACAATGCCGTGGCGGTAGCGGGGGAGAACGAGGAAGAAGTTCTTGAGCTGGCCATCGACGCGTTTGACGATGTAAGAGACGTAAGAGAGGAGTTCGCGAGGGGTCTTGGCGTAGAACTGCGGGTCGGTACGGAGGAAGTTTAGGAATTCCGGAAATGTGCCTTCGAAGCCAGAGTCCTTAATGGTCTTCTCCATATCGGCGCGGATTCTCGCGACTTCCTTCAGGCCGATTTGGTGGATTTCTTCGGCGCTGAGATCGAGCGTGGTGTATTCCTTGATGGCTGCGCGGTAGAAAGCAGGGCCGTCGGGAAGGGAGTGGGCGTCGATGCTGCGGCGGGTTCTGGGTTGGTATTCTTCGTCGCGGAAGAAGGTGAGGAGGCGGAGGTAGGCGGGGGCGATGGAGTCGCTAATCAGGTTGAGGGCTTGGGTCTTTAGTTGCTCTCTTTCGGCGGCGGGGATGCTGTCGGGAATTTGATTGAAGGCTTCGAAGAAGGGGTTGGTGGGGCCGGGCTTCGTATAGGCTTCGATGGTTTTCTCGCGGCCAACGGTGGAGACGTAGGGGATGGAGTAGCCGCGGGCGAGGCCGGAGCGCATGTTGTCGAGGTGTTCGTTGAAGTAGCGCGGGAGGTCTTTCATACGGCCGAGGAGGTTGCGGTATTCGGCGGCGCTGCGGTAGGACTGGCGGGGGCTGAGGTTAGTCCAGAAGAAGGTGTCGGAGTTGAAGGGGGCTTCGTAGGTTTTGAAGCGGAGGTTGACGATTTCGGCTTCGAGGAAGGTGCGGAAGGTGGCGGCGTCGATTTTTTCTTCGCGGGTGAAATTGCTAGCGGGAATGCTGTTGAGTTGCTTTAGGCATTGGCTCCAGTAATCGAGTCGGCGTTGTTGGGCTTCGGGTGTGGCGCTGGGAAGACGGTCGAAGGTGAGGCTGTGGTTCGGTCCGGAGCGGAGGAATTCCTTCTCCCGCCAGGCCCATTCCTCGGCGAAGAGTTTGTTCAGGGATTCTGAGGGCGTCTGCGCGACAAGACTTGGGAGAAGAATGAGGGCAGACGCGAATCGTCTCAACATGATTAGACCGAGTGTAATGCGTGGGCGGGTCTTATTGCTTGGGTGCGACCGGGGTCGCGATGGTGCGCCAAGGTGGGTCGGCGTTGAAATCGTAGGTGCCTTGGAGGATGACTTTGGTGCCGGGGACGAGGACTTCGCGGCCATTGTCGCTCAATTGCCAGGAGACTCCCCAGTAGTAGAGCCATTCGGCGTCGCGGCCGAGGAGTCGGATGCAACTGTGGCTGGCGGGTTGGCCAGGCATGGGATAAGCGTGAAAGGCGCGGCCGGAAGTGTTGTGGAAGTTGAAATACCAGTTGAGGATCCAGCTCTTGTCTTCGGTGGAGACGTGGCGTTTGGCGCGCCAGTTGAGGTGGTAAGTACCGGGGGGCGTGGGGACTTTCTTGTGTCCACTGCTGATGGGGCCCCAGTAGACTAGCCTGCCGTTTTCGTAAGCTCCAAAGGCTTGGAGGGCAAGGTCCGTGAAGAGGAACTTCGGTTCGGCGGCTTCGGCTTCCATTGTTTCCGGTAAGGGACTGATACTCAGTTCATCGGTGGGCCATTGGACCGGGATGACGAGCACGGGAAGGCGCGGCAGGTATTTGGTGTCGGCACGGTTGAGCTTCTCAAGGATGCCGATTTGGGCTTTTGAGAAGCTTTTGAAATTTACGTCCTTGGTGGGGATGGGTTGGTATTGGGCTGAAAGCAACAGGGCGAGGACGCCGGTCATGGTGTTACTAGGATGATGCTAGATACGGACAAAGAGTTTCCGCTGGTAGAGCCAATACGCGATCAATGTGTGAAGGGCAACATATGTGAGGGCGTAGGCGAGGCTGGCGTTTATAGGGGAGAACCAGGGGGTGAAGAGGGTTTGGTAAAGGGATTGCTTCCAGCCTTGCCAGGAGAGGGTGACTTCGACGTATTCGCTGATGAGGTACATGAGGATGGCGTTCATGCCGAGCCATTTGAAGGGGGCGAAGGGGGTTTTGATTTGCTTTTCGTCGATGGCCCAGATCAGAAGGCCGAGGAGAATGGCGTCCCAGCCGGCCATCCAGGCGACGAAGCTAGGGCTCCAAAGCATTTTGTTGATGGGAAAGCTGAGGTTGAGGATCTGGCCGGAGATGGCAAGGATCGCGCCCATGCGGAGGAGCGGGAGGGGTTTCAGATTTTGCGCGGCGACGGCGCCCAGGAGGCAGGAGGCGATGGCGGGGATGGTGGAGAGGATACCCTCGGGATCCCAGGTTTTGGTATGGCGATAGTTGTGAACGCCGAGGAGGGCACGGTCGATGGCGTGGGCGAGGTTGCCTTCTAGGGTGAGGTCGCCGCCGAGTTTCATGGCAATCCAGTAAACGGCGAGGAGGCCAACAGCAAGAATGGCGCGCGGTTTGGGCTTGAGATAGAGAACGGCGAGGACCGTCGCAAAGTAGCAGATCGCCAGGCGCTGGAGGACACCGAGGAGGCGGAAGGTAGCGATTTCGAAGTGCGGGTAGAGGTAGAGGAGAACGCCAAGTAGGAAGAGAATGGCGGTGCGGCGGGCGGCTTGTTGGAGGATCTTCGATTTCGTGAGGCCCTGTTCGAGGCGGCGGGGGATGACGAGGGCGACGGCGACGCCGATGATCCAGACGAAGCTGGGGAAGACGGCATCGGTGATGGTCCAGCCGTGCCAATCGACGTGTTGGAGTTGCGAGTAGACGTAGTCGCCGTTACCCGGGGTATTGACGAGGATCATCAGCGCGAGGGTGAGGCCGCGGAAGACGTCGAGTGCTTCAAAGCGCATTCGTAATAGTTTGCACTATGTTCTGGACTAGGCGGCTTGCTCTGTAGACATGCCGGGTTCTTCCGGCGCGAGAACCTCGCCGTCGACCATGCGTCTTTGTGGGCCGCCAGTTTCCATGTAGATGGCGTTGGGCATGGCGCAGAGCATGTTCATGTTGGCATTACCGCCGCCGTGGCTGGCGACGTGGAGGCCGGCGGCGTCGGCGATGGCTGCAATCTCCATCCATTCGGTGACGCCTCCGGCGCGTCGGTTGTCGGGCTGGACGATGTCGGCGCCGCGACGGGAGATGAGTTCCTGGAATTGGTGTTTGGTGTAGAGGTTTTCCCCAGTGGCGATGCGGATGTCGAGTTCGCGGGTGAGTTCGGTGAAGCCTTCGTAGTCGTGGGGCGGGAGGGCTTCTTCGTACCAGTAGACTCCCATTTGCTGGTAGAGGCGGCCTCGGCGGATGGCTTCGTTGCGGTCGAATACCTGGTTGGCGTCCAGCATGATGCGGCGATCTTTACCGGCTAAGTCTTGGGCTAGTTTGATTCGGCGCTCGTCGTCGGCCATGGAGTAGCGGCCGGTTTTGATTTTGATGGCGCGGTAGCCCTGGCTGAGAGCAGTTTCGATTTGTCGTTTGTACTGGCCGAGGTCGGCGTCGTCATCGTAATACCAGCCGCACATGGAGTAGACGGGCATGCGGTCGCGGTAGCCGCCGAGGAGCTTCCAGACAGGGAGACCGGCGTGCTTGCCGAGAATGTCCCAGACGGCGATGTCCGCGGCTGCCAACGCGAACTGAGTGATGCCGGTGATGCTTTGGTATTGCAAGCCGCGGTGGAGCTTGGCGCGGATTTGCTTCGGCATCGCGGGGTCTTGGCCGAGGATGAGGGGCTTGATTTCGTTTTCGAGGATGGCACGGAGGACCTGGGGGCCGCCTTCGATGGCGCCGAAACTCGAACGCGCCCAGCCGGTGATTCCGGCGTCGGTTTTGAGGCGCAGGGTGACGGTGCCGGAATGGAGGCCGAGGGCTTGGAGGGCGTCGTAGTTTGGCTTGCGGGGCGGGTTGATGACGAGATCGGTTTCGAGGGCGGTGATTTTGAGAGTGCGCTTTTGTTGGGCGGCGACGGCAAGGGCGGATCCCAGAAAGCTTCGACGGAGCATGGTTTTAGATTATTCGATGTTTACTTGAGACCCGCATGAGATTTCAGCCAAGGCAGAGCCTCGGCGCCGTCGACGCGGTGGGGGCCGTCGAAGAAGGCGATGCGGACTCGTGTTGGGTTGGGGGCGTATGACTTCAGGCGTTCGAATTCACGGATAATCCATTCGTCGATTCCTACGCCGTCCTGGTGTCCGCGTTCGACGAAAAAGGGGATGGGGCGCTTGTGGAGTTTGAGGCCGAGGGCGGCGAGTTCGGCGTGGCTGGCGACCCAGGCTTGGCGCCACTCGAACATTTCGTATTCGCGGGTGGGGACGTAGCTGAACTTCTGCGTGGGGTCGATGAGTTTGGGGATCCAGTCGTTGAAGTTGCCCGCGCATACAATGGCTTTGAAGCGGGGGTCGAATATGGGAACGCGGAGAGCGGTGGCGCCGCCGTACGAGAGGCCGTAGTAGACGATGTGGTTCTTGTCGACTCTAGGGTGGGTTTCGAAATAGTCCAGCATGCGGCGATATTGGGCTTCGATGAAGGAGAAGAGACTCAGGGCGCGTGGGTGGGCGAGGAGTTGGAGGCGGCGGAAGTCGCCTTTGTATGGGTTCTGGGGGCAATAGACAGTGAAGCCGGCAGCGATGAATTGTTCGGCGAAGTTGCGGTAGGTGGCGAAGTCTTTCGAGTCTTTGGGTTGGCCGAAATAGACTTCGGGGCTGCCTTCGAGGCCGTGTTGCAGGATGATTAGGGGGCGGCGTCTGTTGTTGGATTTTGCTTCGAGGAGGATGCCCTGGGCGATGACGCCGGGGAGGGCGTCGAAGATGATTTCGGTGGCGCGGTAGGATTGCGTCTCGCTGTGGGGGCGTTGGCGAAGGTTCAGGGGGCCTTTGTATTGGGGGAGTTGGCCGACGACTTCTTCGTGCCAGAGCTTGGCGACTGCTTGGGGGCCGCGTTCTGTTAGAAGTCGGCGGCGTTCGGCTTCGGCTTTGGGAATCAGCGAAAGGAGGTAACTTTCGATTTTAGTGGTGTCTTCGGTGGAGCGTTCAATGAGGGACTCGTCGTGCTGGGCGAGGGCCATGCCGAAGGCAAGTTCCTGGGGGCGGGTGACTTCGCTCGCTCGCTTCGGATCGCTGCTCTCGAAGCCGGCAGGAACTAGGCCGAAGGGGTAGCCCATGCGGCGGATGCGTTCGCGCTTCGACGGGTGGATGAGGCGCGGGGCGTCGATGTTTTCGCCGGGGTATTGGGCGCAGTCGAGCTTGCGATAGGTAAAGACGACGCGCGGCTTCCCTGCCCCAGGGCATTTATCGGATTCGAGCAGACTTGGATGGGGCGGCAATGTCCGTTTCTGGACTGGAAGTTTACGAAGATATGCCTCTATGCCCTGATGCATCTCGTCCAAAGGCGAGATTGCGCTAAACAGAAGTGCGGCGAGTAGCGGCATCGAATTTTACGCGACGGCCTTTGCGGAGGCTTTCCATGGTCATGACGAGGGCGATGGCGGTGGCCAGGCCGTATTCGACGGTGGCGTTCGGGTTTTTGCGGGACTTGATGCAGTCTTCGAAATTGCGGAGGTGGTCGCGCGTGGCGCGAGAGAAGTTGCCGTATTCGACGTGTTCCTTGGAGGCTTGGAGGATTTTCGCTGTGGGCTGTTCGGGATAGAGCCACCAGCCTTCGCGGTTGACGTCGAGGCGGGCCTTGGAACCGTGGAAGTGCTTCATTTGGTCCTGGGCGATGTGATAGCGCATCGTTTTGTAGCCCAGAGTGAATGTGGCCATGTAGTTCTCGGCAAATTCGAGAGTAACGTTGGCGGTGTCGGGGATTTCGGCGCCCTTTAGGTTGACTTGACCGCCTGCGGTGGTGACGGCGAGCGGAGCGCCGGAGCCCATAAACCACTGGATTGCGTCGAAGATGTGGGCGGCTTGCCCGATGATGAGACCACCGGAGTAGTCGTCAAAGTAATACCAATTGAAGAAGCGGGTGGCGTCGACGGGGCGTTTAGGAGAAGTGCCGAGCCAGGCGCTCCAATCAAGGTCGCCTTCGATCTTGCGATCGACAAGGCTGACCTGGTGATTGCGCCACCAGGATTCAACCAGGCGGATGTCGCCGAGTTCGCCGGAGCGGGCGAGTTTCTGAGCTTCGATGAAGAGTGGCGAACTGCGGCGTTGGGTGCCGACTTGGACAACGCGTTTGGTGCGGCGGACGGCTTCGACCATGCGGTAGCCTTCCTCGATGGTGTGGCAGAGAGGCTTTTCGACATAGACATCCTTACCGGCCTCGACGGCGTCGATGACCATCTGGGCGTGCCAGTGATCGGGGGTGGCAACAATTACGGCGTCGAGGTCCTTTCGCTCAAGAAGCTTGCGATAGTCTCGGTAGCCTTGCGCTCCAGGAGAAGCGCCCCTGAGGCCCTGGTCGAGATTAGGTTGATAGACGTCGGCGACGGCAGGGAGACGAAAGCCGAGTTCCTTGGCTTCGCTCAAGAGGAAGCGGCCGCGACCGCCGGAACCGATTAGGCCGAGGGCGGGGCGGTCTTGCTGGGCGAGGGCGAGGGAACTTGTGGCCAATACGGTGCGGCGAGACAGGGATGAGGGCATGGGGAAAGGTATATCAGAAAAACGAAAGGCCCTCGATTGCTCGAGGGCCTTTCAAGAAAACGGGGTCGACTCCTACTTACGACGGCGAGCGATAGCAGCCAAGCCGACCAAACCGGCGCCCATGAGAGCGAGGCTGGAGGGTTCAGGCACGTCGCCCGATGGGGGTTGCTCGACGTCTCCGAATGTGTAGGTCACGCGAACTGAGCCATCGGAGTTGCCAATATAGCCGATGGACGAATTCGAAATGTCCACAAGCACGTTGAAGGAGCCGTAGAAAACGGTGCCAGGGGCAAGAGTTTCCACGCGAGCGGCCGGATTCACCGTGCTGGCGGTGAGTCCAGAGCCGGACACGATTGCAATCAAATCACCCGGCGGCAAGAATCCGGCAGGAGCCGTATAGTTAAAGGTGGTTGTAACCGTTCCGCCAGTCAGGTTCTGATTGAAGCTCGAAAAGAAATCGAGGCTGACGCTAGTGATTTGTTGGGATGCCAAGACCGAAAAGCTGGGGCAGATCAAAGCGGCATCGGTGATAGTCCCATTCGAACTGAGCAAAATGGAACCATTGGAACCAGTAGCAGGTTGATTGCCATCCGTAGTGCAAAAGAACGAAGTAGTGGCAGCAAAGGAACTTATCGAAAGCAAGAATGTCGACAACAGAATTTTTTTCATCATCCCTCCTAAGGATTAGAAAGTGCAAGAGCTAGGGAACTAGCCCATAAGTACCTCTTGAGAGTACGGTACCGTCTGTACTCCCGTCAAGTTCAAAATGGCAAGGAAGTGATTAAATTTGAAAGGCTTAGGTTAAACCCTGATGGTGAATCTAAGGTTTGGATCTGAACGGATGATCCTGCGCTGTGATCACCTAAAGTAGTATTAAGAAATATGAAGTTGTGGTTGCTCCTGGTGGGCGCATTCGTGAGTGGAGGAGCTCTTTCGGGACAGTCGAACGGAATAGTAGAGGATAAGGTTGACTGGGGAGGGTTGTTCCGGCAATCCGCATTCATGCTGGGAACGCAGCATGGGTTCCGGCTAGCGACCGAACAGGGCACCCGGGATGGAATGAAGGGTTCATTCTTTCCGGGCTGGTACCGGAGTTTGTCCAATTTGCACGGCTGGTCGGATGGAGACGGTTTCCTGGTGAATTATGTAGGGCATCCGATTCAGGGCTCGTCGTCAGCGTATATCTGGGTACAGAATGATGGGCGGAATCGCTACCTGGAATTCGGAAACAATCGTCAATATTGGAAGAGCCGGATGCGGGCGACGTTTTGGAGCTGGGCCTACAGCACGCAGTTCGAGATCGGACCAGTTAGTGAAGCGAGCATCGGGAAGATCCAAAGCCGCTACCCGCAGCAGGGATTCGTGGACCATGTGGCCACCCCGACCATCGGATTGGCGTGGATGTTGGCCGAGGATGTTTTGGACCGATACGTAGTGCGGCCATTTGAGGACCGATTTGAGAACAATTGGGCGCGGATGATGATGAGAAGCTGGCTGAATCCGTCGCGAAGTTTTGCCAACATGATGCGTTGGAAAGAGCCGTGGCACCGGGATTCGCGGAAAGGCATCTTGTCTTACCGGAAGGGGGATCTTGTAGCAGTAGGCGCGCCGGAGGGGAAGCCCAGAGATCCGGAGAACGATTGGAAGAAGGTGGCGCCGGTAGAATTCAGCTCATCGAGCGCCTATTGGATGAACCCGGCCGGCGTGGATGCGCTGCATTGTATTGGGGGCATGGGAACGTTGCAGTACAACAGCTCTCCCGATTGGGCCTGGATCGCGGAAGTGGGTGGCTGCAAGATGTTCGGATTCGAAGGCGCGAGAGAAGCCAATTTCTCGGGGGATATATTGACTTACGGGGTGGGAAGAAGGCGGACTTGGCGCAATGGGCGATTGATGCCTTACACGCAGGTCTTGGCGGGGGGAAAGCGCATCACAATTAACGAGGAGCTTGTAAATTTGAAGGCGCAATGGCAGGCGGAGAATCCCGGGAAGAAGCCGGGTTATGAGTTGCACCGCTTGTGGACGCGATTCAATCAAGCCAATGGTTTTGCAATGCAGGCTGGAGTGGGTTTGGACGTAGGGTTAAACGACGTCGCTACGCTGAAGCTGCTGGCTCTCGATTACAACTACGCCTGGTTGCCCCGCAACGAAGTGGCGGCGTATCCGAATAGTTTCCGGGTATCGATGGGTTTCAAGCTTAAGATGGGCGGTTGGTAGCTAGAAGTTTTCCGGGAAAGCGATGGGATTGCCGAGGGGCAGGGCCGGCCACCATTCCTTGACAAGGCTGCGGTCGCCGCGGGCGGCGCGGGCCTCCGTTACGCTCGCTGGTGGTGGGTATTGTTTGGCTAAAGTGCGGAAGGCTCTGCGGCGTTCTAATTCCGATTTGCCCCGCCAGACTTGGTGCAGTGTGACTAGGACATCCTCGCCGTTCGTCGCGTTGGCATCGACCCGGCGCGGTTCACTGGGTGGCTGACCTGGGCGAAATATAGATTCGTAGCCTTGGGCAATGAAGCTGTCGGCGCCGGCGCCATGGGCGCGCACCCAGCCGAGGCTGACTTCCACGCGCCCGGCGCCTTGCTTGTTGACGGAGACTTCGTAGGCGCAGCCGAGGTCGTCCAGGCGGGCGCCGGCGGTAACGACGCGGAAACGATACGGGTCGGCAATGATTAGGGCATCGAAATTGCCTTCAAGCAATTCCATGACCTCATCCTGGGCGGATTCGAGGATGCGGAAACGCGATCCGGGTTGGAAGCGGAGTCGGCCGATGGAGGCGACTTCGACTGTTTCCTCAGAAGTGGTCTTGTATTCCTCCTTGAGGTTGAGTTGTTGGCCGTTGCGAGTCCAGGCGGTGGGGATGGGGGCGGGCTTAGGCCGGAGTTCCCACCAGGATAGGACGGCGACCAGGGTCAGACTGGCGGCGAGGACCAGATACTTCGACCAGTGGCGAGGAGTTGGCTTGATTTGTACTGGCGGCCTGGCAATGCGTCTGTATTGGCCGAGGTGGGCTTCGAGACGCAGGAACTCAGCGTCTTCGACTGGATCGCGAGACGGGGTACGATCCCACAGATACGGGGAAATTTCTCGCTCGTCGTTCATACTACTACCCCCATAATCTCGCGCAGCATCTTGACGCCACGCGTTAGGTTGACGCGTACACTTCCATGAGTGAGTCCGGTAAGGGCCGCGATTTCGGGGCCGGTCAGGCCTTCGATGAAGCGAAGGGACAAGGTTTCTTGATATGCCTCGGGAAGGCGTTGGAGGGCAGCGAGGATGGGGTCCTGGACGGGCGGGACGCTGGCTTCCTTGACTTCCTCGAGCCCGATGCTGCGCATGCGGCGGCGGTAGAAATCGGCGGCTTTGTTGCGGGCGATGGCGGCAATCCAAGGGCCGAAGGTTTCAAGGGATTGGAGTTGTTCGATTTTGTGCCAAGCGTCGGCGAAAACGTCCTGCTGGATGTCCTCCACCTGGGCGGGAGGGAGCTTAGCGATGAGGATAGCGTGGACGTAGGGAGAAAAGCGTTCGTAGAGAACGCCGAATTCCGCCGTTGAGATCTGTCGCGCCAGGCCAGTCAATTCCGTTCTTTAGCTTTCTAACAGGGCAAGACGGCTAAATGCAAAGCAGTGTTAACCGCGGCGAATCAAAACTACTCCGAGGAGTAGGAATAGTGCGCCGGCCAGTCGCGTGGCGCTGAAGCGGATGACGGGGTATCCGAGGGCGCCGAAGTGGTCGAGCAGCATGGAACCAGTGAGTTGGCCAGCGATGAGGACGCCGATAAAGGTGGCCGCGCCGAGGCGGGGGGCGAGGAGGAGACCGCTGGCGACGATGATGGTGCCCATGAGCCCACCCGTCCAGTAATACCAAGGGGCTTGGAACCATTGCGCGAGGGGCGCCATGGGGGGCCGAGCGATGAGGAAGTAGCTAGTGAGGACCAGGAGGCCGGTGGAGAAATTTACGGCGGCGCCGGCGAGGACTTGATTGGCCCAGCGGCTCATGAGAGAGTTAATGCCGATTTGAACGGGAATGATGATGCCGGTTAGGAAAGCGCCCAGTAGGCCGAGTAAGGGAAACACACGGCTACAATAGCAAGAGAAGTACCAGATGCCCTTTACGCAGCGTAAGCCACAAAACGAATCCGAAGCGGTCAAGAAACTCGTCAAGGACATCAATCAGATCGACGAAGACAAGAACAAGGTCGGACGCATCGTTCTGGCGGTTTTCGCGTTTGTATTCCTGATGGCTTCTATCTTGCTGGGCGTACTGATTACCGCTGACTGAGCTTTTCGATTTCGGCTTCGAGGAAGCGATAGGAATCTTCCAGCATGCGACGGTAGCGGGGGTTGGCGGCAATGGAGAGATCGCGTAGAACCCGGGTGCGGTTGAGCTTCAGATCTTCGAGACGGCGTTCGCGTTCGATTTCTTCCGGGGACTTCGCTCCTATATTGAGACGCTTGCGAGCTTCTTCACGAAGTTCCTGTTGGTTTTCGACGTCTTTCGATTCCCATCCACGGGCCATGAAAGTGCTCCTTAATAGCGAGGGACGGCTGGATCGATTTCCATGCTCCAGCGATCGATGCCGCCGCTTAGACTGACGACGTTTTCGATGCCTTGGCGGCGGAGCCAGTTAGTGACGTTCAGGCTGCGGACGCCATGGTGGCAGTAGACAACCAGGAGTTTCTCGTCCGCCATGGCTTCGACGCGCTGCAGTTCGGCGGGGATCGTGTTCATGGGAATCCAGACCGAAGGTTCGATGCGGCAATGCGCATTTTCGTAGTCTTCGCGGCAATCGAGAAGGGTAAGGGATTCTCCGGCGTCCAGGCGTGCTTTTAATTCCGAGGCTTGGATCTCCATAGCTCCAGGATAATGAAAGGGAATGCGATTGTTTGCACCGTTGGCGATTGTTGCGGCTTCCCTTTGGGGCGCGGACGCTTTGGATGTGGAGAGCTTTGAGAGGGTTTGGCAGACCATCAACGAGAAGCACTACTCGCAAGCCGAATTGGAGAAGCTGCCGAACGGGAAGAGTTGGGCTGCGATCCACGACGAGTACCGAGCTAAGGTGGAGAAGGCAAATTCTTCGGCCGAGGCGAGGCGGTTGATGAGCGAGATGATTGGGCTCTTCGGGCGCAGCCACTATGCGATTTCCGGGGCCGAGGGGAAGCCGAAATTCCGGGGGCGCGAAGGTGGCGCGGCCTCGCCGGGCTTTGCCGTGGAGTGGGTGGGTGGCAAGGCGTTGGTGACGAGAGTGAGTCCGGATACCCCAGCGGCGAAGGCTGGAATCCGGCTGGGATGGGAATTGCTGAGTGTACAAGGTGTGCCGTTGACCGGGCTCTACGCGCCGAAGCAACGAATGATCGATCAATTACGGGCGCTTAAGAATCACGTGAGCGGGAACTATGGGCAGACAATGAATTATCAATTCGCGCATAGGCGGGTGGCATTAGCACTGCCGGAGCAGAATGGGAGCGCGGGGTTCGGATTCATTCAAGGGTTGAGTGTAGAGAGGGAGTACAGGAGATTGGGAAAAGATCAAAAAGCTTGCTACTGCAGGCTTTCGATGTTCCTGGACGCAGTGCGGGTGTTGCCGGAGTTTGAAAAGTGGATGAAGGCATCCACGGACTGCCGGGGTTTCGTGATCGATTTGCGCGGAAACCCAGGAGGAATCGCAATCATGGCGAATGCGTTAAGCGGATGGTTCGTCAAGGAATCCGGTATCAAGCTGGGGACAATGTACCAGCGGGACCTTACTTTGAAGTTTGTGATCATTCCCAGGCTGGAGGCGACCGATGCGCCGCTGGCGATTCTGATGGATGGGGGCTCGGCTTCGACGAGCGAGATCATGGCCGGAGGCTTGCAGAATTTGAAGCGGGCGCGGATCTTCGGCACGCAGAGCGCGGGTGCGGCGCTGCCAAGTCTGATTGAGCTGTTGCCGAACGGAGACTTATTTCAATTTGCGGTGGCGAATTACGTCTCCGAAGACGGCAAGGAATTAGAAGGGCGTGGAGTGAAGCCGGATGTGCTGGCGCCGCATACGCGAGCGGCACTGGATGCGCAGAAGGACCGGGCGCTGGAGGCTGCGCTAGATTGGATTTATGGTTCTCAAGTTGGCGCTGGCGGCGCTGTTCGTTAGTTTTGGAAGCGGCGCATGGGGGCAGCCGGCGGCAAAGCTGCCCACGGCAGATCAGATCCTGAAGAAGTACATCGAAGTGAGCGGCGGAGAGGAAGCCTTCAAGCGCGTGAACACCGTTGTAATGCGCGGCACGATGGAGATCAAGGCCCAGGGCGTGAAGGCCGAGATGATACTCTACCGGGCGGATGGCGGCAAGAGCTATTCGATGATGGACATCGCGGGAATGGGCAAGCAGGAAGAGGGTTCGAACGGGGATATCGTTTGGGAAAAAACGGCCATGGGGCCGCGCTTGAAGGACGGCGTCGAGAAGTTCATCGTGACCTGCGCGGGTGAAGCGATGGCGGAATATGCGCGCGTGGCGGTGGGTAAGGATGGGTGTTACTCGAAGATCGAGTTGGGCGGCGAAGATACGGTAGGTGGCAAGCCGGCATGGAAATTGTTGCTGACGCCCAAGCAGGGCAAGGTGGAGGAGCAGTGCTTCGACAAAGAGAACGGGCTGATGGTACAGCAGAAGCTCATCATGCCTACTCCGCTGGGAGAGATTCCGATTCTGCTGGGAATCGGCGGATATAAGACGCTCGAAGGCTTGCAAACGCCAACGCTAGTATCGATGCGAATGGGTCCGGTGGAGATGACGATGAACTTCCATAGCATCACCTTTAACGAAAAGATCCCTGAGCAGATTTTCGCGATTCCGCCAGATATCGCCGCGCTCGTGAAAGCGCAGAAGCCGGCGGCTGCCAAACCTTAAAGCGGCCACTGCGGCCAGACGTAGGCATAGAGTCGCGTGCGTTCGGCGAAACCCGCACGCGTATACATCTTCACGGCATTTTCGTTTTCACTGGTCACCGAGAGCGTGGCCCAATCCCAGCGCCGGTTGGCGAAATGCGACAACGAAGCGTAGAGCAGAGCCCTGCCTAAGCCCAGGTTGCGGGTACTGTGGTCCACGCAAAGCTGTGTGATGTGCCCAACGCCTCGCTGCAATTCCGTGGCGCAGAGGAAGGCACAAGGAGTGTCTTTCGCCAAATCGATTACCATGAAGCTGGCATCGGCTAAGAATTCGCCGCAGCCCGGGTAGCTGACAAGGTTACGCAGATATTCCGTGGCGCTTCCCTGCTCCGTATAGTGACTGTTAATCTGCGCATCAACATGACCGCGATAAGCGTTATACAGGACGCGCCCGGCGGCTGGCTCATGGCGCCAACTCCACGCCTCCAGCCGGTACCCGGCGGGCACCCAGAACTTCGCAGGCCAAACCGTTTCCGGAATGTAAAGCTCCAGATAGAGGCGTTCAAAACGCATGGCGCGCGGGTGGCTATACGGATAACGCAGCATCATCGGCTGTGCTTCGACGCGCCGGACAGCAGGAATCTTCCGGATCGCTTCCAGAGTGGCGGTCATGAGCAAGCGCTCATTGCCAGGGGTGTCATAGGGCGAGCTGACGTAGGCGTCGCCGATAACGGCCTTCTGCCCATCGAGCACGTAGAACGAATAGCCGACGGGTTCGCCGGCGGCCAATAGAACTATGCCGGCGAGGCCGCGGGTAGAAACCAAATCGTTCACCAGACGCGCCGAATACTCGAAGTTCCAGCGGTAGGTGCGCTGGTAGTCTTGCCGTTCCAGCGTGAGTAGCTTTTCGAGCGCCGCCCCACGCAGAGTTTCCAGCGGCGCCGCCTCGAGGTGCATCGGCAAACTCTAGCTTTTCAGGAAAGTTTTAATGCCTTGGATCGCCTGGCGCGTGCGGTGGTTGTTCTCAATGAAGGCGAAACGCACGTGGCCTTCGCCCAAGGGGCCAAAACCGATGCCGGGGCTGACGGCAACCAGCGCCTTTTCGAGCAGGAGCTTGGCGAACTCGAGAGAGCCAAGATCTTTGAAGCGGTCCGGGATTGGCGCCCAAAGGAACATGCTGCCTTTGGGTTTTTCGACGGGCCAGCCGGCGCGGTTCAGACCGGTGACGATGAGGTCGCGGCGCTTCTGGTAGATGTTGCGAATTTTAACGGTATCGTCTTCGCATTCACGCAGGGCGATGATGGAGGCGATTTGGATCGGCTGAAAGGCGCCGTAGTCCAGGTAACTCTTGATGCGGCCCAGCGCGGAGATCATCTTCTTGTTGCCGAGCACGAAGCCCATGCGCCAACCAGCCATGTTGTAACTTTTCGTCATTGAAAAGATCTCGACGGCATATTCGGTAGCGCCGGGAACCTGGAGAATACTCGGCGGCTCGTAGCCGTCGAAGCCAAAGTCGGCGTAGGCGAAATCGTGAATGACCATCGAACCGTGTTTGGCTGCGAGGTCCAGAACGCTCTTGAAGAAGCCGAGGTCGACGGTGTGCGTGGTGGGGTTATTGGGGAAGCTGACCAGGATGGCCTTGGGCTTCTTGAGCTCGGTGGCATAGACATGCTCCAAGCGGTTCAAGAACTCGTCCGGCGAAGTGAGCGGGAGGATGCAAGGCGTGCCCTCCGCCATGATCACGCCGTACTGGTGGATGGGGTAGCAGGGGTTTGGCAGCGCGACCACGTCGCCCGGGCCGAGTACGGCGAACATCAAATGCGAGATGCCTTCCTTGGCGCCGATGGTAGCGATCGCTTCCGTGTTGGGATCGAGCTTCACCCCCCACTTCCGCTCGTAACGTTCCGTTATGGCAAGGCGCAGTTGCGGGATGCCTTTGGACACGCTATAGCGATGGTTGCGCGGGTTGCGCGCTGCTTCAATCAGTTTGTTGACAATCGGACGCGGCGTTGGCCCGTCGGGATTGCCCATTCCGAAGTCCACCACGTCCTGTTGGTCCGCACGCAGTTTTGCCTTCATTTCATTGACGACGGCAAAAACGTAAGGCGGCAGCTTGGAGATGCGATAGAACTCTTCGTTCGATAACGACATTCCTTTTATTGTAGAAAGATGCAGTTCGCACGCTCGCTTGCTGGATCGATTTCTTTGTTCTTGGCAGTCACAATTTCGGCTCAGACGCCCAAGTTGAATATCGAAACCGTCATGAAGGGGCCTCAGTATTCCGGCTATGCGCCGCAGGATTTGCGGTGGTCCGGGGACGGACAGAAGGTCTACTTCCGTTGGAAAAGGCACACAGACGCCCCGCGCACGCCGCTGGACACTTATGTCGCCAACCGGGATGGTTCAGGGCTGTTGAAATTGAGCGACGAGGAAGCGCGCAACGCGCCGCCGGCGGAATGTGAATACGACACTAGGCGTGAGCGATGCGTTCACACCATGCAAGGGGACGTCTGGCTCTACGACTTCAAGACGGATAAGGCCACCCGCTTGACGTTGACGAGCGACGTGGAAGCACAGCCACGCTTCTTGCCGGGCGGCGAGCGGATCGCCTACCAGCGGGGCAACAACTTGATCGTGCACTCGCTGTCGAACGGCGCGCTGGAGCAGGTGACGGACATTCGTACGGGGAAGCCTTCGCCAGACGAAGAAGAGCCCAAAGTGGACCCCAAGAAGGAACTGAGCGCGCAGGACTTTTTGAAGCAGGAAGAACTGAAGCTGTTGGCCAGCGTCAAGGAACGCGTGGAGCGCAAGAAGGAAAGCCGGGAGCGGCGTTTGCGGGAGAATCCGCGGAAGCCTTTTTATCTTGGAGAGAAGCAGTCCGTTGCGGCCCTGCAGCTGGTGGGCGACTACGTAGCAGTGCTGATCGCGCAGCAGCCGGAAGGCGCGAAGGCAACCATTGTTCCGAACTATGTCACCGAAAGCGCGTACACCGAAAACTTGCCAGCCCGCGGCAACGTGGGCGACCGCCAGGCGAACACGGCCCTGAACGTGATTCACTTGAAGACGGGAGAGACTAAGGCCGTCGACTATGGACTGGGCGACAAGAACAAGAGTTTCAATGCGCGTTCGCTCACGGTGAGCGACGACGGCAAGTCACTGGCGTTTCTTCTGCGCTCCCATGACAACAAGGATCTGCACCGAATGGCGCTGGACCCGACGGCCGCCAAAGCGAAGAGTCTGTCTCACGATCACGATGACGCCTGGATTGGCGGGCCGAACGTGTACTTCCTAAGCTTCGGGGCTGATAACGCGACGCTGTATTTCCAAAGTGAGAAGAGCGGCTACTCGCACGTTTATCGCGTGCCATTCGCGGGAGGCGAAGCGCAGGCCTTGACTAGCGGGAAGTATGAAGTGACAGGGCTGCGCTGGAGCCGGGACAAGCGGCTGCTTTATTTGACGAGCAGCGAGGTAAGTCCTTATGAGCGGCACTTTTATTCCTTGGATCCGGCCAGCGGAGCCAAGGTGAAGTTCACGGCGGCGGTTGGCAGCCATGAGGTGATCCCCTCGCACGACGAGAAGTGGATGGCGGAAGTCTATAGCTTTACGACGAAGCCCGACGAAGTCTATACCGCGGAGTTGAAGCCCGGCGCGACAACGGTGAGGTTGACGAACTCGCCATCGCCGGAGTTTCTGGCGCGCAAGTGGGTGGAACCAACGCTTGTGGAGATACCGGCGAGGGATGGAGCGAAGGTTCCCGGGCATCTGATCAAGCCCGTTGGCGGGAGGCGCGGTGGACCTGCGGTGATCTTCGTTCACGGGGCGGGATACTTGCAGAACGTGCATCGCTGGTGGACGAATTACTATCGCGAGTACATGTTCCATCACATACTGGCCGAAGCAGGCTATACGGTGCTGGACATCGATTACCGGGCAAGTTCGGGCTATGGACGCGACTGGCGCACCGGCATTTATCGCTTCATGGGCGGCAAGGATTTGGAAGACCACATCGATGCCGCCAAGTGGCTGGTGAGCACGCAAGGCGTGAATTCCAAAAAGATCGGTATCTATGGCGGATCTTATGGCGGATTCATCACGCTCATGGGGCTCTTCACCAGCCCGGACACCTTCGCGGCGGGCGCGGCGCTACGGCCGGTGACGGATTGGGCCCACTACAATCATGGCTACACCTCGAACATTCTGAATGAACCGCAGAAGGACCCGGAAGCCTACCGAAAGAGCTCACCGATTTATCACGCCGAAGGCTTGAGGAGCGCCCTGCTGATTTGCCATGGCATGGTGGACGTCAATGTTCACTATCAGGACAGCGTACGGTTGGCGCAACGGCTGATGGAGCTAGGCAAGGAGAATTGGGAACTGGCTTCGTATCCAGTGGAGGATCATGGCTTCATCGATGCCGCCAGTTGGACCGATGAGTACAGGCGAATCTTCAAACTCTTTGAGAAGAATCTGAAGTAAGTTCCTCGAACTCCACTGACACCTTGTGGTAGCCTGGCAACCACTTGCGGAGAATGCCTTCGAGGCCCGCACGGGAAATCGGCTTAGCGAGGTAGTCGTCCATGCCAGCGGCGAGACAGCGTTCCCGGTCGCCTTGCATCGCATGGGCGGTCATGGCGACGATGGGTATTCTGATGCCGCCGCGGGAGATTTCCCAATCGCGGATTTCGCCGGTAGCCGCGAAGCCATCCATCTCAGGCATCTGACAGTCCATGAAAACGAGGCCGTAATTCTTCTTCCGCAAAGCTTCCACGGCGAGCCGACCGTTTTCCACCACGTCCGCCACGACTCCCAGCTTTTCCAGCATGCGCAAGGCGACCCGCTGATTGATCAGGTTGTCTTCCGCAATCAGCACGCATTCGTTCGGTGCATTGCTGTCCGGCAACGGCCTTTCGATTAGAGGCTCTGCTTCGGCGAGTTGGCGTTCCAAATGCGAGAGTCCTTCCGCGGTGCTGAGTCCATTCAGGATGGTCTGGAGTGCACCGAAGAATTGCGCCTGACGGCAGGGTTCTGGAAGTGTAGCGGCGAAGAGATCGTCATTGAGGCGTTCCAAGGTACGCTCACGCCAGCGAACAAGTCGGAGGAGTACTTTCTCCGGGTTCAAGTTGCGACTCGACAGTTCTTGACTCAATCCCACGGCGCTAAGGTCCGGCATCTGCTGGTCACAGACGATGACCGCGAAAGACATGCGCTGCGCCTCGCTAAGTAATTCCGCGGCAGTGGTGACGATGGTGACGTCGAGACTAAAGGTTTCCAGCGAGGATTTATATGAGGCCGTTCGCGCAGGATTCGTGGTGCAGAGAAGCGCTTTGGGACGTCGCATGGAAGGGAGAGCCCGGAGTGGAACTTCGAGGGAAAACGACGAGGCGCTGACGGGCAATGGCAATTCGAAATAGAAAATGCTTCCCCGGTCGGCCGCCGGCCTCATGGTAATGCGCCCGCCCATAAGTTCTACCAACTGGCGGCTGATCGCCAATCCAAGGCCGGTGCCGCCGAATTTGCGGGTTGTGGAACCATCCCCTTGCGTGAAGGGCAAGAAGAGACGATTTCTCATTTCCGGCGCTACGCCGATGCCCGTATCTTGGACTTCCACAACGAGTTTGGCGCCACTTTCGTGACGAACTCGGAGGATCACTTCGCCCGTATGGGTGAATTTGATGGCGTTGCCAATTAGATTAGTGACGATTTGTTGGATGCGATAAGGGTCACCGATGAAGCGAGACGGTAAACTTGGATCGATTTGGGCGAAGAGTTCGAGACCTTTTTCCTGCGCCTTGTCGGCCAGGAGTTCCACGATGTCCTCCATCGATTCGCGCAGATCGAAGTCAATGGCTTCCAGTTCCAGGCGGCCCGCTTCGATCTTGGAGAAGTCCAGGATGTCGTTGATGATGTTCAAAAGATATTGCGCCGAACGGCGCACGGCATCTGCGTATTCCCGTTGTTCGGAGCTCAAGGAGGTCTCGCTTAACAGGTCCGCCATCCCGATCACTCCATTCATGGGAGTTCGGATTTCGTGGCTTACATTGGCGAGGAACTCGCTCTTCATGCGGGAGACATGAAGCGCCTGATCGCGAGCTTGCATGAGTGTTTCTTCCGCTTGCTTAAGCTGCGAGATATCAGTCAGGGTGCCTTCGTAATGAGCGATGGAACCATCGGGCCGGCGAACGGCGCGGGAGTTTTCTAGAACAGTGATGAGCGAGCCATCCTTACGGCGCAAACGGAGTTCGCGGCCGCTCAATCCGCCCTCGGAGGCAATTACGCGACGTAGTTCCTCGCGATCCTGCGGATCAGCGTACAGGTCGCGTCCAATTTCGATCTGCTTCAGTTCCTCTAAGTTCGTATAGCCCAGCATTTCCACCAGAGCCGGGTTCGCTTCCAGGATCTTGCCGTCCTCGCTGGATTGGTAGACGCCTTCAGCGACGTTCTCAAATAAACTGCGGAAGCGGCGTTCGCTCGCTTCGAGTTTTTCGGATTGCTTCCGCAACGTAGTCACGTCGCGGATCATCATCTGGACAGCCGATAAATCCTGATAGGTGAAGCTGGTGGCGACGACCTCGACTTCGATCTTCACCCCATCGAGACGGCGGAGTTCGAAGTCGCGCGCCTTGCCGGGGCTTTGTTTAGCGGGATCCCCCCAAGCAGGATCGTCGGGGGAAAGGGAATGGATGTCCTGACCCAGTATTGCGTCAAGATTCTCTGCGCCCAAGAGATTTACACCCGCAGCGTTGACAAAGATAATTTTGCCTTGACGGTGGACCAGGATGGCGTCAGGACTGACTTCCACCAGTCGACGATACCGTTCCTCGCTCTCGCGCAAGGCCTTTTCGGCGTCTTTGCGTTCCATGAGATCGCGATGGAAGGCGCGCAGGGTAAAGGCAAGAAACGCGGCTAGCATGCAGGAGACGAGAACCATGAGATTCACCTGTTGCCAGCGTTCGGCGATCTGACGCGCGATTTCGATGTAGCTCTGCCAGAGGCGGCTGGAGACGCTGCGCACCTCTTGCAAGGCGACGCGGGTCTGCGCCGGGGTCTCGGGAACGGGATTTTGGATGTGACGTTCGAGAAGGATGACTACCGTTTCCAGACGGAGGAGAGCGCCGT
>VFQP010001977.1_pt1 | contig 24526 bp, 22 predicted proteins | sample 3512351 | NCBI WGS metagenome assembly VFQP01 (sample SAMN10412372, study PRJNA504923) | tailings metagenome | isolation source: Relicate 1 Philex TSF1 revegetated site | place: Philippines: Tuba, Benguet | collected 2017-08-29
ACAAGCGTGTTTGCGCCTGTGCCCTTGCGCTGCGCAGGCCCAAGGAGAAGCAGGCTCAGGCCGGCCAGGCCGTGCACCTAAACTCGCCCACAAGCGTGTTTGCGCCTGTGCCCTTGCGCTGCGCAGGCCCAAGGAGAAGCAGGCGCAGGCGGACCAGAAGAAGGCCAAGTTCTTCCAGCCCGAGGGCGACCACCTGACGCTGCTGGCCGTGTACGAGCAGTGGAAGCTCAACAAGTTCAGCGTGCCCTGGTGCAAGGAGAACTTTGTGCAGGTGGGTTAGGGGGTGAGGGTGGGTGGGGGCTGGGGCGGGGTGAGGGCCCTGGTGCAAGGAGACCTTTGTGCAGGTGGGAAGGCGGTCTCGCGCTCGCCCCTGCCCACACACGACCTCTGCCGTCTCCCAAGGCACGCCGCGCGAGCGCGGCGCGCGGCACGGGGCAGAGAACGGCCACCAGGCCCCAGGCCTGGCAGCACAAGCAGCGCTGGCGTGCCTGGCGTTTTGCTCGAGTGGCGCGCGGATTGCGTCGCCCGGCTCTCGCGCGCCGCACGCCCTTTGGCAGGCTGCTATCCCCTGCGCTTGTTGTTGCTGTGCGTGCGTGGCGCAGGACCGGTCGCTCAAGCGCGCGCAGGACGTGCGCAAGCAGCTCATGGCCATCATGGACCGGTACAAGCTGGAGCTGGTGTCGGCGGGGCGCAGCTACGTGCGCATCTGCAAGGTGCGTGCGTGTGCGAGGAGCCCGAAGCGGCAGGTGTGACCCGCGGGCCAAGGGGTGCTGACCCCACTTCTGGTACTCGGCAGCATCTTGCGCAGCACGCACCGGGTCGCCAGCAACGTCCTCTCTTTCTCTGCGCTGGGTCCCCGTGTGCTGCGCCGCCGGCGCAGTCCTGCTGGCGCGCTGCGCCTGGCGCGCAAACAGCGTGATCCACCCGTGACGTTGCGTTGCGTTGCGCGCGCCGCCGCAGGCCATCACGAGCGGCTTTTTCTTCCACGCGGCGCGCAAGGACCCCCAGGAGGGGTACAAGAGCGTGGTGGAGCAGCAGCCCGTGTACATCCACCCCAGCAGCAGCCTGTTCCAGCAGCAGCCCGACTGGGTGCTCTACCACGAGCTGGTGCTCACCACCAAGGAGTACATGCGAGAGGTGCTCGCCATTGACCCCAAGTGAGCGACCGCCCTCGCCCGCCTCCACCCCTCTCTGTTGCCCTGCCTCCTGGGCAGGGCGACGTGGCGGCCAAGGGTTTGTGCGGTAGAAGCAGTGCCTGCTTCTCGTCCCTCACCAAAGGAAAGGAGGAGGGGTGTGAGCGCTGGTGGCGCTGTTCCTGCTGCTGCGCCCAGGTGGCTGGTGGAGCTGGCGCCGCGCTTCTTCAAGCCGGCCGACCCGTACAAGCTCAGCCGGCGCAAGCGCATGGAGCGCATCGAGCCGCTGTACGACCGGTACAACGACCCCAACGCCTGGCGCCTGTCCAAGCGCCGCGGCTGAGCGCCTGTCCCCGCCGCCGCAGAGCGCTGGCGTCCCTTCTGTCTGCTGCTGCCTTCTGATTGCCTTCTGATTGGGCCTTCTGATCGGGCCCGACTTGCCGTGCCGCTGCCGGAGCGCCCCCACGCGTTTGAGTGTGTGTTGGGCTGTTTGAGTGTGTGCAGTGCATCCCGTCTTCAGGGCAGGCTCTGCAATGGAGGGCTCTCTCGGCGAGCCTCCCGCCGTGCCGCACCCGTGCACGCCCGATCCGCGCGCCAGCAAAGGCCAGGCATGGCGTGCGCGCACCCCGCACTGCTCCCGCGAGTCAATCTTGCAGCCGCTGGGCGCCTGGGTGCAGCTTGGCAGCACGAGTCACAGGAGATCTCGCCCTCCTTCGAAGCTTTGCTCTCCATGCGGCGAGTTGCCCAAGACCAGCGCTCGACCAAGCACTCCACAGCCCACGCCAAGCAGTCCAGACCCGCCCAGCCCAGCACCCGAAGATGCAGCTCGCCGCCAAGCAGACCGCGCGCGTGGCCCCGGCCAATGGTGAGCTTTTGGAGATAGCCTCGCCCCAGCAGCGCGATCGAGCCCCGCTCCGACGCACACGCGCGGCGCCTGTGCCTTGCTGCTCGTGCTCGCAGCCGCCCGCGTCAAGTCGGTTCGCCCCATGAGCGGTGAGCTGGAGGATGGACTCGCTTGGCGCAGGGAGCCGCAGCGGCCCGGCGAATGGGCACGATCGCTGGCAGGCCAGAGTGAGCTCACGTGTTGCGAGCAATCGCTCGTTGGGCGCTCCTCCTCTTTCGCGCAGTGGTGTGCAAGGCCCAGTCGGTGTCCGAGGTGGCCAAGAAGGCTGCCACGGCCGCTGCGACCCTGCCCGCGCTGGTGGCGTCCAGCCCCGCGTTCGCGCTGGTGAGGAGCTCGCGGCGCGCAGCGTGGGCCCGGCCGAAGGCAGATCGCCGCGACCACGGGGGGCGGAGATTGTCCGTGGGTCGAGCCAGGTGGAGCGGATCTGGGCGCCCACGCCGGATGGGAGCTCGCAGGCACGAGAGCACACTGGTGCTTGCTTGTCCTCGGTGCTGTGGTCACGATTTGCAGGTGGACGAGCGCCTGAACGGCGACGGCACGGGCCTGCCCTTCGGCGTGAACGAGGGCGTGCTCGGGTGAGCACCCAGTGCTGGGGGGCTGCTCTCTTGCTAGCTGCCTGCACGAGTGTGAATGGGCTGAAGCAACAGGGTCCCCACACTTACGATTTGGCCTTGCAGGTGGATCATCGTCGGTGCCCTGGGCGCCGTGTGGGTCCTGTGGTTCAACGCCCAGAAGGACCTGGTGAGCGGGGCGTCTGGGGGAAATGTGGGAGGGGTGCAGCGCTGAGGCCCCTCGCGCAGCCGCGTGTGGGGAGTGGTTCACCCACGCCGCCCCGCCACGCCGCCCCGCGCGCTGTGTGCAGGGTGACTTCGAGGACCCCGACGCTGGCCTCAAGATCGACTAAGCAGCAGGAACCCACAGAGGAGGAGGAGCAGCAGGAGGAGAGCGGGATGTTGACGATGAGGCGGCGAGACGTGCCGGGACGTGCGGCACGCACCACACCAGTTTTCACACGGTCGGGATGGATGGCCCGGGGCTCCACGCCCCGGCCGCGGCGGCAAAACAGTTTTTTCATGTCGTGAGCCGGCGCTGCTGCCGAGGCAGGAGGGCGACCGCTCGCCAGCACCAAGTGCTGGTGCTGGCTGCTCGCTGGCGCGCGGCAATGCGCCCTTGTCTGTCGTCTCAGCCTGGCCCAACGTGGCCTCGGCGGTGCTTGGGTGCTTGCTCGTCGACGCTGTGCCCTGCTCCCAATTTTGCAAGAGCCGTCGCGCATGACACGAGACGTGGAGCAGTCAGGCACCCTTGAGGTGCAGGAGCTGAGGCAGCCCAGACAGCACCCGCTGGGCGTGGGTCCACTCGCGCAGCTCGTGCATGCTTTGGGGCACCAGGGTGGGCACGCGCGAGGGCGAGGCGCCCGGCACGTGGAAGATGAGCCAGTACGCGTGCGTCTGGACCATCGCCCCGCCGTGCACGCCGCGAGATGGTGGCGGGCTGGAGGGCGGCCCAGGCGCGGAAGAGCTGGAGGGCCGCCCCAGCGCCGTCTCTGGCCGCTGAGCCTTGGTGTGCACCACCACCTGCGGCCGGTTGACAGTGCCGCCACGCACGTCACGCCTGGGCAAGTCGCTGTCGTGCGCCACACCCCGAACTGGCGACGACGCAAATGGTCACTCACCAGGTACCCTGGCAGGCCCAGGCTTGCCGCGCTGGCCGTGGCCACCGCCTTGCCGCTCACGTGCATCACGTGCCCCAGCGGCACCAGCGCCATGAAGGGCACGTCGCGCATCGCCAGCAGCTGGCACGTCGGCGGCAGCGGCGAGCCGTCGCCCACAGCCTCCTCCGCTGCGAAGGCCGCCGCCACCGCCTCGCCCACGTGCAGCCCGTAGAGCAGCAGCTGGCCCCCAAACACAGTGCCCGTCGTGTTGCGCTCCTGAGGGCAGAGCGGCAGGTGTGTGCACGGCGCACGCGTACACTTGCGACGAGCGCCGGTCCCGACCAACGCGCAGCACCGCCCACACGAAGCAGGAACCACCAACCCCCAGCCGCGCGCTCGGCCCATAACCGGACCTGGAACTGCGTGACAAAGGTCTGGCGGAGCAGCGTCGAGCGGACGGTCCGGACGCCGCCCCCCTGCCCCGTCTGCGGCGCGACGCCCGTGCCGGCGGCGCCCCCCGCGCCCAGCCCCTGGTCGGCGTGCTGCAGCGCCGCCACGTCGTCGGCGTCCTCCGACCGGTGGGACGACGAGTGCGGGTGGCGGGCCAGGTCGTCGTCGTCGTCGCCATCGTGGAGGTGGTCGCGGCGGCGCGGGTGCTTTGCGTGCGGGTGCCAGAGCGGCGGGTGGTTTGCTGTGGCCAGCACCAGGCGGTGCAGGTCCTGCAGGGCGGAGCTGTCCAGCGGCTGCGTGTGCTCCTGCTTGCGCCTGCGGGCCATGGCGCACGCAGCCCACTCGTTCCGCCGCCACTTGAGCGAGCACGCTGCAAGCAGGAGGGCCGTGGGTCCGCGGCGGCACGCACCCGGCGTGGCGCGCGTGCTGCCGTGCGGCGCCCTGCTCAAACAGCCGCCGCTCGGCCTCGTTGCCCGGCGCCAGCCTGGGCGCCTGCACCGCCTTCCTCAGGCTCAGCTCGCGCGTCGCCATGACGAAGCGGGCCTCGGCGACCAGCACGCGCGCTGGCGGCGGCGGCGCGGCAGCGCCGCCGCCCTCGCCCGCGCTGCGCCCGACCTGGTCCTCCGCCTGGCCCTGCCCGCCGCTCCCTTCCTGCTGCCGCTGCTGCTGCTGCTGCTGCGGCGGCGGCGGCGGGGTTGCTGGCGCGGGTGCGTGGAGGTGCCCTGAGGCTTCGCCCGGCAGCGCCTCGCGTGACAGCTCCAGCGTCACCTCTAGCGAGCTGGAGCCCACCCAGGTGACCTGCCCCGTCAGCCACAGGTCAAAGTGCCGGCAGCGCGTGGCGCACCACGCGGCCCCGCCGCCCACGCCCGCGCTGCTGGCGCCGGTGGTGGTGGTGCTGCTGCTCGGGCCCTGTGCCAGGTCGGCGCCTGCTGCGCTGGGGTTTGCGCCTCCGTGGCTGCTGCAGGTGCTGCATGGCGCGTAGGGGTGCGTGTGCTGCAGCCAGACGACGCTGTCGAGGTAGGCCGTCACCAGCGCCTTGTCGCGCAGGTGCAGGTCCACGTGACGCGCCGCCACGTCAGCTGCGGCACACACGCGCACTCGGGAGAGCGCTCGGCTGGTGCGTTCGCCGCGCAGGAAAAGGGCTTCCTTGCAAGTCTCGCCAGTGAGTGCCCACCAGCAAACGTGTCAAAGTCCTCGATGAACAGGTGCTTGTCCAGCGCGAGGTGGCGCACCGCGCCGCCTTGGGGTTGCACGCCGCTGCCGTCGCCCTGGACGCCGTTGCCCTGGAGCTCCAGGTGGTGCTGCGGATGCTGCTGCGCCACGCCGGCGGTGTACTGTGCAACGAGTGGCGGCAGGAGAAGCTCGGCCCCAGGTCCGTGGGCGGTGCGCGGCGCCTGCGACAGCTTGTACCGGAGCTGGATGGCGCTGTCCACGGCCCTCTTGCTGCCTGCTGGATGCCCGTAATCATGCTGGAGCGCAAGCTCCAGGCGGTGGGCCAGGTGCCGCCCGCGGTAGGCAGAGATGGGAGCCGTGTACGGGCAGTGCTGCTGCAACTCTGTTGGCGCGGTGAGCACGCGCCACTGGAGGCCCGCTGCTGTGGGCAGCTCGGGCAGCGCCGCGCCCGCCATCTGCTGTAGCGCCACGGACGCCAGCGCGCGGCGGGCCACAGGGGTCATGCGCAGGTCCTACGTGTGTGTGGGGCATCCCTCTGCTGCGCCCGCTGGTCCAGCCGTCCCCAACGCCACACCCTCGACATGCAGCAGAACGCGCGCACGGAGAGCACGAAGCGCGCGTCCAGACGCTCTTACACACCGCACGCAACACTCCTATTCTTGATACAGGCCCCTCTGCTTCGCCCAGCAAGCACGCACCGGCTCACGACGATGGCTGGGCCACTCCCTCGCAACGACTCGGCCAGCGCCCTGGCCCCACAGCAAGCGGGCGGCGCGCTGGCTCATCAGTGCTACACGCAGCCGCTGCCGGAGCTCGGCTTCCTCGGCGCGCTGCTGCCGTCCGACGCCACCTGCATCAGCGACGATGTGGGTGCCATGAACAGCCGCACGGCGGGCTGGCGCGGCGCCCGCGCGCAAGGGGGATGCCACGCCGTGCCAGCCGCGGGCCGCAGCGCCGTGTTGGCGGCGCCAGGCAGTGGTGGTCCGTTGGGCCCCCCTTTGGCGCCGCGCACGAGTGGCTCACTTGGCGGGCTCGCCGAACGGGCCCGAAATGCGCGCAGGCGCCGCGGTCGGAGGAGTCCCTGGGCACCCGCACGACGTTCTGCCACGCTGCTACCGTCGAGTGGCCGACCCTGCAGCTGGTGCGTGGGGGGCCGTAAAATTCACGGCAGGAGCTCGTGCACGCTGATCCTGCTTCTCCAAGCAGGGACGGAGCACGGAGAAGAAAGCAGCTGCAGTCGCGCACTCACTCTGCTGGCTCCTGCGCCTGCTTGTGCCGCAGGAGGCGGGGGCGGAGCAGCTGGCGACCCGCCCCGAGGTGGCGCAGCACCTGCAGCTGCTCGAGGCCAGGCTCCTGCTCGAGGTGTCGCGCGTGGAGCAGAACCTGCAGGTGAGCGTCCTTGTTGCTTCTTCAGTCCTGGTCCTGGGCTCCCATCGATGAGTCAACGCACGGCCCGCCCACACGCAGCGTCAAAGTGACACCTCCTTGCACGCAGGCGAGCTGCAACGCCATGAGCAGCGACGTGGCCAAGATGCGCAAGGAGCGCGAGGTGGCCTGGAGGCACGTGGGCGAGCTCAAGGAGCAGGCAAGGGCCGCAGAGGGCGCGTCACATCGCAGCAAGCGGCTCCCCGGCCGTGAGCCGCTCGGTTCAAGCAAACGTGCCTTCCGCCTGTGGTTCTTCGTCTGCCGCAGAACCGGCTGCTGCGCTCCAAGACGTACGAGCTCGAGGTGCAGAACGGCCACCTCAACCGCCACATCATGATGCTGCAGGTGAGGGCCGCGCCTGAGCCCCACCCTTCCTGGGGGGCAAGGGCGGGGATGCGACGCACGCGTTGACGCTCAGGCTGGTGGGCGATGTCGCCATGCTCACGACACTCGCGCAGGAGCAGCTGGACGGGCTCCGCGTACCGCGCCCCGTCACAGCCACAGCCGGAAACACCGCCGGGCCCGACGGCTCGTTCCTCTTCCCCGCAGCACTGGTGCGTCCGCGCAGCTCCCGCAAAGGCTCCCTCCACGCACACGCGCCCGCCGCTCCTCCCGTCATCCTGACGTGCCCGTGCTGCTGGTGCTGCTGCTCGTCCTCGCAAACACAGGTCACCAAGGGCGGCGGTTCCTCGTCCGGCGGCGCGCCCGGCAACGTGTTCACGACCAGCCTGGGCCCGTCCGGCGCCATCCTGGACGGCTCGCTGCTCATGCAGCCCCAGCAGCAGCCGTACCAGCAGCAGCACCAGCACGTGGTGCAGCTGGGCTCGCTGGCGGAGCTCACGGCCGCCGCCATGGCCAGCAACGGCAGCCACCACCAGATCAACCACCACGTGCTGGCGCAGGGCGTGCGCGGCGGCGGCGGCGGCAGCGGCGACGGGCGCGCCACGCCACTCGACATGTCTGCGCTCATGTTTGCGCTGCCGGGCGGCGGCGGCGCGGCGCAGCCGTGCGTGCGGGGCGTGCAGCTGGCGCCGGGCGGCGCGGCGCAGGCGAGGCACGAGGTGCAGGTGCAGGGCCTGTGGTGACGCCCTGCACGGAATGGAATGAGTCCTGCTGATTTGCTACCTGTGAACCCAAATGCATAGCTGGCGAGCGTCCGCTTGCTTGTTTGCGTGCGCTTCTTCTACCGTTGATTGCTGCGTGCGCATATCCTCAGGCACCGCGCGATGGGCGTGCTCCGGTTGTGAACTCACCGGTGGTGCGGGCGTGCTCCTCAGAACTCTCGGCCAGGCGGCGTGCTGTGTGTCAGACTCGTGAGAGCCCTCGTGCGCAGCGCCAGGTGGTGATGGGGCGCCCGCGTGCCCGTCTTGCCCGCGTGGCGAGGCCCAGTTGATTGCTGGGTCTTCCTGAGCCTGTGAGAGTGCTTGCAAGACTTGGAACGTGCCGCGCCGCACCCTCGATGCGGTCAATCTCGCATGACGCCCAGGCAGCCCGGACCCACCCCGCCCCGCAGAGGCCACAGCAAAAAAAGGATAATGCGGGCCGAAGACATGGAGCCCGGCAGCGACAAGCGCAGGACCGCGTGGGCGCCTGCTGAGGACGCCTGCGTGAGAGCGCACATTGCCGCGTCCGGCCCCAGGGACTGGAGCCACTGCGCAGAGGTAGGTGGAGCCTCTGGGGCATGAGCTGCACACTGCAGCTCAAGTGGAGATGCTCTGGCCAGAAGGCCTTGAGCGGCGGAAAGGTCCCGACGATTCGGCTTCTCCGTCACCCCGCACGGCACGAGCGTGCGCGCAGGAGATTCACCGCGTTGTTGGCACCGCTAGAACGGCCAAATCGTGCCGTTTGAGGTGCGCAGCGTCGAGGGGTGTGTGCAGGTGCAAGCCGAATCGACATGCACGGCATCACCCTGCCGCGCTGTGCCGCGCTGGGGCAGGTGGTTCAACGAGCTGGACCCGAGCATCAACAGGGCGCCATTCTCCGAGCAGGAGGTGAGGGGAGGGGTGCACGCGTGGCGGGGCCTTTGAAAAGGTGTCGGGCGCAGGCCGCAGGCGACGTCCTGCCCTCCTTTTTCCAGGCCCTGCCGTGCCTTGCGCCTCGCAACTTGCTGCCTGCAGCTGAACCTCATCATGGCCCAGGTGGCGGAGAAGGGCACGGCGTGGAGCGAAATCGCGAGTGCGCTGGCCGCAGCGGGCTTCCCAGGCCGGACGGTGCGTGCTGGTGCCCAGCTCATCCTGCATTCGCAGCACTCCCCTTCTTGTGAACACGAGCAGCTTCACAGCAGCAGCGCGGTGACGAGCGCCGGAGGTCGGCCGCCCTCGCCGCCCCTGCGCGCCCCGCAGGACAACGCCGTCAAGAACTGCTACCACGTCCGCCTAAAGAAAAAGATGGGGCAGGCAGAGCCCGGCGGCCCCCGCGCCGCGGCAGGTGCGCCCGCCGGCAGCACCGCTGCGGGCCCCCGGCCCCTCCCCGCCAGCCTGCGCGCGACCCGCGCGGTGCGCTGCGCCGCTGCCTCGCAGGAGCCCGCGCCAAGCCCAAGCACGCGGCGGCCACCGGCCAGCCCAGCGGCAGGTGCGCACGGCGGCGGCGCCAGGCGCTCAGCAGATTTGGCGGTGCACCTTTCCATCCTCCTGAGGCGCAACCTCGCCAACCTCGCCCACCGTTGCACGCAACCACTGCTAGACGCCATACACGCCTGCACCGCCCTCCTTCCTAACCGCGCCCGCAGCTCCATGGAGGCCACCACCCTGGGGCCTGACGTGTCCGGCGGCACGCCCACCAAGCGCCCGCGCGACACCACGCCGCGCAGCCAGCGCCGCGCCGCGCTGCGCGCCAGGGCCGACCCCCAAGGCCCCTTTGGGCCAGCGCCAGCAGGCGAGCACTTACCCAACGACGACGGCGACGGCGACGATGACGGCGGCAACGCGGCGCAGCACGGCGCGGCGCACCCGCACGCGGTCGCCTGGCCGCCGCTCGAACCGTCCGCTGCCTCGGGCCGCCTCCTGGGGCAAGCGCCCGACCCGCAGCACGCGGCCAGCCTACTCAGCGGCGCGTGGCTTGCGCACCTGCAGCAGCAGCAGCAGCAGCAGCAGCAGCAGCAGCAGCAGCAGCAGGTGCAGGCCGTCCTGTTGCCGCCGGGCGCCGGCCACCACCACCACCACCCGCAGCAGCACCACCACCTGCTGCTGCCGCCGGGCGGCCTGCAAGGGCTGGTCGCGGCCTCGCAGCAGTTCGCCGCCGCCGCCGAGCGGCCGCCGCTCACCCTGCTGCAGCTGCACGGCGCCCAGCACCTGCAGCCCGCGGCGGCGCAGACCCCGCCGCCGCCGACGGCGACTGCGGTGCGGCTGGTGGCTCTCAGCCACGCCGCTGGGCACCATCAGCAGCAGCAGCAGCAGGACCACCATCACCATCACCACGGCGAGGCGGCACCTGCGGCGGAAGAGGACAGCAGCTCCGCTTCTTTCCACGCACACGCCGCCGCCGCTGCAGCAGCAGCTGTGCAGGGCGGCGGCCACGCGGCCGCGCCCACCAGCTACGGCACAAGCGCCGGGCAGCAGCAGCAACAGCAGCAGCAGCAGCACGGCGCGCCGTGGGCGCTGCAGCAGCTGGCGGGCGCGGCGCAGCTGTCTCAGCAGCAGGCAGGGGGCCCCCAGGTGCTGCAGGTGATGGATCTGCGGCCGCTGGTGATGCACGTGGGAGCGGAGCAGCCGCCCGCCTCCTCCTCCAACTTGCAGCAAGTAGCGCTGGGCCCCGAGCACCACGGGGCGCCGCAGCGGCCGCACCAGCACGTGTTTGTCATCAGCAACAGCGCGGCGCAGCGCCTGGGCGGAGCCGGCAGCGGCGGCGGCGGCGGCGGCGGCGCGGCGGGCGCTGGCGCCATCAATCTGGACCGGCCGCTGCAGCTCACCGTCGCCTCTGCGCCGCCCAGCGGCGGCGGCGGCGGCGCGGAAGCGGCAGCGACGGCAGCGCTGCCGGCGCCTGGCCCGGCCGCGGCCATTGCTGGCGCAGCGGCGGCGGCGGTGGCGCAGGCGCGGTTGGCGCAGGAGGAGGACGACGACGCTTTCCTGGCCGCGCTGCTGCTGGAGCACCGGCAGAACCAGAGGCTGGCGGCGGCGGCGGCGGCGGGCGACCGCGCGGAGCAGGCGCCGCTGCTGGCAGGTGCGTGCCAGGCCAGGCAGGGAAGGCGTTATTTTGGCGGGCCGCATGGCGCCCGCGTGACGTCAGCAGAAAGCGCCACAGCTGCACAACTTGCTGAACTTGCTGAACGCGAGCAGGGCGCCTCTCGGCGGGCGCCACCGGCGCCTCCACGGCCGGGCAGTGGACGCTGGCGCACGTGCTCGCCGACGGTGCGCACCACCTCGCCCCCGCGCTGCCGGCGCTGGGCGCGCAGCAGCTCCAGCGGAACAGCGCGCAGGGCGACGCCGTCGCGTTGCACCTGGGGCCCGCGCCGGCAGCGCCGGCGCAGCAGCAGCAGTACGCGCCGCGCCTCAGCCTGGGCCTGCTGCTCCCGCAGTTCGACTTGTCGTGCCTGGCGCCGGGAGGCGGCGGCTCGGCGGCGGCGGCGGCGGTGGGCGGCGGCGGCGGCGGCGGCACGAGCGGCCAGGTGCCGCTGCACTCGTTGTTGGCCATCCCGGTGGCGGGCCTGGGGCCCGGCGGCGACGCCGTGGTGCGTACGCTCAGCTCAGTGGGCCAGCTGGAAATGTCGCTGGAGGAGCTGCACAGCCTCTTCAACGCGTGACGCTGCTTGCGTCATCCTGTTCCGTTGCAAGAGTCCCGTGGTGAAACGAATGACGGCAACACCAACCACGCGCGTGCGCGCGCGCGCCATGCATTCCTGGAAGTGCCACGGTCAGTCACCACGAGCCCGCCCCACAACAACTGAAACCTAGCCCTGCGTGGCGGGGAAGAATCGACATGAATCTGATTCGCGGGCGTGTACACGGTGTCAGTCTAGCAGTTCCAAGATCTTCCCGATCGGGCCCATCCCGGTCGCGAAGGCCAAGACGAGTCCTCCTTCACGTGCTTCCTAAGCGGAGCCTGCTGCTAGCACTGCAGGTCCTCCAGGTAGGCGTTGGCGTGCCGGCCCAGCGCCTGGCGCTCGAGCGCGATGCTCTGTGTCACACTGCTGGTTGACGTGCCCAGGAAGGCGTCGGCGTGCCGCGCCGCAATCTCCATCTCCACCTGCCGGGCAGCAGCCCCGTGGCAAGCGCCAGGGCAGCGGGACAACACGCCCGTTCGCTCGCTCGCTGAACGCTGCAAGGCCCAGGAGGCACGTGCGCGGACGCCCGTGCAGCGGTGCGGTCCGCGCTGCGCGCGTGCAGCTGCCAGCGGATGCTGAGCTCACCAGCGAGAGGAAGGTTGCCGAGGTGTCGACGCAGCCCGCCTGGCTGCGCACCTCGTGCCCGTCCACGTACTGCACAGAGCTGTTGAGCCCCGCCTGCGCAGCCCAGGGCCCAGGAGCACAAGCGCCACAAAAGACGGTGTGAGCCGAAAGTACGGAAGAGCAAGGAGAAAGTCGTGGAAGGCTGGACGGCCCCGTGCGACTGCTGGAGTGAGTGGCGCGCACACGGGGTGCCAACAGGCCGCCATCCGCAGCAACCAACGCCTGGCAAGGAGGGACGAAGGCGCGTCGAGGGGGGGCGCACCTGCTGCAGCAGCTGCGACGTCGAGGGGATGGCCGCCGGGTGGATGAGCACCACCACGCGCCTCAGGCCGTGCTGCTTGAGCGTGGCCGCCACGCAGCGCCCCAGCCGCAGGTGCAGGTCCCGGTGCGGCCCCAGGCAGCCCTCGAGCGGCCCGGCGGGCAGCGGGCGGCGCCACGAGTCCAGGCAGGCGTCGGGGAAGGGCCGGATGTGCACGGCCAGGAAGCGCGTGCCGGCCAGGTGGCGCTCGGTGTAGGCGCGCGCCAGGCCGGCGATCCAGGGCGAGGGGCGCAGCAGCTGGTTCGCCTGCGCGGCGCCACGCGTCGCGACTGCCGTTCGGCGCCAGGAGAGAGCGCAGCAGGGCACCTGCCCGTGGCTACCGCGCAGTTGGCGCAGCGCCACGGTGGTCAACCCAGCCCGTGGCTGCCCAGAGAGTTGCTGCGGCGCGCAGAGCCACGTGCGGGGTGGAAGCTCCGCAGAGGAGCTCCGCATGTGAGGGGACACGCACCGTCCACATGGCCAGCTGGCACGGCGCCGTGGGCTTGGCCAGCTCGCGCAGGTCGGGGTCCTCGTGCCACCCCAGCAGCACCAGCAGCACGCCCACCACCCTACGGCACGGCGCGGCGTGGCGTGGCGTGGCGTGCAGCTGAGTCGGGCTGCCGCGCAACAGGAAGCGCACAACAGGAAAGCAGCTGTCCACGACCCAGGTGCACGCAGGCGCGTGCAAAAGGTGCAATGAACCCCAGAGGCTGACCTGAACTGCTTGACCCTGTGCTTCAGCTCGCCCCCCCCCCCTTGAATCAGCAGCAGGTCAGGCTGACCTGAACTGCTTGACCTTGTGCTTGAGCTCCCCAATCTTGCGCTCGTTGCACATGAGCGGCTCGGGCACCACCAGGTGCGCGTAGCCGGGCGCAAACGTCACGTTCTCGGGCGCCGTGCTCGACGCGTGGTACCTCCACGCCGCCTTCCACTTGTGCTCGCCCTCGGTGTACCTGTGCGCCACACGCCGCCACCACACACGGGGCTTTTGTGGTGTGGTCCATAGTGCATGTGGCTTGCTCGCGTGCCTTCGTGCTGCGAGACGCCTGATACGCCCGGTAGTTGGGCTCCGGCCCTGCCGAGGTGTCCAAACAGATGCAAAATCCAACACGGCACACAGGTTGCGTGGCAGCGGTGGTGAGGGCGGGCGCCCGCCGCGCGCGCCTGCACCACTGAACTGCTCCACGGGCTGCGGCAGCAACGTGGTCTGGGCGCGCTGCAGCAGGGCGAACCCGTGAGGCGCTGACGGCGACGCAAATCATCGGCGTGACAGCGTCCAGGCACCTGTCCCGTCCCGCCACCGCAGGCCTGCCTCCAGGAAAACGCAGGGGCGACGGCGCCAGCGCGACGCACGCACTCACATGACGGCGTCCAGCTGCCCGTTCCAGCCGCGCTCCTTGAGCTCCCGCACGGTGGGCGCCTTGACTTGCTTGCGGATGGGTGCCCTGCGGAGCCGCGCAGCGCAAACAGCGTCGGCGTCGGCGGCACCAAACACCTGCGGGACAACCACCCAGCTCCTGCGTGCGTCCCAACCCCCCAACAATGCCGCGCGCACAGGTCAAGGATGCGCTCCATGGGCATGTAGTTGGTGCGGTTGAAGCAGTGGGGCAGCTTGGGCGGCGGCGGCGGCTTGAGCGCCCGCGCTGTCCTCATGGCCTTGCCTTCGCCCCCCGCCGCCGCAGCGGGGGCGCGTGCGCCGCCGCCCCGGCCGCCCGCCGGCGTGGCGATGGCCGACCTCCCCGGGTCTCTGTAGTACGCCGCCACGTGCTGGGCCGACGCGGACTGCCTGCCCTGGTGGTGGTACGCTGCCTGCTCGGCGGCGGCCTCGTCCGGGCCGCTGCCCGGCCCCTGCTGCTGTAGCGCTGCCACGCGGCGGCGGCGCGACGCCTTGCCGCCGCCCTTTTTGCCGCCGGCATTGTCGCCGCCCTTGCGCTGGCCCGGCTTGCGGACGGGCGCGGGGCCGGCGAGCCCGCCCGACGCCGTGTGCACCAGCTGCGCCTTGTCAAACACACGCCCTGCACGACCATGTGAGATGTGGCGGCAGGGCAGCATGGGGACGCGTTGCAAAGTGAAGCCGCCCCCACCGCACGCAGGCGCGGCCGTGTTCGAAACGAAGCACGGCAGGGTCGTCAGCAAGCCGCAAGCACCTGCGTCGATGTAGTGCTTGGTGACGCCGGTGAGCACCACGCCCGTCTCGAGGCGCATCGCCAGCGCCAGCAGGTGCCGCAGGTCCCGCAGCTGGTTGTTCTGCGGTGGAGCACAGGGACAACGGCCAAAAGATTCGTCGCTGTGAGGCTTTTGTGGGCGCTGCAGCACTCCGCAGCTGCATCAGAGCCAGGTTTGGGGGCCGCCCGGGGACCCGAGTGCGTGCCGGGGGGAATGCGACGCCTGAGTGCGCACCGGGCCGAAGCGGAGGATTGGGTAGAGGTACGTCTCTTGCGCCTGCGGCAACGTGGGGGGGGACAAGCCTGGGAGGCCCTCTCCCTGGCGCGCCGGCATTGCTGTTGCGCGTGGCCCCCTTGCCGGCTCTCACCAAGTCGTCCTCTGCTCGGCCCAGCGATGACACGCTGGCGAAGGCTGCGATGACGCACACCAGGCGTAGCCCCAGAGGCGCACGCCTCTGGGCGCTGCTCCGCTCAAACTGCGTGCCCATGGTGCCCGCTGCGTGGCACCGCAGTGCTGCCAGCGTCAGGGCTCCACCATCATGCACCACTGCCACCAGTCCCCCTGAGCTGCCACCTGAGCTGCCCGTGCAGCCGTTGCTGCACGGCGCCAAAGCTCCCATGCAGGACAAGGGATTCGCGCGCGCACAGCCTGCGTGCTCGCCACGCGCACGCGACGCCACGGTTCACCTCGCAATTAGTGATCAGCTGATCAGCTGCGCGCCTGCAGAAGGGCACTGCGCCGATCGGCCTGCGGGACCTTGGAGCGCGGGCGGGGCGATGTGCAGCCATGGATCGCAGGCGCACGCAGGGAGGCCCAGAACACGCACAAGAGCAAGGTTATGGGCTGGATTCCTGCTGCTGGCAGCCGTCTGGTGCAGCGGGCGCGGCGCTGCAGCCGCGCCTGGGTTCGTCCGCAGCTCCGACTTGGGCCTCTGGCGCTGCAGCCTTCAAGGGATCGTTGGCGGTGCCGCCGAGGACGTCGTGCTCCGCGTGTGGCTGCGGCTGGCGCCCTCGTGCAGCGTGCAGCAGCCCACCGCCAGCGCCCACGCCCACCCAACCACGCTGGCGCGCGGCTTCGCCCTCATGCAGTCCGCCGCGCTCAGCAAGGGCGACGGGAGTGTGGGGGGCAACAGAGGCTCAAGAGCGCTTCCGGAGCTCAGGCAGGCGGCCAGCGCGCGGGCGTTTGGCCGCCACGCCTTCATCAGGCAAGCACCTCGGCCTCTCCACCTCTGCTCCCTCCTGTTGCCACGTCTTCAGCAAGGCCTCCCTGACACACCATTGGCTGCAAGCGCAGGTCCCTGGCGTCGCACAAAAAGTACCCGCTGGCCGTCACGTGGCAGGGCTCGCACACAGACCCGCGTGGGCAGGCCAAGTGGTGGCATGTCATGGACGTGTCGGGCGAGTGGGCGCTGGACCCCCGGGACGATGCGCTGCTCGATTTCGAGGTGAGCGGACATGGCGGGCGGCGGCAGCACCGGCGGCGCAGGCAGCACCAGCAGCGGCAGCACCGGCAGGAGACGGCGCCGGCGCACCCGGATGCCGCACGGTTGAGGGCTGTGCGGCCTCCAGCATCCGCTGGCGCTGGGAATTCCCATTGGCGGTGGGGCGTTGCCACTGCCAGGGCACCAGGGCGTGTGCAGTTGACGTCCCCCATCGCCCGAGTGCGTGCGCGCCCCGCAGCTCCGCGTGCGCGACGTGACGGCGTGGTACTGCGTGGTCATGGTGGAGCCGCCGGCGCTGGCGCACCCCGAGCGCCTCGTGCCCGGCGCGGCGCCAGAGCAGGCGGCCGCGCCGGCGGTGCGCCTGCCCAGGGCCACGGAGTTCAGGGGGTGGACGCACCTGCGGGCCGCCACCCGGACCAGCCAGACACAGGTGCGCGCAGAGAGCTGTCTATGCTTGGCTGTGCCTTGGCAGCAGCGCGGCGCAGGCCAGCTCCTTGGCAGAGGGCACCTTTGCTCTGACACGCGTACCCACCCGCCCTGTGCTGGCGTTGCGCCTGCCTGCTTCCGAACACGTCGTTGCTGTCCCCCCCTCTCTGGCGCGCAGGTGTGGGTGGTGCTCCCGCCGTACGACGCCGCCGCCGGCCCGCCCGCGCGCTTCGCCGCGCTGCTGGACCACCACGTGGCCTGGCACGCGCGGCTGGGCGCCTCGCGCTACCTTGTCTACTGCACCTCGCGGCTGACGCAGCTGCTCCAGGAGCCCGCCGTCCAGGCGCTGGTGGCCTCTGGGCGGCTGGTGCTTGTGTGGTTCGACGAGCTGGCACAGCCGGGGGCGCCGCCAGCGGACGTTGGAGACCTTCCCGCGGACGAGTTGGCGGGCGCGGCGGCAGCGCAGGACTCGGGCGACGCGCGCATGATGCAGGTGCGTTGCCAACGTGTTCACCCTCACGCGCCTCGACGACGGTTGGAGTGGAGTGCAGGGCGGCGAGCAGCTGGCGGGTGCTTGGTGCCCTGCCCCATCACGTCCAAGCCACACCGGGAGGCGCGTGGCTGAGCCTCGCTGCGTGCCCGCGTGCGCACTCGCGGGGGGCGGCCGCTCAGGTGTTGGTCGCCAACCACGCCCTGCTGGCGCTGTGGGGCCTGGACGCGTGGCTCATGCCGCTCCGCCTGGACGAGTACGTCGTGCTGGGGCCTCAAGCGCCGCCTGCGGACGCCGCGTCGCCGCCGCCTCTGCTGCAGGTGAGCGAACGGATCGCGTTGCTCGGCAGGGGGCCAGAGGCACGCCAGGCGAGGGGCACCAGCGAGCGGGTGCTGCGCGTGTGCTTGCCCTGTGGCCGCAGGCCGCCAGCGCCTGCGACGCGGACGCCGCCTCCTCCACCGTGCCGTTGGCCGGGCTCATGGTACGGCGCCTTCTGCACATCCCTGCGAAAGGCGCTGCTGCACTCCTGGTGACTGCTGTGCTGCCTATGTCCCGCTGCGTGCTTGCACCTGGCAGGCGCAGCGGCACGACATTGCATGCGACCCGGGCGCGCCCACGTGCTCACCCGCCGCGTCCCTGGACGCGCCCAGCTGGGCGCGTGCGCTCGACTCGTTGCTGGCGGCCAGCACCGCGCCGCCGCCCCCCACGCTGGCCGGCGGCCTGCAGTCGCGGGCCGCTGGGCTGCAGGGCGTGATGCTGGACCCCTCGCAGGCCTCTGACCTGCATGAGGGCTCCTTCTCGGGCGCCAGGGTTGCCAGGGCGGCGGACCCGGCGTGCGGTGTCTGGCTGCTGCGCGTGCTGGGTCTGCCCTCGCCCTGAACGCTCTTTGGCTTGGCTTCGGCGAGCTGCCCGTTTCCAAGGCTCGCTCATGTACAGAGGCACGCGCTCACTCAGCTTTTCCTTTCCAGGTTCAATATGATAAGGCACTCGGCGAGGCTGCCCACGACCAGGCACAGCACGGAGCCCGCACGCGCGAGTCGCCACCCCAATCAACAGCAGGGACGCAGCGGCGTGCTTCGTGTGAGGCGGGCCCGCCGGAAAGTGGTCCGTTCGCGCATGCGTGTGTGGTGCGACGGGGACTAGTCTCGAGACGCAGCACAGCCTCAGCACAGGCCAAAACCGCGGCGGCGCCGGTGCAGGCGCGCGCACGCCACGGTGGGCACGAAAGGAGGAGTGCTGTGGAGCGAAGCGGCCATCGGCCGCGGCGCGGGCCGTGCGGCTGGCACGGCTGCTGCGCAAAAAGAAAGAAAGAAGAAACGAGGCACGAAGCTCCACACGCACAGACCTGCACAACAGCACACACAAGCCCCTGTCATTCTCCCTCCCTCTCTCTCTCTCTCTCTCTCTCTGTGTCTGAGCTGTCTCTCTCTCTCTCTCTCTCTCTGCGTGCACACGCCGCACAGCGCGGGTGGATCGGACACAGTGCCGGGTGGGCGCCGCGAAACCCCAGTGCGCGCCACGCGGCGTTGAATGCCCGCATCACCCCACAGCTAGCCGGCCCCACGCCGGCACGCCGGAGCGCTGCTTGCGAGGGCGCTGCTCTGTGGGGCGGGGCTCGGGCCCCCTCCCCCTCCCCCGCTCGCGCGGACGCGCCGCTCCAATCGCGCGCACGCGCGCACGGGCTGGGCGGTTCAGCGGCGGCACCAGCGGCGAAACCGCCTCGGCGTCAAGGGTTAGGGCCAGGGGACCCCGGCCATGCGCAAATCACGGCTAGCGCAGGCGGCCCAGCCGCCCATCAGGCGGCGGCGGCGGTGGCGGCGGCGGCGCGTGCACACGCGCTTCATCGCAGGGCCTCGCTCGTATTCCCAAGGGCGGAGGGTCGCGCGCGGGAGCGGCGGCACAACTCACGCTCCACCGGCACACGCAATGCAAGCCCTCGTGGCGCGTGATCACGGCCTCCGGCACCGCCCTCCTCTCATCACCTCCGCAAAGCAGCCTCTCTTCCTCCAGCTCCCTTCATGAGGAGGGCCAGGGCTCTCCGGACGTGTGCTCCATGGGCCCCTGCCCCTCTGCCACCCGCCGCTGCGCCGCCGCGCCCCCTGCCGCCGCCGCCGCCGCCTCCTGCTGCTGGCGCTGCGCCGCCATTAGGGCGTGGTGGTGCATGGTGACCGCCGGCCCCACGCCCATACCGCTGAACGGCAGGCTGCCGACCAGCCCGGGGTCGTTAGGGCTCAGCTCCGACGCATGGCCAGGGTTTGCGCCGCGCCCCGCCAGCATCCCCCCAAACAGCTGCGCCTGCTGCTGCGCCTGCTGCTGCTGCTGCAGGAGCCACAGCCGCTGGTGCGGGTCCAGCTGCAGCGGCGCCGCCGTCGCGCCCTGCACCTGCATGCGCAAGCCCTCGAGGGCCTGCCGCTGCTGCGCCATGAGCAACGCCTGCTGCTGCTGCTGCTGCTGCTGCTGCTGGGCCGCCGCCGCCGCCGCCGCCGCGCCGCTCCCGCTGTGCGCCCGCCCGCCCGCCGTGGCGTTAGGGTTTTGGGGAGGGTCTGCGAGGTCCATGTCGTTGTACAGCGGGTCCCAGTCGGCGGGCGACGCGCCGCTCTGCCCCTCGCCGCCGCCGCTGCCGCCGGCGCCTGACGTGCCGGCCCCCGCGCCGCTCATGCTGCGCGCCACGCCGCCGCTGCTGGCCGTGCGCAGCTGCTGCGGCTGCTGCGGCTGGTGCCCGCCGTGAAGCGCCGCCCCGTCCGCCGGGCCCGCCGCCGCCGCCGCCACTGCAGCAGCAGGCGACAGGTGTGCGTCGTGCCGCGCCGTGGACGGCGGCGTGGGCGGCAGCGCAGGCGCCGGCGCCGCCGCCAGCGCGGCGCCGTGCTCGCCCGTGCTGTGCCTGCTGTGCGCCGCCGCCTGCACGCCACACCGCAACCGTGACACAACCACACGCACACTTCAACAACGGGACGCCAGCATGAGCGATCAAGCGCGTACGTACCACATGCAAGCCCTAGCGTCCCAAGCCCCCTACCTGCGAAGGCCACGCCCCAGGGTACGCTGCCCCGGGGTACACTGCTCCCGCGGCGCCCGCCGCCTGCGGCGCCAGCAGCGCCCGCGAGCTGATGGCACCGGAGCCACCGCCGCCGCCGCCGCCGCCCGCCGCCGCCGCTAGCGACGACAGCGCCGTCTGTAGGTGCTGCCGATGCATCAGCACCTGTAGCTGCTGCTGCGTGGCGGCCGCCGGCGCCACGCCCAGTGACAGCTGGTGCGGCGTGAGGCCCAGCGCCAGGCCCGCCGCCGCTACCGCCTCCTGCTGCTGCTGCAGCTGCGCCATGGCCTGCCGCACCGCCGCCACCGCCGCCAGCGTCGCCACGCTCTGCACGTCCATGGCGGCGGCGGCGGCGGCGGCGGCCGCCGACGACGACTGCGGCGCGGTGGCGGCGCCGGAGCCGAAGCCGGCGCCCGCGAGCGCGGCGAGCGCCGCCTCGTGCCCCGCCTGCATGGCGAGGGCTTGCACCAGGGCCTGGGAGGGCGCGGCGGCGGCGGCGGCGGCCGGCGGCGGCGCGCCGCGCGCCGCGCCGGTGGCGCTAGGGTTGGGCATGTAGAGGCCCTGGGTGGTGGGCGTGGAGCCCAGCGCGATGTTGGGCACGTGGCCGGGGGCAAAGGGCCAGGAGGAAGGGTCCAGGTGGGCACCTGCGGCGCCCGCGCCCGCGCTGCTTGAAGAGGCGCCGGCGCCCGACGACGCCAGACCGCTGGGCCCGGCCCCGGACGCCGCCGCGGCCGGGTCGGCGCCGTGGAGGTCCATGGGCGCTGCGCCCTGGGCGAGGGCTTTGAGCTGGTTCGCGTGCAGCGCCTGCGTTTAAAAAGCAACGCGTATGCTTTCCTGAGCGGAGCCTCGAACAGGGGCCCCGGAAGGCAAGCGGCGCCGTTCACGGCAGGGAGGATGCCTGCGAGCGGACAGCACTCACCAGCAGCTGCTGCGGCGGCAGCTGCAGCGCCGCCAGCGTCATGGCCCGCGCCGCCGCCGCCGCCGCCGCCGCCACGTCTGGGTGCCCCACGCCCGCCGGCAGCCCCCCCGCCGCCGTCGAAACCACGCCTCCGTGCGCGTGATGGTGCGCGCCCAGCAAGCCGCCGCCCGCCAGCGCCGCCGCCGCCGCCGTCGCTGCCGTATGGTGGTGGTGCCCCCCTCCCAAGCCCCCCAGCCCGCCGAACCCGTGGTACCCCGGTAGGCCGAGCGCCGCCGCCACACCTGCCGCCGCTGCCGCCTGCTGCTGCTGCTGCAGGAACTCCTGGTGGTGCTGCTGCGGCGGCTGCAAGCCGCCGACGCCCTCCATAGCTGCTGGGCCCGCCGCGGAAGCGGCGGGGGCCCCGAGCGGCTTTCCTGCCGTCGCCGCCGCCGTGTCCGCCGGCTGCAGAGCCCGCAGCCCCGGCGACGTGCGCGCGACCGCCGCTCGCTTGTGCGGCGTGCCGAGGATGAAGGACGTCTGGAAGGAGCCAGGCAGCAGCGGCGGCGGCGGCGCCGCCGCGGGCTGCTGCGGCGGCGCCAGCGCGCGCACGCCCTCGGCGGCGGCGGCGGCGGCTCCGGGCGCCGCCGCCGGCGCCGCGGCGACCGCGGCGGAGGGGCCCGCTTGCGCGGCGGAGGCCGTCGCCGCCGCGGCGGCGGCGATGCCGGGCTGGGCGTGCGGCGCCGCGGCGTCGGCCCCGCGGTCCGTCTCCATGGCGGAGGTTTGCTGCTGGGCCGGCGGGGGCTGTGGGGGCGCGGCGTGCTGCTGCTGCGTGGCGCTGGCGCTGGCGCTGGCGACGGCGGCGGGCGGCCGCTGGGGGTGGTGCGCGTGGGCCGGGGCGTGGGAGAAGGGCATGCGGGCGTCTGGGCTGGGCTGGAAGGGGCCGGTGAAGGGCGCGCCGGTGATGAAGGGGTGCGCCGCCGCCTGCGGCAGCGACAACAAGGGAGCGACGGCGCGATCCGCACGTCAGGCGCGGCGCACAGGCCGGCGGTGTCTTTCTGATCTTGCACCGTGCTGCTGCTGCTGCTGCTGCTGTTGCTGTCCCGGGCGTGCGCTTGCTCCGCCTGGGCGCCCTCAGCCGCTGCGCCCTGCGCATGCAAGCGCTCTCTCTGTCATTCTCTCGCTGCCGTAATGGCCGACGGCGGCCAGAGGCATGGAAGGCGCACCTTCCGCGGCGTCCAGCGCATGCGGGCGCTCGGGGGCGACGCACGACACGACCACCCCACGCCCCCACGAGACGAACGAACACCTCACCAGACTGCTCGATGCGCCTGCTTCTGGGGTACCCCTACCACGCCCTGTCCGCACGTGACGACGCAAGCCCCGCACCTGCCGCGGCGTCCAGCGCGTGCGGGGGTCCAGGTCTAGCACTCCGAGCAGGAAGTCGATGAAGGCCTCGCGGAAGAGCCTCTCTTGCTGGATCTCCTCGTCCTGCGGGGGCCGTGTGCACGAGCACACCAGGGCCTCACGCGCCGTTAAACGACGCGCTGCTCGTCCGCTCCCTGCCGACACGCTGCACTGCGTTCCTCCCTCGCCCCTTCCCGTCAGCATGCGCCACTCCTCACGGCACTCTCCACCTGCGTGCCGCGCGCCACGCCCAGCCTCCCCAAGCCCTCCCCAAGCCCTCACCTGCATGCCCGGCCGCATGGGGTACGCCGCGATGATGTCCGCCAGCTTGGTGTGGTGGAAGTAGCGCTTGCCCACCGGCGCCTTGCACTGGTTTCGCGCCTCAAACTCCACCTGGCTCAGCAACACCCACTGCACGCCGCCGCCGCTTCCGCCGCTGCCGCCGCCCGCCCCCGACGACGACGACGCGGCTGCCGCCGCCGCCGCCGCCGCCGCCTGCGCGCGCTGCTGCTGCTGCTGCGCCAGCTGAGCCAGGTGCTGGTGCTGCTGCCGCGGCACGGACGACGCGAGGTCGTAGGGGCCGAGGCCGCCGCCGCCGCTGAGGCTGCTGGCCAGCACCGAGGGCGAGGCCACGACGGGGAGGTGCGGCGCGGCGGGCAGCAGCGGCAGGCGGCGGAAGAAGCGGTCCGTGTGCTTGGCCTCCAACATGAGCCATTCGGGGGGGAGCCCTAGGGTGTCGACGATGCGGACCATGAGGTCGTGCTCGCTGGCGCCTGCAAGATGAGGGAGGGGTAGGGCGGGCGGGCAAGGAGGGCGGGTGAGCGTCGCAGTGGGCATGCGTGGTGCACGTGGGATGGGAGCGCCGAGCGCGAGACTGTTGGACAGTTCGCTGCAGGGGACGGCTGCGCCGATGCCAGCTGCGCCGGCGCAGCGCAGCGGCGTGCTCCGCCCGGAAGCGCTAGGGCGCACCTGGGAAGAGCGGCAGGCCGAGGAAGAGCTCCGCCGCCACGCACCCCAGGCTCCACATGTCAATCGCCACGTTGTACGACGTGCCCAGCACCACCTGCGGGCGGGCCGCCATGCGAGGGCTCAGGGCTTGGGGCTTGCGTCAGCGAGGACGCGGGCGCGCCAGCAAGGTGCGACGGTGCCGACGCCAGTCAAGTAGAACAGCAGACCAGTCTCTTGCGATGAATGCAAACGCCAGCAGCACAGAGGGTGCGACGGCTTGGCGGGCGTGACGAAAGGGCGCCAGCGCCCTCACCTCTGGGGAGCGGTAGAAGCGGCTCTGGATGTAGCTGTAGACGACCCTGTTCTCAAAGCAGGCGCTGCTGCCCTCACCTCTGGGGAGCGGTAGAAGCGGCTCTGGATGTAGCTGTAGACGACCCTGTTCTCAAAGCAGGCGCTGCTGCCCTCACCTCTGGGGAGCGGTAGAAGCGGCTCTGGATGTAGCTGTAGACGACCCTGTTCTCAAAGCAGGCGCTGCCAAAGTCGATGAGCTTGATGGCGTCGCTGCCCACGCTCTTGAGCAGGATGTTCTCCGGCCTGCGGGGGCGAGCAGGCAGGCAGGCAGGCGGGCAGGCAGGCGATGATGGCACGTCACGTCGCAAGGGGCGACGCGCGGCGGGCGCTGCGGAGCGTGCGGCACGCCTCCTATGGGTGAGAGCACGACGACAAGCGCAGAGCGTGGGGCAGAGTGTGCACGCTTCCAGCCCAAGCGCGTCGCACTCCGAAGTCAAGACGCCAATGGAAACGCGGGCCGCGAGGAATCGCAGCGGCGGGCGGCACTCACTTGAGGTCGCAGTGCATGATGGCGGCGTCCCTCAGCACCGAGAGGCTGTCGAGAAGCTGCCTCAGCAGGCTCTGCGCAAGCGGGCGCGCACGTCTCGAGGGTAAACTCTTGACGCTCCGCATCACAATGCCCGCCGCGTCCTACGACCTCTGAAGAGGCCGGAAGCGGTGGCAGGGCCCAGCGCGCGGCGCGTGCGCCGTGCCGCGCCCTCGTTCACATCGTCAACAGGCATTCTTTCCAACCCCCAGCCCTGGCACGTTGAATCGCCACGAGCGTCCGCTCTGTCCCGCTGTCCCCCGTCAGAGAGCAGGCCAGGCAAGAAAGCAAGGCAAGCAGGTTGCCGCCGTCCCTGAGCCAGGAGCAGCAAACACGCACGCGCGCTGCGCACCGCGCCGCCAACGCGCGCGCTGGTGGCCGTTGCGTCGTTTGAGCGGCGCGCAGCGCGGTGCACGTGCGCCTCT
>VFQP010001978.1_pt1 | contig 24519 bp, 31 predicted proteins | sample 3512351 | NCBI WGS metagenome assembly VFQP01 (sample SAMN10412372, study PRJNA504923) | tailings metagenome | isolation source: Relicate 1 Philex TSF1 revegetated site | place: Philippines: Tuba, Benguet | collected 2017-08-29
GTGTGTGTAGTGAAATGGATGCATGTGTGTGTAGTGAAATGGATGCATGTGTGTGTAGTGAAATGGATGCATGTGTGTGCAGGTGAGAGTGCATGGAAGGATGTGTGACTGTGTCATGAGTGACCACAACACATACACACATACCACACACAACATACGACACAACACCCATGTACACTTTTCACAATAGCCCACCACCACCACCAACCATGTCAAACACACCCAACAAAACACCCCCACCCACCCACCCCACAGCTACTCCACTGAGTATTCAGCAGCACTAGCATATGACAAGATGGCCATTGTACTGCTAGGTGAACGTGCCCGAACCAACTTTGATCGCACCCTTGTCACCCGCATGCTGTGTGATCCAACCACTGGCGATGCAGATGAGGGGGGAGGGGGCTCCGGGGATGGTGGGGGGGCTGCGGGTGGGGGTGGGGAGGCCAACAGCGATGATGCCTATGCAAGGGTGTTTGGTGGGGAGGGTGTGTCGGGGCTGGGATCGGGGCGGGACGCTGGGGTGAGTGGGATGGGGGGTGGTGGGGAGGTGCAGCAGCAACAGCAGGGGGGGGGGAGTGCGGAGGCAATGGTGGCGGCTGCTGCGTCTGCGTTGGGGGGCGGGCTGCCTGACAAAGGTGTGTGTTGGGGGGGGGGGGTGAGTGTAGGTGGGGGGGTGAGTGTAGGTGGGGGTGGCATGGCATGTGTTGTATGTGGTGCCACCAACTATTACACCACACCACCCTTGTTTCACACACCACCCTTGTTTCACACACCACCCTTGTTTCACACACCACCCTCCATCCATGCACCCCCTCCCTAGGTACCTATGACCTGGCACGTTGGTTGGAAGCTACCGCCGCACATTCCCAGCACCCAGAGCAACAAGATCATTTAGGGGGGTTGATGCTGGCAATGGCAACACACCACCAACAACAACAAGCAATGGCAACACACCAACAGCAGCAACAACAGCAGGGGTTTGATGGTATAGTACATCAGCTCAATCAACACCTGGGGCATGGGCAGCAACAGGTGGGGGATGTGGGGAGGTGGGGGTGGGGGTAGTGAAGGTGGTGGGGGTGGGAATGGGTGGAGTGTGGATGTGTGGAGTATGAATGCAGTATGAATGTAGAATGAATGTAGAATGAATGTAGAATGAATGTATGTAATATGGATGTGCAATGCAAATGTATTCTATGTGTAGTATACATGGATGGTGTGTGTGGGTTGGGCTCCCATGTGTGTTGAACAACACCTGTTGATTATGTACATACATGTATCACCAACACATCCCTCACACAACAACAACAACCCTCCATACTCCCACAGGTTCCACTCCCCTCTTCATTCCCACTTGACGTCCTGCAGCCCCACCAACCAACAACGCAGGGGCCCTCTTTGTGGCCCCCTGCTGCCCCCCACCCTCCCCCCATCCCCGGTGCCACTACCACCACCACACAAGTAGGGCAACCTCAATTGAGTGCACTCCATCACGCCCTCATGTCTACCATACGTAAACAGCAACAAGGTGGTGGGGGTGGGGGCAGGGTTGTGGATGGTGCGCAAGGGGGGGGAGGGGCTGGTCATGTTCCCCCCTATGGTGGGGGGCCCTACATGTAGCGCCAACACTACATGGGGGGGGGGCTGTTGAGGAAATGAGAGGGGATGGGGGGGGATGGTTGGGTGTGACTACATGCCACGTATCTCCCCCCAGTTACCTTGAGTTTTCCCCCACCCTTGGGTTTTCCCCGACATGTGCTTTTGCATGTGTACTGCATGTGTGTAGTGCATGCGCACACACACGCATCCTACACCACCTGTCAATTGTGTTTTTAAACACCACTAGAAGAACACACCACCTTTTAGCAGAACAACATGAGTATTACGTTTTTCCCACGCATGTGTGCCACGTGCATCATGGGCATCATGGTTGTGTTGTGCTTGGTTATGCATCATGTACACACAGCACCATGTGCTTGTTATCATGTTATCACCATTATCCATGCCCATCATGCACCACTATGTTTCACCACCATTGTATGTGTGTGTGTCATGCACTGCTGTGCTTCACCACCAGCATGCACCACCACCCTTCACCACCATCATGCACTTTGTTGACATGAAAACCATATATATATATTTGTGGTGCATGTGGTATGTATTGCATTGGTATTCTGCTGCTGTGTTGCTATGCTCTTTGTGTTTATGATGTTGATGATGTTTTGCGTGTTGATGATGTGTTTTGTGTGCGGACATGCTCGATGTGTTGTCGTGCGTGGTATGTTGTCGTGCGTGGTATGTTGATGTGATGCTTGAACAGCAGATGGGCATGTGTGAGAAACTGACAACATACAAAAGCAACATCAAGGAGAACGGGGGTTTACCAATTGAAAGCACATGTGTGTATATGTGTGTGTGGTTTTTTCTCACCAGTTATTGCCCCCCATACAATGAAATGGTTGCACCAAGTGTGTGGTGGTCAATAGTGTGTGATGGTGTATATCTATGACCATCACCACTGTTGCTGCCCATCATGTGTGTAGTTGGCTTTCTTGTGTGAAGTGCATGTTCCATGTGCATATGATCACAATGTGCATGTATTGCTATATGTATGGACACTCGACGTACACACACACACGCATACATGTTGCAAACGTCGTGGGCTGTGGTCTGTGCAGTGTGTGTGTACGTGCAAGTGTGTGTGTGTGTGTGTGTGTGTGTGTGTGTGTGTGTGTGTGTGTGGAATGGGGTATTGCGTATGCTTTTCTTGCTTACACACAGTATGGATGTGCTCTTCTTTACATCCCCAGACAGAATGGATGTGCTTTTCTGTACATCCACACACAGTATACATGATATGTACTTTGGCATGTGGGCTCTGACACATTAGTTTTGCGTACACCACCATCCTTGTTGCAACATGCTTTCCACTGCAACATGCTTTTCCACTTGAACTTTTCCATTTTCACTTTCCCTCTTTTAAGTTTCAGGAAGTATGTTTGCTTCCCAACGTTCTACAAACTCTCAGTATTGCATTGTTGTATATGACTGTATATGACGATGAGATGCGCTGTGTTTTGTGTGCATGCGCACGTTTGCATGTGTGCATGCGCACGTTTGCATGTGTGCATGCGCACGTTCACCTGCCCTTTGTATTTTCCGTCTGTTTTTCTCTTTCTCTTCTCTGCTTTTACTTTTGTCCGTCTCTCTGTCCGTCTGCCTGCCGAACAGTGTGTTGAGAAAAGCAATGGAGTACCCGTGTGAGGTGCCCCTGTCATCATGAAGCCATGTAAACTGACTGCAAAAGCATGCGTGTGTGCAGAGTAACACACTATGTGTGTAGAATAACGCACTGTGTGTGTAGAATAACGCACTGTAGCGTAATCATCAAGGAGTAGTTACAACAGCACAAAAATCGATATTGTTTCTCTCCTGCAGCATACGCTCCCCGATGCTTCCCCTCTCATTTCACCCTCGGTCACCTCTCTCCGTCCCCTCTCATTTCCCCCCCTTTTTCCCAAATCCACGAAACATTTTTGCGCCCTGTGCAAGCACACTCTCTGCTGCGACTGCATTGTACAGCGCCAGCTCAAGCTCTTCTTGCTGGGGGCGTCGTGCCTGTCGCCCAATTTGGGTCCATGTGCCCTTGGTATTACGTAATATTGCCCAGGGCACTTGGGAGGAGGGTATGTCTGGCTGCTGCACCCACCGAAACACAGCCCCTTCTGTTGTGTTGAGAAACCCCTGTGGTGGTGGTGGTGAGGGTGGTGGTGGTGGTGAGGGTGGTGGTGGTGGTGAGGGTGGTGGTGGTGAGGGAAACGTGTAGGTGTGCGTGTGTGGGGGGGTGGGTGGGTTTGAGTGTGTGTGCTGCTAATCCACAACAGGCTATGCTGTATTGTGTCCGTATACACTGTACACGTGCACGTTGGTATATTGGTACACATATGCTTTACTGCATTACATACTCACACTCATTCACGCACGTGACATCAATGAGCATCAAACCCACACACGTGCACCTATGCACACAATACGCGCTTTGCAACACACAACACATGCTCTGCAACCCAACCTCCCCTTTCCACGCACCTGTATAGCAAGTGGCATGAAGCAGTACACCATATCAAACGCATTCACAAAGGATGCATACGCATCTGGTACTGCTGCCGAGTCCCCCAGGGGGGCCCACTGGGGGTTGACCAGCACAGCACCTGTACCCCGCCACCCCTCAATGAGGGTGGACACCTGTTCCAGCTGATGGGGGGGAAAGAGAGGGGGGTATTGTCGGTGAGAAAAGAGAGGGGGGGGTGATGTAATACAGAGAGGGGTGTGGAATGGATGGGGGTGGATGGGGGTGTATTTGGATGGGGGTGTATGGGGATGGGCAGACACGTACACGCAACCACACACATACCCAACACACACCTACACAACCACACACCTACACAACCACACCTACACCACACACACTCACCTGCCCCACAGTGGCCCCCACAATAACAAGGGTCCCCTCAAGCTCCACATCATATGCGTCACCTAGCCAACATGTGTCACACTGGGATTGCATGTTGCCCTTGCTGTGTGTTGTGCTGCTGCTGGCTGTGTCTGCTGCTGCTTGGTCTGCAAACACAATGATGACCTGAAAGTGATGATGATGTGTGTTTTGGGGGTGGAGGGGGATGTGAGGATCAGGGGAGGGGTAGGGGATGAGGGGAGGAGTAAGCATGACGATGATGACGAAACACCACCTACCAACACACCTCGCCCAACACAACTAACAACACCCAACACAACACCCAACACCCACCACACCTCATCATCCAGTCGAGCAAGGGGGAGTGCTACCTTGAACCCCAGCTCCACTTGTGCTGCTGGTGAATCATCAGCAATGGGGATCTCCACTGATAGTGTGCGCCTGATCACAGGCTTCATGCCCTTGTGATGTGGTGGTGTGATGTGTTGGTGTGTGTGTGTGTGTTGTGTGTGTTGGTGTGTGTTGTTGATGGTGTGTGTGTTGTGTGTTGATGATGATGGTATGTGGTGCTGATGATGTTGTCATGTGTGTTGTTAATAATGGGAAGTGTGTGTATGTGTTGCTCGCATGTAGTGTTGCATGTAGTGTGTGTGTAACTGTAGCATGCACATACTTTGCGTTTCTTGTTGCGTTGTTTAGGTGACAGCTGCATCACCAGTGCCTCCACAGCCTGATCCACCTGCGTGCATAATGCATATTAGCATCAGTGTATAGCATGAGTGTATAGCATGCGTGTATAGAAGACACATTGGCATCAATCTACAACAACACACACAGCACACACATCATGCACAGGCAGCAATATCCCCAATACAACATGCACGCACCGCTTGGTCAAGGCTCTGTGGGAGGTCAAAGGCAACAGCGGTGTTGCTGCCTGCATTGCAAACAAGCCGGTGCCGGTGTGTGTGCTGCTGAGCATATTGGTCACGTGTGTACATGCTCGCCATGCTCGTCATGCTCGCGTGATGAAGCAAATGGGAGCATGGACTGGTGCACAGTGAGGTGCTTGTCGTGCAGATGCCAACATGCCGTGCAACACCCCGTGCTTCACAGGCACGCACACTGTCGTACAAGCATCCACTGCGTCCCTGCATACTGTTGACAAGGCCTGATTGCTTTGAGGGGTGCATTGGGGGAAGCAATATATCTGCAAATTCTTTACACACATGCAACTCTCACAATACAAATAATATGTAAACAATATATTTCTCAACCACATCTCAACATCAAACACATACCCATGACATTCGATACAACGCGAAAACCACTCGCCCAGCAACAACATTTCATGGCAATCAAGGGCCTTGATGATGCGCAGAAAATCCTCTGGGCGTGGCCGCTTCACATATGAGCGACCTGCCCCCACTGTGCCCCCTGATCCCAATTTGGTGGTGACCTTGGGGTCTGATGACGAAGACCAGCAAGCCCCATCATCAATGACACGGAGCACGCCCACCAACTCAAGCTCCTCTCGCCGACCCACTAGATCAAGCAGGATGACCAGCCTCAATGCACTTGCTGCAACTGCCCCAACTGTATCTGGGAAGCGCAGTGAAAAATCAAGGGATGATGGGGAGCCCATGTCCAAGCGTGCCCGGGTGGTGATGCCATCTCCTGCCCAAGCCAACAGCACCCTCCTCAACGAAATGGAGGATGCATTGCGTTCTAGTTCTGAAAACCAACAGAGGGGGGCAATGGACATAATGTTGGGTGATGACGACGATGATTTGGGTGATCTGAAGCGGCCTCGACATCGTGATTGGGATGGGGATGATGATGGGGATGATGATGATGATGATGATGATGATGATGATGGGGATGATGCTCATGCCGATTCGCAGGTGATTGCCATTTACAAAAAGAGTCGCAAGGATCAACTGCGCCAGCGGCATGCACTGGAATGGGACATGCTGAATCACACATTGGAGCGCATTCGACAGCGTACGTCGTTGTGGGATGATGGTATTGGATGTGGGTGTATGGCGTATATGTCTTGATGTTTGTATGTTGTGTTTATTTTTCATATGTTGTTGTTTGTGCATGGTGGTTTACTTTCATGATATGCATGTGTATGTTTACACACAAATCATCACAACACGCATCATCACAACACACATCATCACAACACGCATCATCACAACACACATCATCACAACACACATCATGACACAGGTGAAGAGCGGGATGCAACACGGCGCCAACTGACCAATGAGGCACTGACCATTGAAGCAGCATCCCCAGATCTACCAACCATATCACACAGTGCAGCTGCTATAGGACCACCAGCAGCAGCAGCAATAGGACCACCACCACCATCAGCAGCAGTAGCAGCACCATTAATTGTTGCAACAGCATCAGCATCAAGGGATGGTCAAAGGGATGGTCAAAGGGATGGTCAAAGGGATGGTGGTGGTCAAAGCAGCAGTCAACAGCGGCGTCGTACACAACAAACAACAACAGCACACCTCCACTCCACACCTGCCAATCCCACACCACCCAGTGCACTTGCAGTACACCCCACACCACCCAGTGCACCTCCTGCCAATCCCACACCGAGTGCAGCCATTACAGGACCAACAGCAGAAAGAATGACAGCACCAGCAGCACCACCAGCAGCAGCAACAACAACAACAACAGCACCACCACCACCAGTATCACATCCATCACCACATGACCCATGCCTACATGCTGCACAGCAAAAACAACAGCAACAGCGGAAAGAACAACAGCAGCAGCAACAAACACAGGGTGCAACAGGTACACAACCAGCAGCATCACAACCAGCAGGAGCAACTAGAAGCACATCACAGCCCGGCGCACTCAAGAGCACACCACTGACAGGCAAGCACACCACATCATCAACAAAAGACACACCAGGTGCAAAAACAAGTGGTTCAGCAAAAACATCAAAATCTGTGGACAAACCGCCAAAAAGTACTGGCAAACATACTGCAGCAAGAAGGGATAGTGTGAGCAGCAAGACAAAGGGTGCTGCTGGTGCTGGTGCTGGTGCTGGTGCTGGTGGTGGTGGTGCTAGTGGTGCACGTGATGCTGCTGGTAGTGGTGGGAAGAATGCATCAGTGAGCAAGAGTACATCCAACACCCCTGCCGCTGTTACTACACATGCTGCTGGCCCCCCATCTGGTGCTTGTGCTCGTGTTGGTCTTGCTGTTGGTGCTGCATCTGCTCCATCCCGTCCCTCCCCTGCTGTGCACGCTGTGCATGCTGTGCCTGCATCAGCTGTGACACTGACCTCAAGACAACAACAGAGTGACACAGCACGCATGCCACCACCCAAACAACCCACACCAAAACAACCCACTCCCTCTGCTGGTAGGCCCCCTGTAGCTGTACCCCCTCACACCACACCAAGCGCCACACCCCGCCCAACATCAGCCCCTCCAACAGCTCCTCAACGCAAGCAACAAGCACAACAAGTGCATGCACAGGAAACACAACAGCAAGGACAACACACACAACAGCAGGGTAGGGCCACATCATCATCATCAGGTGCACAACCAAGAGGAGGAGGAGTAACAGCAGGGGGAGGGGGGCAGACTGCTGGGCGTGTTGCACAAGGTGGCGCGTGTTGCAATGTAGCATATTGTATTGTATTGGTGTCGTATCGTGTCCAGTTGCGTACATATATGCATCACCAGTGTGTGCGTACAACCACTCGCATCATGTTGCCCATACCCCACACACATGCACTCACAAACACAACACATGCATGTACTCACAAACACACACCCACTCACATCACAGGCCCCCCACCCCCCCAAACCCTCTCTCAGCACTTCAAACAGCACCGAGCACATCGCACAGCAACATCATGGGCACAAGACCTGGACTCTAATCTCCTGATGAACAAGGGAGTGGACAACGTACAACAACGGAACACGCTGCTGCGAGAGACACTCATGGTGCACACCAATTGGCCACTGTGTGTACATCAGTTGAGGGGGAAGTGCATGGCTGAGCGTACATGCATGTATGTGGGGTGCTTGTTGTGTGGGTGTTGGCATGCCTTGTCTGCGCTTTCTTTGTCTCTTTGTGTTTTCTTGTGCACTGTTGTTGCATAGCAACACCCGTCACCACACACACCCCACCACATCACACACACCCCACCACATCACACACACCCCACCACATCACACACACCCCACTACATCACACACACCCCACTACATCACACACACCCCACTACACACCAGGTATCAAATGACAGTTGACCTGTACAACACCACCATGCTCGCATCTCGTATCAAAACCTCACAAGACATCACCACAGCATCCAACGCACCCCAAGAAGACCACATTCCCACCTCCCAGCGTGTCCCTGTCGATACCCTCACCCGGGTGATGTATGGGACACCTGTCCCGCAATACAGTGTGGGTGGACATGCAGTGCACTTGCACCCCTTTCACAATAGCGTGTTGCTGCCTGGGTGTACGACACGACTGGGTGGGGATTGGTGTGGGGGTGTGGGGAGCAGCAACAAAGCAATGGTGCGGTACTTTATCAACAGTGATGGTGGTGTTGTGAGTGGGAATGGTGGTGGGAATGGTGGTAGTGGTGGGAATGATGGAAGCAGCACAAGGACGGGTGGTGGGAATGGTGGTGGTGGTGGTGGTGGGAATGGGTATGCGTCCACCACCACCACAACAACAACAACGACAACTCCAACCACCAAAGCAGCCAAGCAAAACAAGCTAGCCAAACAAGACCAATGGACCACACCACATGAAGCAGCTGTAGCAGCCGCCACCACCTCAGCATCAAAAGCACATGCATGGGCTGCATATCTCGCAGACGCCATTGCCCACCTGGGGCCCCTGCTTTCCCCTCTTCCCACTGGCACATCATCCACATTACCAGGAGCACCCCCATCCGCATCATCAGCAGCAGCAGCAACACCCCACCACCAACACACACTCGCCACCCTCATACAGCGTGCCACAGAGGCACACAACAATAGACTCCCTCTCTCCTGTCACCTGCTGCGTCTGTGCATCACCCCGACACTGGACGCCACTGACGACATGCTGCGCGTGCTCTCTGCATATGATGACCCCCCCCACATACACACACGCCTGCTCCATTGTGCATGGCTTGCATCGGCCACACTCAAAGACACCCCACCCAATGCCGATCGACCTGGGGAGTATATAGCTGGCATACAGTGGCTGCTGGCCACAGCAAGACACAGCTTGGATGTGAAAGTACTCGCGAATAGTGCATGGGACCTGTTTGTACGCCTGCTGGATGTGTGGCTTGGGCGTGGGTTGAAATCAACAGTAGTGCAGTGCATCAAGTCCCTCACCATGACACACCAAGGGGGATCCCACCACGGGGGGCCCACAACACTCAAAAACAATGGCCCCCCGGGCATCCCATGGGCGGCTGCCCTAGGCAAGCTACTCCTCAACAGAGCCCCTGGCATGCGTGGGGTGGTGTTGCCAGTGTGTCTGCATGTCCTCCTCACAGATGAACTCCCCCCACTGGTGTGCTGGCGACTGGGCTACCACCAGCAGGAGCTCGCGTTGTGGAGCCCCCCACCAGAGTGTGCACTGGCGGTCCCTGTGAGTCAGACGAGTGATAGGGGTGCATTGGAGCAGCATGTGTACGCCACATGGGTACAGGCCATGCATGGTCGGTCAAGTCAGCTGTTCCCCCTGCAGGCGTTTCGAGAGGCATCCTTCATTGCAGCAGTACCTGCACACATGCTCGCATGCTTGAAACAAATACAGCAACCAAACGCACTGGGGGAGGACGTGTGGGGGCGGGTGGCCCGACAGCGACCATCCACCGCTGCCCAGTGGTTGGTGTCGCATGCGCAGTGTGTGTTGCCACTGGGTACATCGTCTGCAGAACAGCAGCAGTTGCTGTCGGCAGCAGCAGTGGGGATGGTGGTTGCTCAGGAAGCGAGTCGGGTGGGTGTGTCTTCTACAGGGCATGATGCGGCACACCTTGCGCATGTGAACGCAATTGCATGGCATGTTGCACAGCTGGTGATCGATGTCGTACAAACCTCCACACTACAACAACCACTGGGGGGGGACCTGGTGCCCCCCTCGTGGCCCCTGTGTTCACTGCAATACCCGTGGATACCCCTGCCTGGGCTTGATGGGACTGCCCTTGCATTGGGGGTGTGGCCCCTGCTGGCACACTTGCCTCGGGCACAATTGGTGGAATGTATGGAGCGATGTGCGTCACTCAAACCCATGCCTGGCTGTGTTCCTGAGATGCTGCTGCGGGGGCTGCAGCGCTGTGGGTTGGACCAACAGACGGTGGCATGGGGGGGGGCGCTGGTGGCGGGGGCGGCGTGTGTGGCACGACCTCCGTCCAGGACGGCGGTGCGCAATGTGGCGCAGTTGCTGCAGGTGGATGATATGTATTCGCATGCTGCTGAGGAGCTGCTGGGGATGTTGGCTGGGCAGCGGGGGGTGGGGGGTGAGGTGGGGAGAAGAGAGGAGAGGAGAGGAGGAGGGTGGTGAGATTGTTGATGGTGAACATCATTGGTGAACGGTGTTAAGGTGAATCACACGGTGGTGGGGTTGTGTGCTTGCATGTACCCAGCATGTTCTAGTCACTTGCATGAGTATACGTCTCTGTTTCTGCATGTGTGTGTGTGTGTATTCACGTCGTTGTGCACACAGTGAGCACATGCTTTCTGAATGCATACTTGCGTCTTTACACCGTGCGTGTCAATGGGTTTCAGGGACTCCCCTTGCTTTTTTTCACAATAAAGCACCATTTATGGTCACTGAGTGGTGCACTCATTTGGCCATGACCACGCATACCGCGTATCATACATGAGCACACATGAGCACATAGCATATGCAAGAGCTGCATGCCGAGAGAGAGAGAGGTGCTGTGTAAAGGCCATGTGCGCTTGTGGATACACACTTCATTTGAGGTGGTTTTGCTTGTGTATGATTTTACATGTGTATCACACCCTTTTCATGCAAGGGGAAGAATAAAACACGCAAGCGTCTGGCCATCATGCGATGTGTATGTCAATGGGTAGTAACATGTTTCCACTCGTACAATGTTTGTGGTAACAGAGGAGAAACAGGATGGACGTACCTGCCCGCGTGTACACATTGCACATCACAGCATGAACACAGCAGGTGCAGGTATGGTGCACATGCGACAACGTATCATTTGTTGAGTGTACACATGTTGTTGCTTGTTGATGGTGGGCGCTGTTGGTGGCAGTGCTTCATGACAGCAACTGCGTGTTTGTGTGTGTCACTATGCATAGTGCTTCTTTCCAGCCTGCTACATGCTTTGTGTTGTACTGCATGTTTTTCACTGCATGTTTTTCACTGCATGTGTGTGTGTGTGTGTGTGTGTGTGTGTGTGTGTGTTGTACTGCATGCTGTTGTATGTATGACGCTGCATGCTGTTGTGTGTGTATGATGATGCATGCTGTTGCATGTGTATGACGCTGCATGCTGTTGTGTGTGTATGACGCTGCATGCTGTTGTGTGTGTATGATGCTGCATGCTGTTGTGTGTGTATGATGCTGCATACTGTTGTGTCAGCTGCGCTGCTTGTTGGCACATGTGGTATGCGCACAGCCACAGAACAGGGGAACAGGCAACACAAACACAACACAGAAACAAACAAAGCATCGTCTGGTAGCATGTGCACATTCTGCATATGTGTGGAGTGGTCTTGATCAACATGTGTGTGCTGTGAATAGACAATACAGTAGTGTGAATACTGCTGATGTGGTAGAAGGTGCAAGAATGGCATCCACATTGGCAGCGTGGGCAGGTGGGTGTGCAGGCCCAATCATGATGGTGGTGGTGATCACAATGGTGCAGGCTGGTGGTGCGTACCTGTGCCAAGGTGATCATGCAACACTATTTTAGGGTGTACATCAACACATATTGCTGTGTTTGAGATGCGGGCAAGCACATGGCAAGGAAAAAAACGAAGGACCAAGTGCGATCACCAACAAACCGGGTGTGACATACGCAATATGCACCCCCAACACTCCATACACCTTACACCATTGTGTGGTGGTGCTGCTGGTGTACAGGAGGAGCGTGGTTGTACAAGTGCTGCTGGTTTGTGTGTGGCACATGCGCAAGGGAATTGATTTTGTAGTGGTGTTACCACAAACAGCCAATAATAATAATAATAAGTAGAAAATGATCACAAAAAAAAAAACATCACAAGGAAAAAACAACAAAGCGGCTAAAACATGCCGCCCTAGGCGACTGCACAGCGCAGCCCCTCATCCTCAAAATGCCCAAATTGGGCAGCCCACAAACACTCGGCATTCTCGTGCAACGCACGATACACGCCGTCCCAGCACAACACCAGATCAAACACATGGCGTGTGTGCTGGGAAACACCCAAACCGGTGTGGCAACACATTACTGTGGCCACAACCCGCAACTGCCCGAAGGGGCCCTCATGCAGCTCATCCAGCTGCCAGTTCCACCACCCCCCTACTGAGAGCTCCAAACCCTCCCCCACACGACGATTGTCACCCACAAAAAGGTGGGGTACATGCCAGTCATGGCATGCCCTTGCACCAAAACAAGCAGTGACAAACGCCACTGCAAGGTGAAATGCCATACCCCTTGAAAAGGGGGGTGTGGAGACACGGTGTGCCAAAATGGCATCACCCGTGTTGTTGTTGTTGGTGGTGCGCTTGGCAGACTTGTGTGCCATCGTTGTATATAGGTAGATGCTCAAGTGTTTGGAGCGTGTATGTTTTCGCGAAGTTAGTGTTGCGAATGATGGACTGATCCCATTCGAGCGTATAAATAGTGTTTTCACGAGCTAGCATGTGCGGTACGCAGCGAAAACAAATGGACATTGGATCAATCAACTTTGCAAATCCCTCGTTTTTCGTTTCTAGAACGCTATAAAAGCGGGTTTCTCAGTGCAGATGCTCATAATTATATTTATCCTACACGTCGCACTTGGTTGCACGCGAAGACATGGACCCACGTACGTAATTGCATCCCAACCCTTGGCCATGACATCCTGCACTACCACGCACTAGCACCGCTTTTCATCCACGACCATCACTCGTCAATCGACCGATCTCGTATGTTTCGCTACACCCATCGTCCTAGCACTTCAACTTCACCTCCTCACACAGGAATGTTGAAGCCGTGTCACCCTCGACATCCAGGGGTGGTGTGCGGACGATGCACACCAAACCCTGAGTTGTTGAGGGTGGCACACACACACAGCCATGCATTTGTGTGACAGGGTTGGAATAGACACATGTGCAGGGTGTCTATTCCAGCCAGGTGTCCAGCCAGGTGCTATTCCAACCCTGTCACACAAATGCATGGCTGTGTGGAGGACCGAGGAGGGACTGGCTGTGGAGGGACTGGCTGTACAAGCGCACCACCCTCGGTGAGGGGGAGTTGGGGGCGCACATGGACAGGCAGCAGGTCGGATGCACCCCCAACCCCCGCCACCGAGGGTGGTGCGCTTGTGGTGGACCCATACATACCACTGGTGTTTCTCAACGCCGGCAATACATAAGTGAATCATGCATGTTGCTGTTGTTATTGTTTGAATGGTGGTTGTACACGAGTGCTGTGCGATGTATGCTTGCTGATGGTGAGCGCTATTGGTACATGCTGTGCACATGGCGGCTGCGTGCACACGTGCTGCTTGTCTCCAGCGTATATCATACACCTGACATGCGCTGGTGCTGTGCAATGCTGTGCTGCAATGCTATCGGATTGCACTGCATGCTGCTGCACACCATCAATCACTCACACACATGCAAACAACCACACATTGCTCCACACATCAGTCCCCACCCACACCACCACCGCTCACCCACCGACAATCACCCACAACAAACCATCCACGCACCATCCCGTTCCTCATCCAGTTGTTGCAGCTGATCTACACCAGGCACCTGCATCTCCTGCCACATATACACTGCAGGGAAATCATTCTTGTTTTTTGACACATGCTGTGTATGGTGGTGGTGGTGGTGGTGTGTTTGATTTTGTGTATATGAGTTGCAGCGCCAATGTACATGCGTGCATGGGAGATGCAATACACGAACATTGCATGCAAGCTACATGACAAGAAAACATCCACCCAACACGTGAATGATACCCCCCACACATGGATGACGTGCCGTATGAGCTTGACAGCATAGGTAAACCATGTCTGGTTTGGTGCATCCTGGTGGTGATCATCGAGTGATGGTCGAGTGCATCTGGCAAGATGTATTGTCACCCCACCCTACCTCTTTGCTGGCAAGGATGTGCATGTGAGGTCCACAATCCAGTGCTGCTACGATGGTTTGTTTCCATAATGTGTACTCGGCCTGGCGGGGTGCATCCGGCAGGATGTGCGATGATGATAATGCAACCTTGGTGTATATGCTTGTGCACAACCTCAACACATATGTGTTGATCTGTACATAGCAGTGCAAAACAGAATAACGTACTTTGTACTCCTCACGGTCAAGTTCATCAGTTTGCCGTTCAGATGCAGACATTGTGCTGTTTACTGGTGTCGTGCTTGAGCTGGTGTGTCTCCAACGCTCAACACACTACGTGGGGGTGGTAAACACATACATCAACGTGTTTGCAGGGCAAAAGCAGCGCAGGTTAACCGGGGACACGGTGCCCCATCATCCGCTCATCAACAAGCCCGTGTGTGGTGAGTGTACAGTGGTGCTGTTGGTGTGCAGAGGTTGCTGGTCGTGTGTGGCAAGATGTGCAAGCAGAGAGATCGAGTGTAATAGTGGTTACCAACTATGAAAAAATGATCACATTGTAAACAAAAACATCACAAGGAAAAAACAACAATGCGGCTAAAACATGCCGCCCGAGGCGACTGCACAGCGCAGCCCCTCGTCATCAACATGCCCAAAGTGGGCTCCCCATAAACAAACCGCCGTCTCGTGGACCGCACGATACACCCCGTCCCAACACGGCACCAAATCAAAAACGTGCCGTGTTTGCTGGGAAAAGCCCAGCCCGTGATGACAGCACATTGCTGTCACCACTACCCGCATATGCCCATCAGGGCCCTCCTGCAGCTCTTGCAGCTGCCAGCTCCAGTGCCCCCCAAAGGGTCCCCCCAACCCATCTCCAAAACGTTGACAGTCCCAAACAAATAAAAAAGGGATCTGCCAGGCACGTTGTGCCCGTGCACCAAAATACTCATCTAAAAACATGGAGCAAATGTGCTCTGCCACCCGCCCATGCTTGGGTGGGGTAGGCTTGCTGGTGGTGCGGTGAGCCAAAATGGCACCAACCGGCTTGTTGTTGTTGTTGTTGTTGTTGTTCACCTTGAGTGCCATGTGATCGTTGTATGTAGCAAGATGATGGTCAAGCGCGTGAAGCGTGTATGTTTTCGCGATACAAATGTTGCGAATGATGGAATGATTCCATTCGAGCGTATAAATAGTGTTTTCACGAGCTAGCATGTGCAGTAGACAGCGAAAACAAATGGACATTGGATCAATCAACTTTGCAAATCCCTCGTTTTTCGTTTCTAGAACGCTATAAAAGCGGGTTTCTCAGTGCAGATGCTCATAATTATATTTATCCTACACGTCGCACTTGGTTGCACGCGAAGACATGGACCCACGTACGTAATTGCATCCCAACCCTTGGCCATGACATCCTGCACTACCACGCACTAGCACCGCTTTTCATTCACGACCATCACTCGTAATTCGATCAGTGTGGCATGTTTCGCTACAACCATCGTCCTAGCACTGCAACCACACCTCCTCACACAAGGATGTCGAAGCCGTTTCACCCTCGACATCCGGGGGTGGTGTGTGGACGATGCACACCAAACCCTGAGTTGTTGAGGGTAGTACACCCACACAACCATGCATTTGTGTGACAGGGTTGGAATAGACACCCTGCACAAATGCATGGTTGTGTGGGCTGACCGCGGAGGGAGCTGTGCATGGAGTCTGGCTGGCTGGCTGTGAGAGGAGGGACTGGCTGTGGAGGGACTGGCTGTACAAGCGCACCACTCTCGGTGAGGGGGGGTTGGGGAGGCATATCGACAGGCAGCAGGGCGGATGCACCCCCAGCCCTCCCAAGATCGGGGGTGGTGCGCTTACTTTGTGGTGGACCTATACATACCACCGGTGTTTCTCAACACCGCCAATATAGCAGTGAATTATGTAGTTGTTGCTGTTGTTATTGTTTGGATGGTGATTGTGCACGAGTGCTGTGCGATGTATGCTTGCTGATGGTGAGCACTGTTGGTGGTGATGCTGTGCACATGGCAGCTGCATGAACACATGCTGCTTCTCCCCAGCATACATAACACACAAAAGACATGCGCTGGTGCTGTGCAATGCTATGCTGCAATGCTGTCGTATTGCACTGCATACTATTGTCTGCGCGTGATGCCGCACCGAGCAGCACAGCGCAACGCGGTAGGTCATACAAACAACACAACACACCGTGCATGTAATTGGCACAGTGATGAGTTGAGGAACATGTGTGATGCATAGACAACATGCCCCGATGGATGGCAGCGAGCGTGGCAGCCAAGGCAAGTGTGTGTGTGGTGGATGGTCAAAATGGCCTGATGATCATCGATGTGGCTCCATGGTGATTCGTGTCTGTGCAAAATGAGCACGCATACAAGGTGCTCGAGTGTTCACAAAGCGTGTGAGGTGCAATTGAGGTGCTGGCAAGCACTGGGCAAGGCAAACACGAAGGATCACTTGGGAACACCAACAACCGTGAGTGACACACACAGTACGCAACCCCCCACGCGCAATATACCACGTGCGGGTGGTACAGACTGACATCAGCATGTTGGTGGGGCGATAACGTCCCAGATTGCAGGGGTGCATCATCATCCACTCATCATCAAGCCCGTGTGTGGTGAGTGTATGGTGTGCTGTTGGTGTATAGGAGTGGTTGTACAAGTGCTGCTGGCAAGATGTGTGCAATAGGGGAATTGTGTATATAGTGATGGCTACAACAACAATATGGGGGGACACATCAACAAGCAGCAGGGTGATGCACCACCAGCCCTCCCAGGACGGGGGGTGGTGCGCTTATGGTGGACCGATACATACCACTATGCTGATAATATAGTTGTCATATTGTGTGTATGGTTGTCTTGCATGATGCGAGTGTGTACGTACGAATAAACAGTAACATCATCACCAAAAGAATCCCACTCTTGCATGCGCGCACACACACACCACTGTTGCCACCACCAAAAACACACACAAAAAAACATGCTCGCTCTCACACCACACCATTCCTGTTTCACCCACCACCACTTGGCTTATACTCGATCTGCGGCAGGTTGGCAGCCAACACAGCAGGTGCCATGTGCTTGAGCCCATTGTACTCCATCGACCGAGAAGGATCACTGGGATACGTGCGCTGCACAAACGTCATCAACCGCTTCATTCCCTGCAGAAACCGCCGCGTGGCTTCGTCCGTCATGATGTGCGCTGCCCCCTCTGTGTTCATCACATGGGAAATCTTTTCACGTGCAGAACGTTCATGGATACCAACGCTTGTCACTCCAATGGGCCATGGTGCGTTTCCAATGGAGATTTGCATGTAAGCTTCACTGGCTTTGAGGTAGTTGCGGTCACGCATGGCGCTGACCATACGCCAGAGGCCCCTTTGCAAGGAGGGGTCCATGGTGCCGTTGCGCAACTGTCGATACATGGGGTCCAGGGAGAGTTTTGCTTCCCTGAATGACAGTTTTGCTTGTCGACCTGGAGGGGGAGGATGTTGATGGTGAAGGCATTGTAGGGATGGTGCGTCACGGTGTATGACCGATCCTGGTGGTTGGTTTACCTATATGTACACGCATGTTTATACACATACCCCATATACACACACACAAACACTCGTACTCACATACACAAAACACATACACACCACCCACTTCTCTTCCATACGTTATGTTCCAAGATGCACACCCCATCATACACACCCCATCATACCCAATGCAAGCCCCATCATACACTCCCCCCTAGTACCTGCACTGGTGCTCAACACCTGTGGTGTCATAGCCTCCACCTCTGCCTCCCACTCCTTGGCCCAGCGTCTGACATACAGTGTCACTTTTTCCGCGTCTGACATGGCAGCTTCTTGTTGTTGTTGCTTGACGAGCTCTGCTGCACGTTTGAAGGCACGAGCCAATTCCTGTGCATAGACACGTGTGTGTATAGGTGGATGAGTGGGTAGGTGGGTATGTGTGTATAGGTGGATGAGTGGGTAGGTGGGTATGTGTATAGGTGGATGAGTGGGTAGGTGGATGGCGGGTAGGTGTAGATATAGGTTGTGGATTGTGTGTGTATAGAAGTATGTATGTACATGAGGATATTTGTATGTGTACCTGAGGATATACGTATGTGAGGGTATATGCATTGCATCGGCAACAACAACAACAGGAACAATGTAAACAACACACAACACATACAAACACCACCACTCATCTGCACTACGTACATCTTCCGGTGCATCTTCCTCTGTCGCATCCACCCCCCCCACCCCACCCTTGCGCCCACCCTGCTCAGCACCCTCCCCAGCAGCAAGTGCCATTCGCTTGGCCAATTCCTGCTGCGCCTCTTCCTGTCGCTTGAGCTCCAGTGCCACATTATCCTGCATACCCCCACCAGCAGCTTCATCTTCTAGTTGCACCTCCTGTTGGGCCTTTTTCAGTCGCTTGAGTCTATCAAAGTCAGTCTGGGTGTGTTGTGAGGGTGGTGTGTTGTGAGGGTGGTGGGGGTGGATGGTGGGGGTGGATGGTGTGTTGATATGTGTGGATGGGTGTGTTGCTATGATGAGTGGATGTACGGGTATGCACGTGACACAGCGACAGACAAGCAAATGTGCATGTTTAGAGCGCACCCCTGTGTCAAATGCATACACATCACACATCACACACACGTCACACACGCGCCATACCTCCCCAAAGTAGGTTGCAGGTTGCCCCAGTAGCCGCAATCTACGAACCACCTCTTGTGGACTGAGGTCAGGCAACTCCTCCTGCTCCTTCTGTGTCAAGGTGTGTAGAGGTGTGTGTAGGGGTGTGTAGAGGTGTGTAGGGGTGTGTAGAGGTGTGTAGAGGTGTTGTAGAGGAGGTATACAGACGTGTGCACGTGTGTGTACTGGTGTATGTAAACGTGTACATATGTGCAGTATGTATTTGTATACGCCCATATACACAGTGGCACTATTACATACACACACGGGCATCCCATACACATGACAGTACACACGGCATTACACAGCAGAAGCAGCAGCATACCTGTATTTGCTCCTCTTGTGCCTTGTGTCGCTTGAGTCTCTGTGCTTCCTCCTCTTCTGCTTGCTTTCTACGTGCAGCCTGTTATGGTGATGATGATGATGATGATGAAATCGATGATGATGATGATGAAATCGATGATGATGATGATGATATCAATGGTGATGATGATGATATCGATGATGATGATGATGATGATGATGATGATGATGATATCGATGATGATGATGATGATGAAACCAAATGTGTCCTCCACAAAAGCGGTCAACACAATGTGCAACCACCGACAACACCACCCGAGTGTTACACTGGCTATTGCAGCACCTCATACACCTGAATACAAGCCCTTACAACAAACAACACACCTTGGCTTCCAGTTCACGTTGTTCTTCCTCTCGAAGGCGCTTGAGCTCTGCTGCTTCCAACTCGGAGCGTTTGACATACTTTTTCCCTTCGTAGACCTCTGCTGCTGCCTTGCGTTTCTGAGAAACAAGTGCCTTGAGGCTATCCATGTTGTTGGTGTTGCAAGAGGGCAACGGTTTGTACAAAGAACGTGTCAACAAGCGTGTGTTGGCTGATCAATCGAGGGGTTTGTGCATACTGCTGTCCTCCTTGCCCTTTGTGGTTGTCCGTGTGAAACACAGGCAATAAACAAGGTATTCAAAAAGCACAACTGTTTGCACAAACACTTAAAAGTGTTGTTTTTTCTTGCATATCAACCGTGTATCGAGAAACAGTTGTGCAAAACAACATCAAAATCCCATGTGTACATCACACATATAGCCTGTACATAACAACAACATTGCGGAATGTTTGGAGGTTTGTACGGGGACCTACCACAAGCCAAAGGATCTGTAGATGGGGATGGCAACAACCCATCCAAGCAACAGACAGGCTGGGCATTGTCCAATACCAAACAACCAGCCCCACGTAGCACCGTAGCATCAGTAGCATCATTAGCACCACCCCATGTCCTGAGAGCAGGCCGAGGCGGGCGAGGGCGCGCTGCACCAGGTGATCATGTTGCACACGACAGGGGTGTTGTAGTGCAGCCAACATGCACACAGTGTCTACCCACACAGCTCGAGGGCGTGGTCCAGGAGCTGCAGGTCGAGGTCCATCCCTTGCTGCAACAGCGCCTGTATCACGTTCTGTGCTTGATCCCCTTGGTGTTACCCCGGCTGCTCCATCCATCAGCGCTGTGGCTGCCACTGAAGATGAATATGACCCTGCACGGTGCGTGTGTTTGTGGGGTTGTGTGATATTTGTGAAGTATCCACAATACTGGTGCGTATGCCACTATCATCACCACCACATACCATCACCACCACATACCATCACCACCACGTACCATCACCACCACCATCACCACCACATGCAACAGCCCCAATGACTATGAACAAGTAGTGAAACAGAGAGAGCTGCAGCGACTGGAAGCAGAGCAGGAGGTGGAGCGACTGCGGCTGATGGAGCAGCAACAGCAGCAGCTGGCATTACAACAACAGCTCAAGCAAAAGGTAGGCTGGGAGTGGTGATGGTTGGTGTGCCCCAATGGTTGTGTGGATGTGGCAGAGGAATGTGTGGGTGTGGCCACACATGACTATGCATATAATGGGTAGTACATGCGTAGTACATGTATAGTACATGTGTAAGTGTACCCCCCTCTTCTTGCCCACATAGGCAGCAGAAGCAGCAGCAGCAGCAGCACAGCAGCGAGGGAGCGTATCCTTGTCATCACAGGAGGAGCAGCGGCGTGCAGCACTGTCATTGTCTGGGGAGGAGGCTTACCTGAGACGTGGCAGGTGTGTTTTTGTGTTGGTGTGCGTGTGCGTGTGCGTGTCTGTGGGTGTGTTTGTGAACATGGGTGGGTGTATGGTGACATGGGTGTATGGTGACATGGGTGTGTGGTGACATGGGTGTATAGTGACATGGGTGTATGGTGACATGGGTGTGTGGTGACATGGGTGTATTGCAAATACGCAGTATGGCTACATGGGTGTGTATATTGTACTGCAACACATTGCATATTCAACACACTCTGAACACACACCCTCACACACAGGTTGAGAGCAGAACAGCAACTCGCAGCAGCAACCACCACCATCATGGCCCCTCCCCCCACAGTAGCCCCCACCCCACCTGAACCCACAGCTGGTGGTCTTTCTGCTGCAGCCAAGATGATGCAGAAAATGGGCTGGAAGGCAGGGCAGGGGTTGGGCAAAGATGCACAGGGCATTACAACACCACTGGTGGCACAAAAAACTGGGGTCGGGTCTGCTGTTATTGTCAATGCACCTACTGTACATGGTGCGATGGTTGTTGGATATTGATGGTGCACGTGCTAATGATGACATGTTGACCGTTGACCATGACGAACATTTGGCCCTTGACCTACATCATGCATTGGTATTATTACCATGTACAATACACATGTACAATACATACACATACACAATACACAATACACATACAATACGTATACAACAGCAGCAGCCCCCGACGAGGCAGCCCATGCTGCAGCCAAACGCCAACGCATCAGTGCATCATTAGCTGGCCCTCGCACCAAGGTGTTGCTTTTGCGCAACATGGTGGGCCCAGGGCAGGTGGATGATGCCCTGGAAGATGAGGTAGGTGAGGAATGTAGCAAGTATGGCAATGTAAACAGTGTATTTATATTTGAAGCAACGGCACCGGGGTTCCCTCCGGAAGAGGCTGTACGTATATTTGTAGAGTTTGATTCCACTGATGCAGCAACCAAGGTATGGTGTTTGTTTGTTGGCAGGGGTGGCAGGGGTATGGTGTGTGTGCTGTTGATGCGCTGTGGCATCATGGGAGTGCACCCCACATGCACTGCCAACACAACAGGCGCTGGAGGACCTGGAGGGGAGGTTTTTTGGGGGGCGCAGTGTGCATGCAACGTTTTTTGATGAGCAACGATTTGCAGCTCAAGACTTGGCACCCCGACGGGGCGAGTGAGGTAACACCAACACCACAGAGTACAGTCAAAATCAATCGAACAAACCATAGCCACATCATTTCGTATCGTGTGCCCCCAGTAACGACAGCATGTATATGCTTTCTCGGGGGCCTTGGCTGCGTTGCTGAGGCCCCAACCAGCCGTTTTCCATCGTTCAGACAATACCAAACAGCATTCGTTTTCAGTTCCGACACTATTCTTGCCATATTCTATGTCTGAAGGACACGTAGTGTTTGTATGCCCTCCCAAGGCGCTCACGCTTGATAGGGAGGGCGTGCACAGGGCAGATCATCTGGCCTCCCTGCATGCCTTGCTTGAACAGTTGCGGTTTGCCGGTGACACACCACCTCAGCAGTTTTGCTACCTGCCTGGTGGTGGCATGGCAGCAGATCCTGACGTGGACATGTGCGCTGTGGGTGACACGTGCATGGCCTGCTTCAAGGGGTATGGGGGAAGTCGGGGGATTGGTCTTTGTGTGTGTGCATGCACGGTTTCACTCGCACACAGGCGTCTCGACAACGCAGCATTCCTCACCCGCCAATACTTTGAAGAGGAGCTTGTGCAATGTGGATATGCTGAGCACGTGCCCCTTGCTGTGCTCAAGCAACATCCCCCTTTTCCGGTATGGGGATTTGGTATGGGGTTGATTGCAAGCAAACGGGACGGGCAGTAAGCAATGTACATTGCAAGCTGTACATGAGTTGCCTCACGAAACAATTATGACTCAACAATGCCCCTGTATCACACAACAATGCCCCTGTATAAAAACTACACAGCCAAGTGCACTCATATGCAAGCTCTACATGCGTTTCGGTCCCCGCTTCCTGCATCGCCTTCGTGGTCATTGGTCATTTATATGCTATGACTCTGTCACCATGCGTGTGTTTGCAGCACGGGAGTCCTATGGAGAACCCATGTTGCTGGGAAAGCTGGCCAATCAAAGCATATTTGCTTCATTTGGTGGGGTGGTGCCTCCCAACACGGTGGAGGTGCAGGAGCTGCTGCCAGGTGATGTTGTGTGTGGGGGGGCTATGTGGGGTTGTGTGATTGTGGGGGGTGTATGTATGTGTATGTGTGCACCTTTTGTTGTTTACTTGTAGATACACATGTATATAAACGCACACATACATCCACACGCACAAGTATACACATACACGCACAATCACACAAATATTCACACACACACAATCACACAAATATTCACACACACAATCACACAGGGTTTATGAAGTTTGGGTGGCACGGTGAGCCCCTGCAGTTTGCTGCCAGCCCTGCTCCCCCCCAGGGGGCCCCCGATGGCCTGCGTATACAACAAGTAAAACAACAATTACAACACCAACAACAACTACTACAGCAAGAGCAGGACGGTATGCACCAGATGGTGGTGGAAGAGCCACCCTCTCCTACAAAGAAAAAGACACGTCGTGGTGCTCGTGGGGGACGCAAGCGTCATAGCCACAGGTCGGGTACCTCCCCACCTGTGTCCCCTCGGGTATGTGTGATGATGGTGGTATTTGTAGCATGGTGGTATTCACACAACATGGTGGTGTTTGTCACACAGCATCAGTACAGCATGTGTACACGCTCCCATACAGGCCATGCACTGCACACACACACAGACACACACACACACACACACACACACACACACACACACACACACACACACACACATGTTTTCATATACACACACACACACACACACACACACACACACACACACACACACACACA
>VFQP010001979.1_pt1 | contig 24493 bp, 27 predicted proteins | sample 3512351 | NCBI WGS metagenome assembly VFQP01 (sample SAMN10412372, study PRJNA504923) | tailings metagenome | isolation source: Relicate 1 Philex TSF1 revegetated site | place: Philippines: Tuba, Benguet | collected 2017-08-29
TTCCTGCCTGACGCGGGCGGTGGCCCGTTCCGTTGATGCAAGCCGCACACACACAGCTGCATGCGCCCGCCCCACGTGCGTCGTGAGCGCCGGGGATGCCACCTCGTGCAGGTCACGGTTGGCGACGCGCCGGACGCCTATGTCGTGTCGTGGACCACCTTTCGCGCCGGCGACCACAATGACCTGCACTTTGGCGCCTCGGCGCAGCAGCTGTCGCAGGCGGTGCGGGCGCACGAGAGCATGTACTACGAGACGCTGTGCGGCGCCGTCAGGTGAGGGTTGGAAGGGCGCCGGGTGGAACATGCACGCCGTGACACGGGGTGCGCATGTCCGACGGCAGGGGCGGAGGAGCCCAGCGCTGTGGTCGTTTGCTTTCCCCGGGCCGCAGGTACATCCACTCTGCCCGCCTGGTGGTGCCCCGCGCCGCCGCCAGCAACGCGCCGGTGCGCCAGGTCTTTTACCGCATCGGCCCGCCCGGCAGCCCCGTGCGCAGCTTCACGCCCGTGCGCACAGCCGACCAGGCGAGTGGCGGCGGTGTTCCGTTTGCTCAGCCCAGACTGCAACAGTGGGGCTTCCTGGAAGAGCGGGTGGTGCTTTCTCGTGCGCTGCATCCTCCCTCGCATGCACTCTGTTGGCCCCTGCGCAGGTCTCGGCCGCCGACCCGCTCGTCATCTCGCTCACCGCCGACTTTGGCACCAAGTACCCCATGGGCTCCACCGAGCAGCTGATCCGCTTCTCAAAAGCCAAGGCGCACGACGCCGTGGTGCTCGTGGTGAGTTGCTGCGCTAGTTGCTGTGTCCCTGGCAGTCCCTGGCAGTCTTGGGCGCTGTCCCAGCGCTGGCAGCACACGCGCGGCGGCGGCCGCGTCAATCCGTGCCCCGCAGGGCGACATTGCCTACAACCTGAACGACCGCTGCGGGGTGGACGGCGACCGCATGTTCGATGTGCTGGAGCCGTCCACCGCAGCCACGCCGTGGGTGCGTGCTTGGCGTTCCGGGGATGCGTCTGTCGTCGGTCAAACGAACCCTGGAGCCCACCCAGAACGCGGCCGACTCGCCCACGCAGGTCATGGTGGCGGGAAATCACGAGAACGATAACGCCATGACGTCGCAAGTGTTCACCGGTGGGTGTGCGGGGAGGGCGCGGTCGGTTCGGTGGTGGGCGGGGCGGCGCACACGGCGGCCACCCAGCAGCCCGCGACTAAGGATCCTGACGCATGCAGAGCGCCTGGTGGGCCAGCGCTACGCGGCCATGGGCTCCAACTCGTCGGACGTGCGCTGGTTCAGCTTTGACGTGCCCTACGTGCACTTTGTCGTCGTCACCACCGAGCCGTACAACACGCCCCAGCAGTGGCACCTGGCGCTGCTGCAGTGGCGGTGGCTCAACGACGACCTGGCCAAGGTGAGGAGGCAGGGCCCCACACACGGCAGGCGCTCGTCGTCAGGTGGATGGACGTGACACGGCTGTGTGTGTGTGCTACTTGCATGACGGGGCGGCTGTGCTCGATTTCGCATAAAAAACAGCCACTGCCTGCGTCATGGCAACAAAGGATCAACAGCAAGTGAGACTAGGCACCAGCCCAGGCCAGAGCATGCATCACTAGGCACGAACGGAACGGCTTAGTGTTGGCGCACCCCCGCACGGCAAAGGACGGGAAGCCTGGACTGCCTTCTCCCCCCCACCCACGCACTCACAGGTGGACCGGCGCAAGACGCCGTGGGTTGTCGTGCTCGGCCACCGGCCCATGTACTGCCACTACGCCGCGGCCCAGTCGGTCGCTTACACGTGCAACGAGTTCGCTGACGCCATCAAGTGAGCGCGTGCTGCTCACCAGTGGCCTGGCTGCTCGTCCGCGCGCGCACAGGTGAGGGCGCGATGGCGCCGTCGCGTGCTGTGCGCAGGCGGGGGCAAGGCGGCTCCATGGGCCAGAACATGCAGATGCCCGTCTGGGTGCGTGCGTGCGTGCGTGCGTGACGCGTGCTCGAGTCCCGGCCGTTTCTCCTCGCCACCTGTGACACACCCTGGCGAACGCTGGTTGGGCGGGCGCAGGAGCCCAACGGGCTGGAGACGCTGTTTGCCCACTACGGTGTGGACCTGTACTTCTCGGGCCACAATCATATGTATTTGCGCACCTACCCTGGTGCGTCTCGTCAGCTGCGAACGCTAGCGCTCATGTCAGAAGGTCATTTGCTCCCAATCATTGGATCGGACGCGCCGCACGCGCGCGCACGCGCAGTGTACGGGAGGCCGCCTCCCAGCTGGCAGCCGTCGCGCTCCCTGCCCCACGACCTGCACCAGCCCGCCAACTTCACAAAGTGGTGCGCGCAGCGCCGAGGCGTAGGCGGAAAGGGGGGGAATGGGGCGGCGCGAAGAGCGCGACATCATGCACGCCCAAGACTCTGACTGGTGCGGGGCACTGGTGAAGACATGCATCCCAAGGCGCAACTCGCACGCCTGGATGCGCGTGCGTTGCAGGGACGAGTTCCGTCCCGAGTGGAAGCCGAGCTACGCCGACCCCAACGCCACTGTGTACGTGGTCGCCGGTAACACGGGTGCGTGTGCCTGCTTCTTCCCCCTCCACGTCTGCGCGCCCACAACGGCAAGGCCGGCCGTGGCGCGCGCCCGGACACAACTTAAAGAGGAACGAGTGAGCCGAGTGCGTCGCCGCAGGCGTGTGGGACACTGACTTTGTGTGGGAGGAGGACGGCGGCCTGCCGGGCTGGGTGGCGCTGTACGACAACACCACGCGGAACGGCTCGCTGTACCAGCAAGGCCCGTACGCCTGCGGCCAGCCTGGGTGCCCCCGCAACGGATGGTGTGTGTGGCGGGACGACAGCAGGGTGTTTGCATGTCCCAAGGGGAGGGAGGGCGTTGCTAGCTTCACGCCTGGCAGCAGCCATCTCTTGCTCCAGAAGATGATTGCTTGTGCGGGTTGCGGTCGCGGGTGCCGCAGGCAACGCGCGCGTCGCTCCCGTCGCCGCGCAGGGCGCAGATCCGCGTGCATAGTGGACGCGAGCTCGAGTTCGTCATGCGCGACGCGCAATCCGGCCAGGTCTACGACAACTTTACGATGACAAAATCGAAGTGAGCCCGCAGCGCCCGCAGCGTTGTGGAACCCACCGCCTTCAGGGAGCGCTCGTCGCCCTCCCTCAAGACCCCCCGACGACTTCCTGCGCGCAGGCCGCTCCTGTTCGGCACCACCACGCCGTTCGAGATGCGGTACGTGCGCGCCTCCAGCGCCAAGGACCCGGCGCCCGCGCCGCCCCCGCAACGGCGCCCGCCGCCCTCGCCACGGCCGCGCCGAGCGCCGCCTCCTCTACGCAAGACGCCGTCGGCCCGCAACGGCACCACCAGGCGCCTGCGCGACCTGTAGAACTGCACCTGACTGAAAGTTGTCTGGGGCCGCACAGAGCCCCCCCACCAAAGGGGTCTGGCCGGCGGACAGACCCAGCCCGCACCCGCCCGACCCGCGCGTGCTGCTCACGGCCGCCGAGGCGCAGCGCGCGCCGCTGGCGCACATGCTGTGCGCGTCGTCGGCCGGCACGCCCAGCAGCCGCGACAACGACGAGCCGCAGCATCAGTACGACGGCCAGGCGCCGAGCACCGCCACGCGACCGTGGCGCCGAGCACCGCCGCCGACCATGGCGGCGGACAGACCGCGCGGACAGACCGTGGCGCCCCTGCTCCTCCTTCGTGCAGCAGCACCACCACCAGCAGGGCGCTGCGACCGCCACTCTCCGCGCCGACCCTGAGCTGCGGCTCCTCAATGCGCCGCCGGCTGAGGCGGCTGAGTGTGAGAAGGAGGAGCATCGAATTCAGCCGGGGCGTTGGTGCTGACGCGCGCGGCGGCTGGCTGGCGGCTCTGGCTGCATGGGCCCTGCGCAGCACATCGCTCTTTGCTTCCAAGGGGAACTCCTGCCAGGAGGAAAAAGGCGGCGTGAAGCTTCCAGTCTTGGTCGCTCTGTGTGGGTGTGGCCTCCCTGAGGTGGTGGCTCGTGCGTGCCCGGTCCGCACGGGGCAGCCCCATGGAGCTCTGTCGTCGTCGTCGTCGTCGTCGTCGTCAACGTGCTGGAGCTTTTGCAGGCGTTGGAAGTGGGCAGGGCGCGGGCTTGGCAGCATGACAGCATGTAGCTAAGGTGGGAGAGCCAGGGGCAGGGACTTGCTGTTGTGAAGGTCAAGGTGGGGGACTCGCGTCGGGCAACAAAACGTCAAAAAGTCAGAGGGGGTCGCGCGCGCTACTACGTGCACTGTGTGTCAAGGTGCGGCTGCCTGTACGGGCGCCAGTGTGGGCAGTGTGTGTGGTGCGACCCCAACCAAAGCTTTCAACGCAACCACTCGCGCGCGTCGCAGGGACGCAAACCTCCCCCTTTGGTGCTGGACGCAGGGCGCAGCAACTAGGCACCGTCTGCGTTCAGGCGCTCCCGTCAATGACCCCTCGCGCTGTCCCTCGCACAAAACGCACGTCCCCCACCGTCGTCGTCTCTGCCAGACGTGGCACTCTCCGTCAAGAGCTGGTGCGCAGCTGAGGGAGCCAGGGGCAGCGCACGCACCCATTAGGAGATCATGGGGCTAGGCGGAGAGGGAGGGACGGAGGACGCAGACAGGCGCAAAACCGCGCGCGCATGCACAGGCGCTGGCCGCCGGCAGCTCCGCCTTCTACAGCCCCACAGGTGCACGTGGGAGGGGTGGGCGTAGAGGGCGCGGCCGCCGCGGCCCACCGTGCTGTGCGCGCGCACGTGTGCTGCCCGTGTGCGCTCCAGACAAGAGCTTGCCTCTAGCTAGACGCGAGCGTGCTGCACCGCCGTGTGGCACAGCAGTTGGAGCGTGAGCAAAAACCTGGCGCGCGCCTCCAGGGGGTTCATCGCGGCCAGCAGCATCACGAGGCGCAGCAAAGCACGGCGGACAGAAGAAGAAGACGACGCCCGCCCTGGAGCTGGTTCAATCGCTGGAGGCGAGGTACACGGCAGCGCGGGATGGGAACGCACGGTGCGGCTCGCCGCCCACATTCCTCCCTTGCTCCCTTCAGGGCAGGGAGTTGTGCCAACCCACTGGCAGCAGCCACAACAGCACGCCGGGCACAGCCAGTGTGTCCTTCCTCACGTCCTGTCGCCTTGTCCAGGCGGCCAGGCCGCCGCAGGCCCCATCCACAACCAAAGTCGGCCCGTCCATACGCACGGCCCTCCATACTTAACCCGCCCGCCGTCGCTCAACAGGGTCCCGGCAGAAACAAAACTCCGCCAACGCCGCCAACATCTAGAAAAAAACACCCTGGGCCATGCTGCAGCTCGCCGAGCGCGGCCACGGCTGCGATAGCAGTCCTGCCGCCCCGCAGCCCTCCTCTACACGGTCCATCGCCACCTGCACTGCATACAGCCCTCAGAAACACACTCGCCTCCGTCACCGCCTCCTCCTCTGCCTCCTCCTCCTCCTCCTCCTCCTTCTCCTTCTCCTCCTCCTCTCGCCTACACCGCAAAGCACCCCGGCATTCCCGCCCGAGCTCCCTCACTAGTGGCGGTTGCCCAGCACGCCGGGCTGCGGCGCGCGCTGGTAGTAGTGCTGCTGCAGCTCGGCCGAGGAGCACGCCGGCGACGCCACCAGCGCCGCCGGCATGGACGGCCGCAGGCACTTAAGCACGTGCAGCCCCTTGGTCTTGGCCGCCGCCATGAGCCGCTGAGCCTGCTCGGCGCTCTGCGCCATGCGCGACGTGGGCGAGGCGCAGTCAGACGCCGCCGACGAGGCGGCGCACGACGCCGCCGGGCCCTCGCCCTCGCCCGCCTCGCCGCCGCCGCCGCCGCCGCCGCCGCCGCCGCTCAGGCTGTGCCCGATGCTGCGCGAGAAGGCCGTCAGCTTGCTCCCCAGCGTGCGGCGGCGCGAGTCCTTGTCCGCCGGCGGCGCCGGCGCGCCTCCCTGCCTGGCACTGGCGGGGCTGCTCGTGGCGGCGCTGCTGCTGGCGGCGGCGGCGGCGGCGGCGGCGCCACCCCCGCCGGCAGAGGAGGACGAGGCAGCGGCGGCGGCGGCCTCGCTGCCGCCGGCGCAGCTGCCGGCCTCCGAGGCAAGCTCCTCCGATGGGGCGCTGCTGTGCGGCGGCGGCGCCGACGGCGCGCGCAGCGCCGCCACCACCGCCTCGCACTGCGGGCCGCGCAGCTGGTGCAGCGGGACGCTGCCAGGCGCCTGCGCCGCCGACGCGGTGGTGGGCTTGCGCCCGCCGGCGGCGCCAAGCCCGCGCGAGACGGCCGCCACCATGGCGGCGGCCGCCGCCGTGCCCTCGGACGACGCGCGCCGGAACATGCTGGCCGCCGCCGCGCCGCCCTCGGACGACGCGCGGCGTAGCTTGCGCGTGAGCGACGCCACCTTGCCCTTCTTCGGGCCGGCCGCCGCCGGGGACGACGACGTCAAAGCGGCGCTGGCCGCCGCCGCCGCCGCCGACGGCGACATGGCGCCGTAGCCGGCGGCCGCCGGGGCGCGCGGCGAGAGCGCCGCTCCGCCAGCGCTGGCGCTGCGCGTCATGGCCAGCAGCGCGCCGCCCGCCGACACGACGAGCCCGGCGCTGCCCTCGTCCAGCAGCGCGCCGTTGGACGAGGCGGCGCCGCCGCCCACACTGCGCGCCGCCAGCGGCTGCTCCGCGCCCGCGGCGGGCCCTCCTGGCGCCGACGCCGGGCCCACCGCCTCCGCCGCATGGTCGCGCCCCACCAGATACTCGGCCTCGGCCTCCAGCAGCTCGGCCTGGTCCACCGGCTGCAGCGAGTTGGCCGGCGTGCGCGCCGCCACGGCCGAAAAGACGCTGTTGAAGAACGTGATGGTGGCGGCGACGCCGTGCGTGCCCCGCACTGCCGGCGGCGGCGCGGGCGGCGGCGCCGCGCCTGGCGGCGCGGCGGCGGCGGAGGAGCCGCCCGTGCCGCCGTCGGGCGCGGGGTGGCCGGCCGAGGGGTGCGGCGCCAGCGGCGCGTGGTTGCCCGAGGCGCCGCCGGGCGGCAGCACGTGCCCGCCGGCCGAGGCCAGGCGCGTGAGCGTGGCCTGCGCGGCGCTGAGCTCCCGGGCCAGGCGCGCGTTGTCCTGCGTGAGCGCCGCCACGTCGCGCTTGGCCTTGGTCAGCGCGGTGCTCAGCTCGGCGACGCGCAGCTGCGAGTTCTTGAGCTTGGACGTGGCGGCCGCCTCGCCCTCCTCGGCGATGCGCATGCGCAGCTTGGCCACCTCAACCTGCACATGGCGTTTGGGGCGGTGGCAGGGTGTCTGTCGCGCACCGGACGAGGCGGGGGGCTCTTGGGGGGGCGGGTCGGCACGCAGCTTGGGAGGAAGCGAGCAACCGCAGTCGCACCTGCTGCATGAGCCGCTCCTGCATGGCCTGGTTCTGCCGGCGCGCCTCCTGCAGCGCCTCCTGCAGCGCCACCTCGCCGGCGCTCAGCTGCTGTTTGAGCAGCATCTTCTCGCGCAGGTCCTCGCGCCACGCAGACACCAGCTCGGCCATCTGCGCGCTGCTGTGGCCCATCACGGCGGCGGCGGCGGAGGCCGGCGGCGGCGCGGGCGCCGCGCCCGACGCCGACGGGCCGCTCGCCGCGCGCGCCGACGCCGACGCCCCGCGCTGCTGCTGCTGCTGCTGCTGCTGCTCCTCGTCCGTCTCCGCCGCCGGCGGCTCAGAGTCGGCGCGGAGCGCCGCGGCGCCTTGCTGCCGCTGCTGGGCGAAGCGGGAGAAGGGGCTGGGCGCCATGGCGGCGCTGGCGTTGCCAGGCGCCTGGCCGTCGTACTGATGCTGCGACTCGTCGTTGTCGCGGCTGCTGGGCGTGCCGGCCGAGGAGCTGCACAGCATGTGCGCCAGCGGCGCGCGCTGCGCCTCGGCGGCCGTGAGCAGCACGCGGGGGTCGGGCGGGTGCGGGCTGGCGCCGCGGCCGCCCGCCGCTGATGAGCTGGGGCTGTTGGTGCCTGAGTGCGCGCTCAGCATGAGGTCCGAGCCGGTGCCGGCGCTGGCGGCGTCGCTGTTGAGCCGGCGCATGAGCCCCTCGTCGGGCGTGGCGGGCGCGCCGGCCGAGCGCGCCTCGGACATGCGGCTGTGCAGCTCCTCGCCTGCGGAAGCCCACAGGTGCGCCGCACGTACAGGTGAGCTGCACATTTTGCTTTCCTCGAGGGCCCTCTCCTGCCGCCAGTTTGAACTGAGAGCAGCGAGGCCTGCAGTTTCTCTACTGGCGCTCGGCAGCACGCCCGCCGCGGCACCCCTCCGAGCCGGCGGTTGATTTTGAACGCGGATGGGGCTGGGGGCCGCGCAGACGCGCCATGGGCAAGGCTAGCCTATGCAGGCATGGGCGTCCCTGTTGCTGGTGCGCCTGGAACACTTGCGGGCCGCCCCGCCCCGCGGCGAGGGGCATGCCGTCGGGATGATCGAGCGATCGTCGCCGCGGCCGCCGGCAACCCCCTGCAGGCCCAGAAACTCCCCGTCCGTGTGGTGGCACCGTGCTCACCATCGCCGTAGCCGCTGGCCACCACGTAGATCTCGCTCTTGCGCGTGCGGAGCCCGGGAGAGTCGCCCACCACTTGCTTCCCCAGCTCCAGCGGTCGCACGCCGAAGGGGAACGGCGTGGTCGCCATGTAGCGCCGCTGTTCAGGGCGCCAATGCCTGCTCGCGCGGAGCAAAAACAGCACGCCGCTCGCGCACATCTCAGCGGCATGCTCACCGGCAACTTGAGCTGCCCGCACACCGGCTTCGCGCGCGGGCGATTGCACGATGGCGCCGCGCGATGCATTCGCTGGGTCTTGCTGCGTGGCCCTGCCCATCACACGACGCCCAGTGCCGGCACGGCCCTCCTCTCGGCCCCCCGACTCGAAGCGCACCTCTGGCCTGAGCTCTGAGAGCGAGGGGCCTCTCTACCGCGCGGCCCGCAGCGCTGTCAGCTTGCCGGCCAGCCCTGGCAACTGTGCTGCTGCTCCCCGTTCACGCGGAAATGTGTGCCCATCGCGGCCGGGAGGCCTGTCGCATGTCGGGCATTGCGGCCACCGGAGAACGCAGCGGCGGCGCAAGGTTTAGCATGCGCAGGTAGGTGATAGAATGCCCAGGTAGGTCAATTACGAAGAGGGCAGAGGGCGGCTGCGCCCCGGGAGCGCTCCGCGCAGCGTGCTGCGTAGTCATCCTGCTGAAGGATTCCGTCCAGGAGAAGAGGCTCACATGAAGTCTGCGACAGCGGGGGCGCACACAGAGCGGCCGGCGTGAGGACCAGCACTGGCGCAGCGCGAGCGGCGTGTGCGAGCAGCTCCACGTGGTCACCAACTCTCACCAAAGTCGTCGCCCTGGCCGGCGTCGTCGTAGATGTAGTCGTCCAGCCCTGCTGACGCGCCCGTCTTGCCAATGTTGAGCTGCTTCTTGGTGCCCTTCTTGGCCTGCAAGGGGGCACGCCGTCGTCGAGTTGCCACACTCGCTGGAGCTCCACGGCCACCCCAGGCGCACCACCACCACCACCACCACCGCCACCGCCACCAGGCCCCTGGTGTGCTCCCCGCACTCACCGCCGCCTCTGCCTGCTCCGCCTTGGACTTGTCCGTGCGCAGGCCCGCCACGCTCGTCTCCACGTCCTTGGTCTCGCTCGACGTCAGGGGCGCGCACGCGCCCTGCAAACACCCGCCCAAACAGGCAACCACCAGGCAGCTGCTGCTTGGTCAAGCCATGCACCGTGTTGCGCACACCGCACCCGCGGCATCCCGCGGCACCCGTGGCTCCTGCTGCTCTGGCGAAACGGCGTGGTGACGCCTGCGCAGCGCCCGCCCGGTCCCCTCCCGCGCAGCAGGGTGGGCCGGCTGCGGACGCCCCCCAGCCCCCCAGCCGCACACACGCCCGGCACCTTGATGAGCGCCTTGAGGAAGGCCTTGTAGTTCTTGTTGTCCTTGTGCACCACCACGTACTGGGACACAATGGCGGCGGCAAAGTCCTCAAACTCCTTGAGCGACTTGGGCAGGAACACGTCCAGGTTGACCTGCGCAGGCCAGGGCAACACATTGCCAAGGCAGAAGGACGGCAGGACTTCACGCCTAGCACGCCAGCCAGTGTCTGCCGTAAGGCCTGCCCACCAGTGGGCGCGGATCTGGCGCGTATGGCGCGCACCTTGTCGCCGCCGTCGCCAAAGAGCTCCTTGGCTGCGGCATAGTCTGCCTGCTCCTCCAACCTGCAAACACACAGGTGCAGCGGCACAGAGGTGAGTGCCAGGGCGGGCCGCCTGCTGCGAGTGTCAACGAGCACGCCCCCCTCACCGTTGTCGCCGGAGCTTCTCAGCCACGGGATCCGCCAGCGGCTGGTCGATGGGCCCCACCTCCTTGAGGTACTTCTTTTCCTCCTTCTTCTTTGGCTGCACGGCAACAGCGGCGCGCGGCGAACGAGGTGAGGCGCTGCGGCCCCGTTGCGCTCCGGCACGCACACGTTTCATGGTGAACGGGGTCCGTCGCGGCAAGAGGCTGCTCCTGGCGCGCTGCAGCAGGTGCTGGGCTGTGCTCACGCAGGGTGCCGCCACCTCCCTGCTGCTCCACCGCCGGGCGTTCACTGCTGAGCAGTGAACAGCCCCACCACGCCAGGATCCGCGCACCTGCGAGGCTGGGACGGCGTGCTTCTTCTCCTCCTCCAGCTCCTTGTCCTCGTCTGCGAACTTGCTCGCGTCCACGTCCGCGGTGACGGGCTTGGTGGCCGCCTCTGGCGACTTGGTCGCCGCAGGCAGCACGGGCTGGAAGCTCTCGCTCTCCCAGTCGTTCTCCTCCCAGTCGTCGGCCATGGCGCAACAAGTGAGTTCCCGAGGCGCTCGCTCGCCGCTGCTGCTCTGTGCGCTGCTCTGGAGGTAGGACAAGAGCTGGCCGGAAGCACAAGAGCAGAAGCCCTTGGCCCACTCAATCTCTGAGTGCGGGAGTCGTGTGAGGAAGCAAGCAGGAGGGAGGGCCACAGGGGAGTCCGTGCTCCGCAACCCCGCCGCATGGCGGCGTGCGGGGGTTTACCGCGCCTCACGCACGCGCCGGCCTAGCTGGTTTGGTGGCAAGAAGGATGTCTGCACCAGAGGTCGAGGGCAGCTCACCTGCCCCAGCTGCTGCAGAGGACGCCACGCCCGCAGAGCCGTCCTCATCACCCGCGGCGTCCGGCGTGGAGTCCTACCAGCAGCTGTATGAGGAGATCAAGGCCAAGCCATGCAGGGTGGCTCACATCGGCAAGCTCTACGAGGAGCGCAGCGCAGACGCGCCTCCCCTGCGCACCAAGCCCAGCATCATCGATCGCGAGCTGGAGCGCGTGCACGCAGCCAGCACGCTCGAGGAGATTCAGGCGGCGCTGGAGGAGACGGGGCGAAACCTGCAGCAGCTCGGCTGCTTCTCGCGCGTGGAGATGCTCGTCACCGAGGAGCCCCAGGTGAGCAGGGGGAAGATCCCCGTCATGGATCGCCCCCTCCGCGGGCCGCGCGCCCCGCAGCATCCCGCAGGACACCACCAGCAGTGCGCCATCAGCGTGATGTGCACATCGGGCAGAGGTGATGGCCACCATCGCGTCCAGCATTGCCCCCCCACCGCCACGCGTGCACGCCCGCGCCCGTGCACCGTTTCCTGCCGCGCAGGACGAGCCAGACGCGTGCACCGTGCTGATTGACCTGCGGGAAAAGAACTGGTACAAGGTGCACGCCGCCACCTACTTCCAGGTGGGTCCCGGCTCCTCCCTCCCGCTGTCGGGCACGCCGCTGCGCGCCGGGCGCATCACACGCTCTCTCCAGCTTCCTCCCGCCATGTGACGCAGGGTGGCGAGAGCACGCTCGAGGTGGGCGTGGGCCTGCACAACGCCACGGGCAACGCCGAGCACATCACGGCCGCCACCGAGTTTGGCACGCAGCTCTCCAACCAGTGCTCCATCTCGTACGAGCAGCCGCGCCCCTGGGGCCTCCCGCTGCAGGTGCGCATCATGCCAGACTGCGCCGTGGGGCTTCAGGCCAACACGCACATGCGCGCCACACGGGTGGCACAGGCGCGCCTCACAGCGTGGGGCGCGGGCCCCTGCGACGTGCGCAGGTGGACGCGCGGGCGCACCTCTACACGCGCAACCACGTCAAGGCCTCGTCCTACAGCGAAAAGCTCCGAGGCATCGTGCTGGGCGCCAAGAGGTGCGGCGGCGGCGCACCCTCCCGTCATGCGCATCGCCCCACGACGCGGCGCAGCTCCACCTCACACTGCGCCCTGCGCGCTCGTGCTTGCTTGCGCTCGTTCCCGTGCGCGACACGTGCGCAGCCTGGGCGGGCGGCACGCGCTCCAGTACGAGCTGGGGTGGCGCAGCGTGCTGGTGGACGTGACGGCCACGGGCGCCTCGCGCGCCGTGCACGCGCAGGCGGGCGACTTCCTCAAGTCCGCCCTCAGGTGCGGGGCCGGGCGCCATGTGGCCGGACGTGCTCCGCCCTCGCCCTCGCGCCGTCGGCATGCGTGCAGAGCCCGCCTGGGGGAGAGACGAACGCTCCCCTGGGCGTCACCCTTGCTCTCCCCCATCGTCTCTCACACGCAGGTACACGCTCTTCCTGGATGGGCGCAACCACCCGGGCGTGCCCAACCAAGGCTGGGCGGTGCGCTCCACCTCGGAGCTCTCAGGGCTGGGGCCCGACCAGGTGCGCTGTGTGCAGCCACGCGCGCGAGCAGCGGCTCAGCAAGCGCGGGAAGGGGCGTTGGCCGTGCGGATTGACACGCTCTGTGCCGCGTGGCTGCGCTCCCCGCCTGCGCGCGCAGGGCCTGCGGTACGCCAAGCAGCAGGTGGACCTGCAGCTGCTGCTGCCCATCACCAGCCTCGCCACCTTCAACCTCGTCGCGTCGGCAGGTCAGCGAGTCACGCGCGCCCAAGTGGCGCACGAGGGGTTGGCGGGGCGTGCAGCCCAAAATGCCAGCACAGCACCCCACCTCACCCGCTGAGCCGCGCGGCCTGCTGCCGCCGTCGCTTGGCGCAGGCATCCTGCTGCCCTGGGGATTCGACGGCCCCAGCAGCAGCCTGGCGCGCCCCACGTGCATCGCCGACCGCTTCTTCTTGGGCGGCCCCTCCACGCTGCGAGGGTTCAAGTACCAGGGCGCCGGGCCCACCGACGAGCGCAGGTGTGGCGCGCCGCGCGCCAGCCTGGGACGAGGGGCTCGCCCCGACCCTGCCGTGGGGCAGGCACCCGGCCTCTTGAGCCGCTCTCCCTGCTCCCTGTCCACCAGCGGTGGTGATGCAGAGCATGCGAGGGAGAGAGGGCGTGGGCCGCGCACGGCAGCAGCCACAAAGCAGGCTGTGCGGCCGCCTTGACTGTGGGCCGTGCGGCGCAGGTCCAGGTACACGCGGCTCGAGTCGCGGCCCAGCGGGGGCGGCACGGGCCCCGACGGGACGCCGGCGGCGGCGCGAGGTGGCGCCGAGGCGGGGACGGCGCCGCCCCGCCGCGATGCGCTGGGTGGGGACCTGTACAGCAGCGTGCTGGCAGAGGTGCGTGGGGGCGGCCCAAGCACGCAAGTCGCCGCTCTCCTCCCCTCATGCGCCCTGGGTGTGCGGGGTCGGCGCGGCGACCAAACGTGCGTGGCGCGTGGCGCGGGGGTCGTGCTCGCAGATCACGTGCCCGCTGCCCCACAAGGCGCTGCGGGCGCTCAACATCCTTGGCCACGTGTTTGTCAACGGCGGGAACTGCAGCTTGCTGGCCGGTGAGGCGAGGCGCGGTGCGGGTTGGCCCCCCCTTGGGTGACGGTATCACATCGACGATGACGACAAGGTCTCATCGCTTGCGCTTGTTGTGTTGAGCAGGCACTGGCCAGCCGCTTAAAGAGGGCTTCAAGAGCTGGGCGTCGTCGTGGCGGTGGTCGGCGGGCGTGGGCCTGGTGCTGCCCACCTGGTTTGGCCGGTTTGAGGCCAACTACGTGCACGTGCTGTCGGCGCAGGAGCACGACCGCGTCATGCGCGGGCTGCAGCTGGGCTTTGCCTCCTCGCCCTTCAACGGCTGATGCACAGGCCGCGCGCGCTGCAAGGGCGCATGCACCGCAATAAGAAGCTTTTGCAGGAAGACGGGCGGGGGCGGGCGAAGGATCAAATGATGCTGTGGATCCACAGGCAGGCGTGTTGAGTTCACTTGTCCATGCTCTCCAAATGGCTGATGCGCCGCGCGGGCACGGGTGTGGGCTCCAGCTTGGGCTTGAGCTGCTCCTCGGGCGGAGGTGGCAGCGGCTCGCCCGTTTGCTGCTTGGCGGCGGCCTCCTTCTTGAGCGCCCAATCCGCAGAGTCAAAGAACTTTTGCTCCTGCGGCGGGGATGGAGTTGGCCGGCCGGCGCGCTCGAGGGGTGCGCGAAGTCCTGCTCGCCGCAGCAGCGCCGTCCCCCGCGAGCTGCTGTGCCGAGATGGGGGACGAGCTGGTGTGCCGCGCTGCTCTGTGCGCTTCCGCTGGCGCTGGCGTGTCCCTGAAGCCCGGCACGCAGTTGCATCATGTCGAGCTCGCGAGATGCAGTCCCGCACCTTGGCCATCAGGCCTTTCTTCTTGGGCTTCAGGCCACCGTACTTGGCCGCAAGCATGGCTTCCTGCTCGCGCATGATCTCCTCGGGCGACTTCTCCTGCGCATCGCGTGCGCACCCCGGGAGCAGCCCGGTCGTACGCGCCATCGGCCGCACCAAGCCTCACGAGGACCCGCACGCACGGCAGCACACCCAGGGGTGTCGCCACCGCCATCGCGCTGCCCGCAGGTCCCAACACGGGCGGCACACTGCGAGAGGACGGAGGCCCACCTGCTCGGCCATTTGCGATGCCTGCCCGCCCCCCGATGAGGCCGATGCGCGCTGCGCGCTGCTGCAGATGGGCTGCTGACGCGTGCAGTGCTGTGCGCGGGCCTGCAGCGACGCGCAAAGCCACCTCACGCGAGCGAGCGCCGAGCGAACTGCGGACTGGCGAGACCTCCTAGCACCAGGCTTCTGAGGCAGCTTTCTGCAAAGCTGATCGTGTGGCTACGTGCAGCGCCTTGCCTGCGCTCGCACGCACACACCCGGAGGCTTGCGCCGCATGCTGTGGTGGGCCGTGGAACTCGGGCACGCACTTGCTTCCTTTCCGCGATGGCTGGCGCAGCGGAGTCCAGCCGTGAGGGCGGCGTCAGCGTGCCGGAGCAGGTGCAGCAGCTTGTGCGCAACGTCTCACGGACGGGCGACTTTTGGCGGCGCGCCACGTCCATCTACCTCACCTTCAAGGGCGCGCAGCTCCAGGCCTTTGTGCTGTCCACGCTGGGCCGCAAGTCCGATGCGGAGCTCGAGGAGCTGGTGAGGGGGTGATGCTGGCACGGTTCGTGGCCCGTGTCGCACGCGCTCGTGCTCTGGTGGCCACGTGTGGGGGGATGCGCACCCCCACGCGCGCGCCCGACGATTGACGTCCTCGGGGGAGCGTTTGCTTGATGCGCCAGGCGCAGGCGGTGCACCGCTGCTGACTCCCCAGCTCGTGCCCGCGCGCCCGTGACGGCCGCGTTCCCGACGCCTCCCCACACATGTGCAGGTGTGGCAGCCGCAGTACCAGCGAGCAGGAGGCGCCATGTACGAGCTGTGCGTCACGCTGCGGGGCTTCTACCTCAAGGTGCGCCAGTGATGGGCCCCGTGATGAGGAGCAGCGACCCTGGCCCCACGAGCCTGGAAGCACGGCATGAGCCTCAAGGTGATGCGTTGCTGCCGCCACGAGACTCTGGCAGAAGTCCCTGGGCGCGTGCTGCTCTGCGCCTGCAGGCGGGGCAGTTCATCGGCTCGCGCAACGACTTTGTGCCGGACGCCATTTGCCAGCGGCTGTGCCTCCTCATGGACAAGGCACGCGCGTGCGGGATGTGCGGCGCACCCGCCGTGCTCGGGGTTGCAGGTGACATACACGGCCCACCCACCGCCACACACGCCGCCACACAGCCCGGGGCGCCCTGGTGGCCTCTGGCGCGGCCGCAGGTGCCGCCCATGTCGCCTGACCAGGCCCGCAGCGCCATCTGCCAGGAGCTGGGCGTGGAGAAGCTCTCAGACGTGTTTGAGTGGATCGACCTCGACAAGCCGCTGGGCTCGGCGTCCGTCGCCCAGGCACGCCCCTGCCCTCAGCGCCCTCCCTCCCTCTGTCGCCGTCGTGTTGCATTGGCCTTCGCCTAGGTGGCGCTCGGCATGGCAGGAAGTTCTTCAAGCGAGTTCTCCCTCCCTCCCATGAAGGCCAGCAAAGATGTTGGGCCGGGCCCTGGAGGCCACGCGGGCATGGTCGCTGGCTGGCGCGCCCGCCCATGCGCAGGTGCACAAGGCCAAGCTGCGCAGCTTCCCCGCGCCAGAGCTGCGCCGCGCGCGGTCGCAGTGGCGCGCCGCGCGGCCGGCGCAGCACGTGGTGGCCGACGGGCAGGGCGTGTGGGACATATGCAACCTGTATGGCGTCAGCGTGGGGGAGCTGGACCGACTCAACAAAGGTGTGCCTGTTGAGCAGACCACCAGGGTGTGCGCACCGCCCTGTGCGTGCAAACTCGCACCTCCCGCACTGCTGCCTGCAGTCGTTTCGTTCGACCTTGCGGCGCGCGTGCGCGCCCAGGCACCAACCTGCGGCAGCTACAGCCGGGCCAGGTGGTGAGCGTGCCGGCCTCCTCCTCGCTCGACGCGGCGAGCAACGCGGCGGCGGCGGCGGCGGCGGCGCAGGGCCGGGCGGGCCGCAGGCGGAGGAGCAGCGGCGGCGCCACGGCCGCCGCGCGCGCCGCCACGGCGGTGGCGTCGGTGCTCAACGCGCAGGCCACGGGCAACGCGCCGGCGGACGGGCTGGTGGCCGTCAAGGTGCGTGCTGCATGTATGCGCTCCGCACGCCGCGCCACACGCCACACCTTGGCAGCGGCGTGCAAGCGAGGCGCTCGTGCCCCCTCGCATGTGGCCAGCTAGCTCACACGCTGCTTGCCGCACGGGTGGCCGTGCAGATCCAGTACCCCAACGCGCTCCAAGCCATGTCCCTCGACCTCAAGGTGCGCCTCACTGCCGCGGTGCGCCGCTTGGTTTCTGCTTTGGCCCGCGCCTGGCGTTCAAAGCGTGCCTGGTCTCTTGCCTGCAGAACCTGAGGGCCGCCGCCTACTACCTCAGCAAGACGGAGCTCAAGTTTGACCTGGTCAGCGCCATCGACGAGCTCAACCGACAGATACAGCTCGAGTTTGACTTCAACAGGTACCTGCCCGCTGCGACGTTGGAGTCGTCTGGGGGCCAGGCGGCGGGGCTGTGAGGAGCGTGCTGAGCAGAGGCTGACGTCATGCGCGTGTGGCGCTTTGCGGGTGGCGTTTGCAGGGAGGCGCGCGTGATGGACACGATTGCGGGGCACCTGTCCAGCGTGGCGGATCGCATCCAGGTCCCGCGGTCCGTGCCGGGCCTCGTGACGCGGCGGCTGCTGGTGCGCGCGGAAGCAAAGCTTGCTGCTCACGCCACATGGGACATGACACTCGCTTGGGCGGTGCGGGCTCAGCCATGACTGAGACTGCCATGATGTGCCGGCACATGACGCGCCCACATGACGCGCGCACATGACGTGCAGGTGATGCACTTTGTCAAGGGCGTGCCGCTGCTGGACGCGCACCGGCACATCCAGGGGCTCAGCAGGTTCAAGCAGCGGCAGGGCAAGCGGCGCATCCTCACCCGGTGCGCGCGCGCTCTCCCGCCCCTCGCCGCGCCCCGGGCGCCCTGCGCAAAGCAAAGAGCGGGCGCGGCGCAGCTCTCCACGCGCACAGGCGCGCACAGAGCAGACGCCAGCGCCGCTTTGCTCACGTCGCGTGGGTCACATGGCCGCAGGGTCTCTGAGGCGTACGGGCGCATGATCTTGGGCGAGGGGCTCTTCCAGGCCGACGGTGCGCTGACTGGCTGGACCTTGCCAGGGGCTGCAGGAAGCAGTGCACTGGTCTGCGGGGCTGCAGGTGATCGTGGCGGTGCGGCGCTCATTGTGGTCGCGGCGCCTGCTGGCCCGCAGGGCACCCGGGCAACATCATGGTGTGCGAGGGCGGACGCATCGGCCTGCTCGACTACGGGCAGAGCAAGCAGCTGGCGCCGCACCACCGGCTGGCGCTGGCGCGACTCGTCATCGAGCTCGACAGGTGCGGCGGCCACCGACCGCTAGTGCAAACACGTGCATCGCACGCACCGGGTCGTCCCACACCTCAACCCGGCAGCGTGGCCACAACTCAGACGCAATGGTGGGAGTTCTGCTGCAACCTGCTGCGTCGGCGTGCACCCCGCTGCAGGGGGGACCCCACCCGCATCTCGTCGGCGCTGGGCGCGCTGGGCATGGTGACGGAGAAGAACAGCGTGCCGCTGCGCACCGAGATGGCCTACGGCATGTTTGACACCAAGGGCAAGGCGCGTGCGCACGCTTTGGGCAGCTGCTTCCCTCATGAGTCCGCCAAGGAGCATCAAGGAGGCAGTGCCCAGCAGCGAACGGTTGGTGTGCCGGGGTGGTCTTGGGTGTCCACGCAGGTGGACCCATTTGACCCCAATTCGCCCATCAAGCAGTGCGCCATCACCACGTTCCCCGCCGACCTCTTCTTCGTGCTGCGCGTGGTGCAGCTGCTGCGGGGCATGGCGCACGGTGCGCGGCGCGTGCTGGGGGCGCTGACGCCCGCGTTTGGACTGGCTGCGGCGAGCTCACGCATACCGGGTATTGTGTGGCGCACGCAGGCATGGGCATCACGGACTTTAGCTGCGCGCAGCAGTGGGCGCCGCTGGCGCGCTACGCGCTGCAGCACTCGCAGCAGGCGGACGACGTGCGCCGGGCGCTGTCGGTGTCGTCGCTGCCGGCGCACATTGGCGGCGGGCCGGCGGCATACCTGATGAACCGGGCTGGCAGCGTACTCAACGTGGTGCTCTTCCCCATCCCTCAAGTGCTGGGCGCGGCGCGGCACTGGATGGTCCGGGGCTGACGACGATCCTTGGCCTCTGCGTCCTCCCAGCTCGCATGATTGCTCTGTTATCGTGCACTTGCACAGGTGCGCCCTGAAAAAGATGAGAAAAAGGACGGGCGGCTCACTCCTCACACGCGGGTTCGCACGTCGACCTCAGACGCGTGCCAGCACGCTCCTCGGACGCAGGTGCGGCGCTTCCTGCCTCGCGCACGCCCGACTTTTCGAAGCGACAGCCAAACTGCTCCGGAACTGGAAGGTGCCGCTGTGCCGCTGCTCGGGCATGCGCGGGAACAAGGCATAACTTCTGCAGGAGCCTTCAGGGGCATGGGATCCTCAGGTGTGTTTGGGGGGGGACGGGCGCTTCGCCACCTGGCGGCCACCGGGTCTCTGTGCGGGCTCTAGAACTGGACGGCGGCGACCAGCAGCTACTCACGATGATGCTCACCAAGCAGCACAGCGTCTGCCTCCTGCACGCTGCGCTCGCAGACGACGGGCCGCGTGGAGCTGCCACGTGACCCAGCACAACAGCGCGCAGCACTCGCGCTGATGGACGCGCATGGCGACCTCCCAGGATACCACGCCGCCCTCAACCCAGGTGCGAGGCGTGCCACCCAGCACGACCCACACGGGGACGGAGAAAGAGTAGCGGGAGCTCAGGCAGCAGCACGCAGCACATGCCCTTCCCTCGCAGCACAGCGGCAGGCGCGGCGACGGCTGCCTGCGCGCGGCGCCTGCCCACCTGCCCCGCGCAGAGCTCTCCTGCGCGAGCCACAGCCACGAGCGCCACGCCTCCGCCTCTGCCTCCGCTGCCACCTGCTGCCGCCTCAGCAGCGCCCAGCAGCCGCAGCAACAGGACCTGCCCGTGCAGCTGCCGCCGCTGCGCGTGCCCCACGCCGCCGCGCTACCCCAGCCACACGCGCGCCTCGCCGCGCCCGGCCAGCAGCCCACACACGCCCGCCACCACCTCCCCCCCGAGACGCCCACCGTAGTGACCACGAGCAACAAGGGCCTGCTCATGTCCAGCTCTGGCGGGCAGCTTGCGCTGCCCACTGAAGCGGGCGGCGGCGGCGTCAGCGGCGGCGCGACGCAGCAGCGAGGGGGCTTCTCCGCCAGGCGGCCGCTGCAGCTGGGGGGCGCGGCCGAGGGCGGGGGGCTGCCTCATCAGGCCACGCCCAACGGGCTGCTGGAGCCGCTGCTGGACTTCCCGCACGGCGTGGCGGGGCTGCTGTCGCCTGTCGGCATGGACCCCGGGGGCTTAGGGCTTGCGCCGCTGCAGGCGCTGTGGGGCGACGCGCCGCTCAGCGCGCGCGGGCTCGGGTGGGGCGGCCAACTTGCGGGCGCTGCGCTGGTTGGAGGTGGTGATGGGACGCCGGGGCACTTCACGACGGGGCAGCTCGGCGGGCTGGAGGCGTGCCCCGGCAGCGCGGAGCCGGGCGGGCGGCCGCTGCCGGCGGCAGCCGCGGCGCACCCGCACCAGTGGGGCGCGCCGCTGCTGCCGCCGCACCCGCAACGCGTGGAGGCGGGCAGCGCCGCGGCGGCGGCGGCAGCGGTTTGCGCCTACGGGCAGCGGGCGCATGGGCAGCACGATGGCGCGGCGGCGTGGGCGGGGCAGGGGCAGGCCCTGGCTGCTCAGGCGCAGGACCCCATGGCCGCATACGCCCTCGACGGGGGCTTTGGCGGCGCGCACCTCCATGCCGTGTACGGCGCTGCACCGGGCGGGCCATTGTCGGTTGGGCCTGCCTCTGCCTTCGGGGCCATTGCAGCATCGGCGCACACGGCGGCTGGCGCGGGCCCCTGGCGCGGCGCGCCGCCGCGGGCGAGGGCCGCCTCTGCCGCCGGCGCGGGGAGCGGCTACGCGGCGCCTGCTCATGGAGACGCGCAGCCGGTTGACGCCGCGTCCCGCCGTCGCACCACCGCGGGCGTCCCCGGCGTGTACGGCGGCGGCGGCGGGCACCTCCAGGTGCCGCCGCACTCGGCGCATCCGCCCGCGCCGTCCCACCACGCGGCGGCGCACGCCCCATGGCACCCGGGCTTGCCCTTGGGCGCAGCAGCGCACCCCGGCCCTCACTTCACCACCGCTGCTCAGCCGCTGGGCAGCTACCACCCGCCAATCCCGCAGCAGCAACCCTACCCACACCACCATTTCTACCAGCAGCAGCAGCAGCAGCAGCAACAGCTTTACGGCGTTATGCCGGAGCTCCCAGCGTACGTCGCACCCTGGGGCGGCGCCGCGCTCCGTGCCGACGCGACGGCGCCTGCCGCAGCCCCCGCCGCCACCGCGGCCCCGACGCTTTCGCCGCCCAGCCTCTCAGGACGCGCCCACGTGGCCAGCGGCAGCCAGCGGGCGGCGGGGGCCGCCGGCGCGGACGCGGGTGCGACGCAGGGCGGCACGGCAGACCCTGAGGAGGGCTCGGACATGGGCGCGACGCCGCGGGCGAGGGCGGAGCCCGGGCAGGGCGGGCGGAGGGAGGCGCGGAGCACCGGCGGCATGAGCACGCCCACGCTCACGAGCAGCAGCGGGCGCAGCGGCAGCAGCGCGCCGGAGGTCAGCGGCGAAGTGGGCGAGGCTGACGGCGGCGGCCAGCAGCCGCAGCCGCACGCCTGGGCGCTCGCGCCGCCGCCCGCCCAAGCGCGGCAGCTGCCAAGCCGCGGGGACGTGGCGGCGGCCCACCGTGGCGGGCCGGGCGGTGGGCGGGCGGCGCTTTGGGGGGTTGGCGACGGCGGGAGGGGGCCGGCGGGTTGCGGCGGCGATGGCCTGGAGGATGAGGAGGACGGGTGCACGAGCCGCAGGACGCAGGGCAGCGTCGGGGGGGCTGTCGGGGGCGTTGCGCGGCCCAGGTGGCGCCAGAGCGGCGATGCGGGCGCAGGGGAGTGGCCGGGCCCTGTGCAGGGGGCGCCGGGAGGGAGGCGGGCGCTGCCGCCGCCGCCGGCGCAGCCGCAGCAGCCTGTGGGATGGGACGGCGAGGCGCCAGGGGTGGTGCGGAGGCACGCGGCGTCAGCGGGAGGGGCCTTGGCCGGCGGGACGGGAGCGGCGGCGGCGGGGTGGGACGGGAGCGGAGGAGACTGGGAGGGGCCGTGGCGGCGCCACACAACGGACCCTGGGAACGCCCGTGGGGCCGATGCCGCTGGCGCCAAGGGCCGCAATGGCGCCAAGGGAGGCGGGTCGGGGCCCCTGCCGGTGGGCGGCTGGCCGCTCGCGCGCGTGTGGGAGGGCGGCGACGCCGCTGAGCGGGCGCAGGCGGGCGGCGGAGCGGCGGCGGGAGGCTGGCCTTTGCGTGGGCACGGCGTGGGCGGCGGAGGGGCCTTGTGGGAGGAGGAGGAGGAGGACGACGACGACGACGGCGGCGGTGGCGGGATGGATGATGGGGGGGCGGATGACGTGGCGTCGGAGCGGTCGGAGGAGCACACAGCGTCGGCGGCGGAAGCTGGGGAGTGGGAGGAGGGCGCGGCGGCGGGAGCGCGGTCGCGGGAGGGGCGAGCAGGTGCGTGTCAAGTGCAGGCTTGTGGAAGCGCAGGCGCAAGGCAGCGTCGCCACTCTTGTGCTCCCACGCCATGCGACGCCTCTCCCCACAGCATGCTGCAAGCACGTGCTGCGCGCAGGCCGCGGCACGCCGTCGCGACCCGCGAGCCGGCGCGTTGTCAGCGAGCCCGGCACCGGAGCCGCCGCCGCCGCCGCCGCCGCCGCCGCCGCCGCCCACACCCACGCCCTGCTGCTGGCTGGTGCGCCCGCCGCCCGCCACGCGGCCCGCGGCAACACAGGCGGAGGCGCGCCGGCGTGGATGGCGCCGCTTGGCCCTGCGACGGGGCCAGGGCTGCCAACCTCGCTCTCAGAGCTGTCTCCGCCCCGCGTGGCCCGCCCGGCGGCGCACCCCGCCCCGCCGCCGCTGCCGCCGCCGCCGGGCGGCGCAGCGACGGGCGACGGGCGCCCCGCCAAGAAGCGCCGCACGGGCCACTCTGGCGGCGGGAGCACGGCGGGCGCGCCCGTCATGGAGGCGGGCGCGTGGGCGCGCTTGCCGCAGTCAGCGGGGGGATGGCAGGGGCAGCGGCGCGCGACGGACCCTGCTGGCTGGGCGGGTGGGCAGCCCCAGCCGCCGCCATGGCTCCTGCCTGGCGTGGCAGAGGTGCTGCCAAACCAGGGCGTGCGTGGGGCAGAGCAGCAGGCGTGGCAGGGGCAGAGCGGCCGCGCGCCGGGCAGGCATAGCGCGCCAGGCGGCGGGCCGCCCTTGCCGCCGCCCGCTGCGCTCCCGCCGCAGGCCCGCCAGCCGCAGGCGCAGCAGCAGCAGAGGCTCGGCGCTGCGCAGCTGCCGGCGCGGTGGGGCGCGGGCGCGGGGCAGGCGCCAGCGGAGCCACGCCTCCGGGTGGAGCACGGCGGCGGTCAGCTTGCCGCGAGCGGCGGCAGCAGCGACGGCATGAGCGACGCGGGCAGCGCGGCGGACGAGCCCAGCGTTTCGGCGCGGGTGGGGAGCGAGGGCGTCAGCGTGGGCGGCGAGGCGGAGCAGGACGGCGCCGCGGCCGACTGGCTGGGCGAGGAGTCCAGCGACGAGGACGGCGCGAGGCCGGCGGCCGGCGCGCGCCGCAAGGTGCGAGCGAGGCGCCGCGGACACCCCGCTGCTGGTGGAGCGTCCGCAGGTGGTGCGACGAAATGGCGGTGTGGTTTTGCGCATCTTCGCCTGCGTCACGCAGTACTTTGAGAACGCCAAGGCGAGCTGGGAGAAGGACCCCCGCTTCATGATGCCGCGTGGGCTGGGCAGCTGGCTGCTGGTCGCGCGCCCGGGCGACGCGCACCTGCAAGACGGCGGGCTCGTCTACTGCCGCCTGTGCCTGGCCAACCGTTCCCAGTGCAACCTCACGCTCGGCTACACGTGAGCGATGCGCCTCAGGGCGCTCGTCCGTCCTGCTGCCCACGGTTCCCGCCGCGAGCTCACTCGACGCGACTGTGCGCCTCTCGACCGTGCCGCTTGCACCTCGCGCAGCAAGGGCAAGAAGTCGGCCATCATGTCCCACCTGCTCCACCGGGAGCACCAGCGCCTCATGCACGCGCTCGCCTTGGGCGAGATCCCCGAACCGCCCTCCTACCAAGAGCTCCGGCAGCCGACCCTCAGGCGCGCGCTCAAGGCCCAAGCACGCGCGTCCGCGCCCAAGCCAGCCCCCCGCGGCGCCCCGGCGGCGCCCGCCGCCGCCGTGGCGGCCCGCCTGCCTCCACCGGCAGGCAGCAAGCAGCAGCCGGAGCCCTCGCGCCACGCGGGCAGCAAGCCGAGGCGCCCGTCGGACCAGGGCCACCACGCGGCACAGCAGCCGCAGCCGCAGCGGCAGGCGGAGCGGCAGCAGGCGCACGCCCTGCTGCGGGCGTCTGGGTCGGGCGGGCACGGCGGCGGCTGCGGCGGCCAAGGCGCCTGCAGGGGCGGGCAGGCGGCAGCGGCGGCGGCGGCAGGGTGGCCGTTTGGCGGAGCTGTCGCCGTGGGCGACGACGGCACCCGTTTTGCAGCGGGGCGTGCGCTGCAGGGGGCCTCAGCCGCCGCTCAGGTGCCGGGCGGCGGCCGCGGGTCTCCGCGTCGGCGGCAGCAGCAGCCGCAGGCGGCGGCGGGAACGGCGCCGGGCGGTGCGGCGGGCGGCGGGCAGGCGTGGGCGCAGGCCTGCGGCGCGCGGGGCGAGGGGG
>VFQP010001980.1_pt1 | contig 24491 bp, 21 predicted proteins | sample 3512351 | NCBI WGS metagenome assembly VFQP01 (sample SAMN10412372, study PRJNA504923) | tailings metagenome | isolation source: Relicate 1 Philex TSF1 revegetated site | place: Philippines: Tuba, Benguet | collected 2017-08-29
GCATCAACTACCACTCCCTCCAGGTGAACTACAACGTTCGCATGGGCGGCTTGGTTATGATCACGAACTACACCTGGAGCCGGATGCTCGAAACCTGGGGCTTCACGGACCAATTTAACCGGGTTCCGCAACGCAGCCTTTACTTCAACGACCGTCCGCATGTGTTTAAGCTGACCGGTATTTACGACCTTCCCTTCGGCCGCGGCAAGAAATTTGGCAGCGGCGTGAGCGGCTTGGCCGATAAGTTCATCGGTGGCTGGAAGGTGACGAGCTTCTTCCAGTGGGCGAGCGGCGAACCGGCGGAATATCCGGGTAATGTTCTGCCCTTGCGCGACAGCTTTAACAAGGACATCAATTGGAATCAGCACCAGGTACGGGGCTGGGGCAATTGCGTAGTCCGTCAGAACGACAACGGCACGCTTTCGGCGATGCCTTACTCCGTGGCAGCCGGATGTGGTACGAACTTCGCGAACTACGACTGGCTCTGGGTCGCGAACTTCTCCAACGGTCAGGGCGTCCCCGGACGTCAGAACCCGACCCGTATCGGCCAGCTCCGCAAGCATCGCGTGCCCACCTTGGACGCGTCGATCCTGAAGAGCGTCCGCTTCACGGAAAACCTTCGCGCCGAGTTCGGTGTGGAAGCCTTCAATGCGATCAACAAGTATTACTTCGGCCGCAACGACAACTTCATCACCGATCCGAACAACGCGAACTTCGGAACACTCTTCCCGAGCTTGACCTCCAACCAGAACTTCAATCCGCGCGTGATTCAATTGCGCTTCAAGTTTTACTGGTAAAGCTCAATTAATTCGCGAAGCGAAAGGGCGCCGTTCTACTCCTTCGGGGGCAGGCGGCGCCTTCTTCATTGGGAGCCTGTTAAGTTATGGGGATGAGTCATCATCATGACCACGATCACGATCATCAGGACGTTCCTTCCGATTTGGCGCTACGTGTGAAGGCGCTGGAGAGCTTACTGGTGGAGAAGGGCTACGTGGATCCGGCGGCGCTGGATGCCGTAGTAGAGACGATGGAGACGCGGGTGGGGCCGCATGTGGGGGCGAAACTGGTGGCGCGGGCTTGGGTGGACGCCGGATTTAAGCAGCGGCTGCTGCAAGACGCTTCGAAGGCAATGGCCGAGTTGGGCTACGAGGAATACATGGGAGCGCATACGGTGGTGCTGGAGAACACACCTTCAGTGCATAATCTGGTGGTTTGTACCTTGTGTTCCTGTTACCCGTGGACCGTGTTGGGATTGCCGCCGGTTTGGTACAAGTCGAATGCTTATCGTTCGCGGGCGGTGATTGATCCTCGCGGTGTGATCTCGGAGTTTGGTTCGAGTGTCCCGGAGGAGGTGGAAGTGAAAGTTTGGGATAGCACGGCGGAACTTCGCTATGTGGTGTTGCCGGAAAGGCCGGCGGGAACGGAAGGCATGAGCGAGGAAGAGTTGGCGGCGTTGGTTAGTCGCGACCATATGGTGGGAGTTCGTCGATGAACGGTGTACACGACATGGGTGGGATGGAGGGTTTGGGCGCTTACGGCTATGATGAGAACGAGCCGGTATTTCACGCCCCCTGGGAAGGCCGCGTTTATGCCTTGAACCGGGCACTGGGCGCTTGGCGGCGTTGGAATTTGGATGCCTGGCGTTTTGACATTGAGCAGTTGCCGCCTTGGGATTATCTGCGGATGAGCTACTACGAAAAGTGGTTCACAGCGCTGGAGAAGCGGGTAGTGGCATATGGTTTTGTGTCGGCGGAGGAGTTGGCTTCCGGCATGGCGTTGGCGGGCGCGGAAGCGACACCGCGCATGACTGTGGAAATGGCAAGGCGGCTGGACCGGGGATTGCCTTCGTCCGATGATCCCAGTGTGGTGGCTTGCTTTTCCGCGGGACAAGCGGTACGAGCGAAATTGATGCAGCCCAGCGGGCACACGCGCTTGCCGCGTTATGCGCGGGGGAAGAATGGGGTCATCGCGGCCGATCGCGGCGTACATGTTTTTCCGGATACGAATGCGAAGTATGAAGGAGAGAGCCGCCAGCATTTGTACAGCGTGCGTTTCGAGTCGGTGGAATTGTGGGGAGAGGGCGCGAAGGCAGGGGATGGAGTGTATCTGGATTTGTGGGAAGCGTACTTGGAGGCGAGATGATCGATTACACGGCGTTGCCGAAATTGCCCAAGGATGAGGGCGGGCCAGTGTTTGCGGAGCCTTGGCAGGCGCAGGCCTTTGCATTGGCAGTAAAGCTGAGCGAGGCAGGTCATTTCACGTGGAAAGATTGGGCGGCGGCGTTGGCCGGGGAGTTGGCCAAGGAGAATGATGATGGCTCGCGTTACTACGAGATCTGGCTGCGGACCTTGGAAGGGCTGGTGACGGCGCGGGGACTCGAGACGGCGGCGGCGTTAGCCGCGCGCAAGGAGGCTTGGGCGGACGCTTACCGGCATACGCCGCATGGAAAGCCTGTCGAGTTGAGGAAGGCATAATGCGAATCGCTTTCTTGCTGTTGGGTGCTTGGGTCCTATCGGCTGGCGCGGCGGAGAAGTTCGTCGACTTGATTCAAATCTCCGATACGCACATCGCGAACTTCGAAGGAGTGCATCCGGACTTGGTGAAAGCTCGGGCCGCCAACGCGACTTCGTTGGCGAAGTTTCAGGAGTTCGCCGATGGCTTCGCCAAGGGGCCAAAGGCAACACTGGTGCATACGGGGGATATCGTCGATGCGGTTTGCTTTGACGGCGCCGATGGAAAGCCAGTGTATGGACAGATCGATCTGGTGAAGAAGGTCTTGCGGCCTGTGCGGCATCGTTACTACTTCGCGCTGGGGAATCACGATGTGGAATGCTACCGGCGGGATGAGGCAAAGCCGGCGAGCCCGATTGGGGATCAAAGCGTAGCGGCGGAAACGCGGAAGCTGTGGGGAGAGCAGTTTCGTTTTTTGAAAAAGCGCAGCTATTACAGCGTGCCGATGAAGGTGGGCAAGGCGCGCTACCGGCTTTACATGCTGGACAACGGACAGGCCTTCGCGCAAGGTGGGAAGGATATTTTGGTGGAACAGTTAGCTTGGTTGCGCGCGGAGATGCGGAAGCGACCGCAGGAGAAGGTGATCGCGGCAGTGCATGTGCCGATCACGAACGATGAGCGGTCGAAGCTGTTGCGGGAAGCGCTGCAGGATGCTCCCGGGAATGTTGTGCTGTTGTGCGGGCATCTGCACAGCGATCAAGTCAACCGCATCGAAGGCAATGGAAAGACGATTCTGAGTGTGAGAACCGCGTCCATGATGGGCGGGCCAGGGAAGTTTCGCCGGGTGCGATTGACAGAGACGGGTATTGCAGTTTATGAGACCGGGCCACAGGGTAAGTTAGCCCTTACGTTTTAACCTTCGAAATTGCTACCAGAGAAGCTTGAAGCCGAGTTGGATTGCGCGAGGAGGAGAATCGCGCATCTGGCCGGAGGAAGCGCCGGTCTCGCTCGGCAAATACGTGCCGAAGTTTCCGTTGGCTTCTAGCGGATTGGTGTTGTAACGGGCGCTGAAGACATTAAAACGGTTGAAGGCGTTGAAAGCTTCCGCGCGGAACTGGAAGCGCACCCGCTCCGCAATTCGGATCGTTTTGTTGAGGCTGATGTCTGCCGTGTAGGCGCCGGGCAGGCGGATGTTGCGGCTGCGGAATTCGTTTGTGCGATAGGTTTGAAAGCCCTGCGCGGGGACCAGCCATGCATATTGGCTAAAGTCCGTGGCGCTGCAACCGTTGATGGAGGTGGAGGCGCGAGTGGGCGCGACGCTGCCGTCGGCGGCCTGCTGGAGCACGCAGGGATTCCAGCCGCGCACAATGGTTTGGTTGCGGTTGACCTTGATGGTGGGGTCCATAAGCATGAAGGCGTTGGAGGGGAGGTCAGCCGGTTCGCCACTGGCGGCTGTGAAGAAGTAGTTCATGTCCCAGCCGTTGACAATGCGGTCCAAGAGACCGTTCGCCCCATTGAGGAACTTGCGTCCGCGGCCGAAGGGAAGCTCGTAGTGCGCGGATAGCTTCCATTGGTGTGGCCGATCGAAGTTGGTGAGGCCGCGTTGGAGTTGGCGCGTGTATACATTCATCCATCCTTCTTCAGAGATCTGCTTGGAGAAGGTGTAGTTCAGGTTGACGACCAAGCCTTCCATGAGCCGGATTCGATAGACGGCCTGGGCGGAGTTGTACCACATGCGTCCGTCATTGCGTCCGAGTTGGGTGAGGCCACCGTCGAACTGGGGATAGGGGCGATTCATTTGCAAGCGCGAAATTTGTGCGTTAGTGCCTAGGTTTGTACCGGCAAATTCGGCTAGGCCGCGGAAAGGGTTGTTCACCAAGCCGTTGCAATTGGCTAGGACGCCTCCCCGAGAAGGGTCGCAGGTGGCGACGAAGGCGTCAGAAGGGTTGTTGATATCCAATGAAGTGACCAGGTTCCGTGTGCGGCTTCCGACGTAAGAAATATCTAACGAGGAGTTCTTAGTTGTGCGGTACTGGAAGCCGAAAGAGAATTGATGCACGCGGGGAAGCTTGGCGTCTGGGCTCCAGTGGCCGAAGTTGCGGCCTACGAAGGTGCTTAGCCCCAGGCTTGAACCCACTGGGCGCTGCACTCCCGAGGGAAATGGGTTGGAAAGCAGACCGGCGATGGCCGTACGACCGCCGTCATTGGAAGAAACGAGAGGCGTAGTCGTGGAGAAGCCTTGGGTTTGGTAGAAATCGCCGTTGGGCCAGTTGGCGTGAAAGATGCCGTAGCCTCCACGAAGGACAAGGCGTTCACTCAATTGGTAGGCGGCCCCGAAACGTGGCTGGATCGTGCTGCGATAGATGTTGGAAGCACGAGTGGAGACGCCGCCGACGCCGGCAAAGAGCAGGCCGCCTTGCAGGTTGCGAAGGCCTGGATATTGCGTGAGCGCATCGGCAGAGAGTTTGGCCGCAATCGGGCTGGCAGCCGTGGCATCGAATCCGCGAGCGAGGCGATTGTATTTTTCATCGGGTGGAGTGTTGTAATCCCAGCGCAAGCCCAGATTCAGCGTGAGGCGTTGGTTCACTTTCCAGTCGTCCTGGATGAATGGCGCAAAGTACCAAGAGCGGAAGTACGGTCGAACATTGAAGTCTGCTGAGCCGGTGGCGGGGGCGCCAAGAAGGAAGGAGGCAAAGCTGTCGCCACTATTCACTTCCGAAGCAGCGTTGTCCCAGACTTGGCGCGTGAAACCGGAGTTGGAACCAATTTGCATGATGTTACCGAGGATGGTGGTGAGATATTCCAGCCGGCGCATGTCGAGGCCTGCCTTCAAATTGTGCGTTCGCCAAATCTTGCTCACGCTACCCATCAATCCGTAAGTGTTGTTGTATTCATAGCTGACATTGAAACCGAGTTGATTGTAGTTCTGCCAGTTCCAGATGCCAAAGAAATCTCCGACGGCGAGTTGACCGGCCAGCGAGGCGGGCAGCCCGAGGCTGCTGGGGTTGAAGCCGAAATTGCCGTCCGTGCCTTGGCCCTCCACGTAACGCGAATAACTGGCGCGGAGGTTGAAGACCGTAGAAGAATTGAGGGTGCGTACCCAATCGAAATGGTAGTTTTTGTTCTCGCGCAGGAAGGGGTTGAAGGCCTGTTCGCCGGGGGCGTCCAAGATGCCATTTAGTGTGCGGCGTTGCGTGTGGCGGTTGGGGCTCCAGCGGAAGTAGAACTTATCGTTTTCGCCTGCGTTCAAGTCGAAGCGCATGTTGAAATTCCAAAAGGCGAGCGGATAGGAGAAGGAGGGCAGGTTGAAGTTGCCTTGGGCGGCACGCTGGCGTGGGAGACCGGGGTCATTGGGCGTGGGGAAAATCTTGGAAATGTTCCCGGCGACAGCGTTGATACGAGAGGCGGGGATGATGTTACCGGCAAAGGCGTCGCGGATGAATGCGCCGGAGGCGTCTATGCGGCCCGTGGCGGGGTCGAAGATCCGGATCAAATCTCCGTTTGCGTTGGTGAGCTTGCTGAAGTCTCCGCCGCGCATTTCCGTCGTGGGCACACTAACCCGGATGGGCTGGGGCGTGAGTTCGTCGAACTTTTCCCAACTGCCCAAATAGAAGAGCTTGAGACGGCTGTTTTTAGTAAGAAATTTAGGGATGTAGAGCGGGCCGTCGATTTGGAAGCCCCATTGATTTACAGATTGGACGGGCTTGGCGGCGCCGGTAGCGTTGGAGGGGAAGAGATTGGCGTTCCAGGCGTCGCGGCGCAGATAACCCCAGCCGGCGGCGTGCATCTCCGATGTGCCGCCGCGAGTTGACATGTTGATGACGCCGCCGGAGGTGCGGCCGTAAGAGGCATCGTATGCGTTGGTGACAACCGTCACCTCCCCGACGGACTCGGCGATGGGGATAAGCGCGACGTTGTTCTGTTGACCGGCGGCGCGTGCGGTGTTCGGGGCACCATCTACCAGCAGCTCATTCTGCGCGGGGCTGCCGCCAGAGATCGTGAAGTTGACGATGGCGCCGTTGGCGAAGGGCTGCGGGAAAACGCCTGCGCCTCGGAAGGTGGTGCCGGGCAAGAGGTTGGCAAATAAGATGGGATTGCGGGCGCGCAGGGGGAGTTCCTGGACGAGCTTCTGGTCGAGCACCATGCCGCGCGAGGCGTTTTCCGTATCGAGGACCGCGCCCGCGCCGGAAACTTCCACGGTCTCCGAAGTGGCGCCGATATCGAGGCTAATTTCGAGACCGGCTATTTGTCCGGTCTCCAGGCGAATCGGTTCGCGCTTGTAGGACTTGAAGCCTTGTGCGGTGGCGGCGATGCGGTATTCTCCACTTTCAAGAAAGACGAAGGTAAAGAGACCGGATTCGTTGGACTTCGTGGAGCGGGTGGCTCCTGTGCCCAGGTGCGTGAGATCGATGGAGGCGCTGGGAATCAATGCGCCGCTGGGGTCGACAACACGGCCATTGATGCGGGCACGGGTGTCCTGGGCAAAGGCAAGGGCGGCGAGATACAAGGCCGCGAGGGAGAGCCGAAGACAGTTCATGGTTCGTTCCTTGAGGGGGTGGACGGCATGGTCCATTGAAATTGTTGTGCGGCTGCGAGCAAGGCGAGAAGCTCGTTGCGCTGGGTTGCTGTGAGCCGCTCCAGAGGGCCGCCGGGATGAGAGTCGCAAGCGGCCTTTAGTAGGGTGTGGAGGCGGTCGAGGGCAAGATTCTTATTGCTAATGACAGTGAGTGCAGCGGAAGCGGAGCCGCGAATGGGGCGGAGGGCGCCGTCCAATCTCGCAACGGACTCATCAAAGGCTGCTTGTGCCTCGGAGGCGAAGGTCTCGTGGAGCTTGGCGGCGGTGGCTTCCAGACTTGCGTAGCGCGGCATTTGAAGACGCGACAGGAACCAAGCCTGTTGACGGGATTCGGAGGCGGCAATCAAGGTGGCGCCGCACCAGGAGCCAGCCTCGTGGACGAGGGATTGCGATTCGATGCGAAAGCTCAAGAGCGGCCACGTTTCAAATAGGCGTTCTAACTCGATGCGCCGTTCGTCGCTCTTTACCTTCGCCTGGATGGAGAAAGCCGGAGAGTCTAAGGCCTTGACCTCTTCTCCCTCCATACGCCAGCGCGCAGCGAATGCGAGAATTCGCAATTCCATCTCAGCCGAGAGCGGCTCCAGGGGCGTTGCCAGAGGCGTGGACTTTGGTTCTTCTAATTTGGTGGCGACTAGCTCAGACGGCGCCATCACTTCCGCTTCGGGCTGGAAAACGCTTGCGGGGACCAGCTCGGATTCCTTTTGTTCTTCCGCTTCCAAGCGAAAGACGATGCGCCAAGTGCGCTTTTCATCGCTTGAGGCGAGCGCGAAAAGATAGGGGCGGAGGCTCCGAGAATCCAGCTCCAGCCAAGCGCGGTCCTTCGGGGAACTGGCCTCCAGGCGCCAGATCCCTGCCTGATTCGAAGGTTGCGCATTCAATCGGAAGCCGCGGCGCTCCAGTTCCCGTAATAGGCCCGTGGCTAATCGCAATCGCCCGGAAGGATGCGCGCGCAGGAGGCCGACCGCAATCGATTCCAAGTCTGAAAGGGTCTTGCATTCACTCGGTAAATTGATCTTTCGCAGCGGGGAGCTGCGTTCGGCAAGCAGGTCACCGCCCTGCTGCCAGCGAGCGTGAACATAGGCTCCGTCGTCCCTTATGAGCTTGAGCGCGGAGCGGGAGGATGCCGCGTGGTCCCAGACTTCGAGCTTCCGGCGTTCGGAGCGATTGGGGGAAACGAAATCGACCGCAAAGCGCTGGTGCAATATATTGGACCCGACCTTGAAGTCCTCGCTTCGCTCAATAGCCGTTCTGTTCACCCTCGTTTGTTGGACTGGTGAAGGTGGCGGGACAGGGAAGTGGAGACTTAGGACGACGGATAGGCCGACTACTCCAAAGGCAGGAATGAGCCATTTCGGACTCCACGAAGGGCGGGGCTTTTCCGGGCGGCGGTCCGCAAGAATTCCAGGAAATATTGTTCGGCCGATGTCGACCCCTCGAGCCAATTGAAAATCCTTTGAAGCCCGTGCGACCTCATCGATTCGATCTTGCAGGGCACTCAGTTTGGCGCGGCAATGCCAGCAAGTGGAGAGATGCTGCTCGAGATCCGACCGGCCGGCGGCGTCGATTTCGCCGTCCAGATACGCCACGAGTTCCTCGGTGCTGCGATGCTGCTTATTGGATTCGGCTGGCACGAGGGTGTACCTTCTCCTTGGATTGGATTTGGCCTGAGCGGGAGCTTTGGGTCCGCCAGTGCTCCAGTTTTTCGAGGGCTCGGGCGAGAAGGGTGTTTACCGTGCTGGAAGCGATGCCGAGACGCTCCGCGATTTCCCGATACTTCAGAGACTCCAGGCGAAGCAAGATCACTGCTTCCTCGCGTGGGGAGAGGACGGAGAGCATGCGAATGAAGTCTTCCGGCGCCTCTTCGAAGTTGGGAGTGGTTGTGGAAAGCGCGTTGGGGAACTGGCCGAGGTCGATTTGGGTAAGAATCTTGGATTCGCGTTGGTCGGCAAAGGCTCTGCGGCGGGCAACAACGAGCGTCCAGGCTCGAGGATTGTCGATGGAGTTTCCAGCTTCCAGTTGGTTGTAAAGATCGCAGAGAGCTTGCTGCGCGCAGTCCTCAGAACGCGCGTGGTCACCCAAGAGGCGGCGGCAATGCCGCACCAGAATGGGGTACCAAGTAGCGTAGAGATTCTCGATCAGAGAACGGTTCTCGCCGGCGGTCATGAGCGACCCTTCCGAAGCATCCTACTAGGTATGTAGCGGAAACATCACACTTTCACCACACTGAGCTGGAAAATTTTGTGAACTACTTTTTGACCGGGATCGCGTCGCCGAGGTTCATGCTGCCGCCGCCTTCGGATACGTAGTTGCGGTTCCAGGACGGGATTTCGAATTTCACATCGCCTTTGACGACACACTGGCAGCCGAGCCGGGAGTGGAGCGTGAGGCCGGGGGCCATGTCCAGGCGGTCCATTTCGTCGTCTTCCATGGGGCTCAGGTTTTCTTCGCCTTCCTTGATGACAACGTGGCAGGTGGTGCAGGCGCAGGAGCCGCCGCAGGCGTGTTCGATGTGGAAGCCGAAGTGTTCGGCGAGATCGAGCAGACTCATCGGTTTGCCGTGGCCGCCGTAAGGAACTTCTCCTTCTTTGTACTCGTATTCGGAACCGTCGTTCAAAAGCGTAACTTTGGGCACTGGTCTCATTATAAATCCCTGGACATTCACTTTAGTTCAAACTAAAATGATGATCGTGTACGCGCGCGTTCTCGACGTTCCGGTGCTGGATGCCATCGCTTCCCCGCGACGCCGGGAGATTCTCCGGCTGGTGTGGAAGGAAGAGCGGAGCGCCGGGGAGATTCATCGGGCGATGCCGGACGTTAGTTTTGGCGCGGTTTCGTTGCAGTTGAAGGCGTTGGAAAAGGCCGGACTGGTGGATGTCCGGCCGGAGAACAAGTATCGTTACTACAAAGCGAAGCGGCAGGCGCTGGGGCCGTTGGCGCGCACGCTGGAATTTATGTGGGACGACGCGCTTTGGAGATTGAAGCTCTCGGCGGAGTTGGAAGCTTCGCGAAGAGGTCCTCGGTCCACGGGCCAGAAAGAGACTAAGAGGAAATAGACATGGATCTAGCGCATTCCTTGGATCGATCGATCTGGATACGGGCGCCGCGAGAGATTGTGTTTGGGTACTTTAGCGACAGCGCGCGCTGGGCGGCCTGGTGGGGTGCGGGCTCCACGATTGACGCGCGGCCAGGCGGGGCTTTGTTGATCCGCTATCCGAACGGAACCGAGGTGGCGGGCGAGGTGCTGACGATGTCCGCGCCGGAAAGGATTCAATTCACCTACGGGTACAAATCCGGGCAGCCGGTGGCGGAAGGGGCCACCTTGGTAACTGTGACGTTGGCTGAAGAGCGCGGAGGCACTCGGCTCGATTTGCGGCATGAGTTCGCCGATCCCACCGTGCGCGATCTGCACGTGCAAGGCTGGCGCTATCAGTTGTCCGTCTTTGCGAACGTGGTGGCGGACGCGGTCTTTTCTGGCGCCGAGGCGAGTGTGGACGAGTGGTTTGCCGCATGGGCGGAGCCGGATGCAGTTCGACGGGCGGAGCGCTTTGCGGCCATCGCGGGGACAGATGTGGTGTTTCAGGATCGCTGGAGTTGTTTGCGTGGGCGCGAGGAAATTTGCGCGCATGCGGGGGCGGCGCAGAAGTTTATGCCGGGAGTGGTGCTGCAGCGAAAAGGCCCGATTCGCCACTGTCAGGGCACAGTGCTGGCCGAATGGAATGCCGGGGAGAAGCTGACGGGCGCGAACGTGTTCGTATTTGGGCCGGATGGCCGGATTGAGAGCGTTACGGGATTCGCTGGATAGGGCGCGTTGCTATTCTGAATTAACGTGTTCCATGTTCTCGAAAGCCTGATTTCGCGGGCTGTTTCTCAACATTTGAAGGATGCGCACGGGGTGGAAATGCCCGTCGTGTGCGAGCAGCCGAAGGAGTCGAAGTTCGGCGAACTGGCTTTGCCGGTGGCGTTTGGCTTGGCGAAGCAGTTGCGCAAATCGCCGAAGATGATCGCCGAAATGCTGGCGGGAGAGTTGGCGGGCAAGCTGCCGGGTGTGGCGCAAATTGAGGTGGCGGGAAGCGGCTATTTGAACCTGCGCTTTGCGCGGGGAACCTATGCGAAGGATTTGATGAAAGCAGGGGACGCCATTGCGGCCGTTCCCGGCAAGGTGATCGTGGAGCACACGAACATCAATCCGAACAAGGCGGCGCACATCGGGCATTTGCGAAATGCGATCCTGGGCGACACCTTTGTGCGGATGATGCGCGCGACGGGGCGCGAGGTGGAAGTCGAAAACTACATTGACAACACGGGCGTGCAGGTGGCGGACGTCGTAGTTGGCTTTCATTACCTGGAGAGGCGGAGCGCCGATGAGGTGCGCCTACTGGCTACGGGCGACCGCTTCGATTACTACTGCTGGGATTTGTACGCGAAGACCTCGCAGCATTACGAGACGAACCCGGAAGCCAAGGAATGGCGCGCGGCGACGTTGCATGAGATCGAGGCGGGGCATGGGCCGCTTTCTGAGATGGGGCACGTAGTGGCGGACGCGATCGTCGAATGCCATTTGAATACGATGCTGCGGCTGGGGATTCAGTACGATGTGCTGCCGCGGGAGAGCGAGATTCTGCACCTGAAGTTCTGGGCGAGCGCGTTTGAGCAGTTAAAAGAGCGCAAGGCGATTTACTTCGAGACGGAAGGCAAGAACAAGGGCTGTTGGGTGATGCCGGGGAGCGCGTTCCGCGAGAACGCCGGCGAGGAAGACTCCAAGGTAATCGTGCGCTCGAATGGCACGGTGACTTACGTGGGCAAGGACATCGCGTATCAGATGTGGAAGTTCGGGCTCCTGGGCAAGGACTTCTACTATCGACTGCTGCGGCGTTATGAGGATGGCCGGCCCTGTTATGTGTCGCAGGATACGGCGGAGGGTTCGTCGCCGGTGCAATTCGGGGCTGGCACGAGTGTGTATAACGTCATCGACTCGCGGCAGAGCTATTTGCAGGATGTCGTTTCGGCGGGACTTCGTGCGCTGGGATACAACGAGCAGGCGGAAGCTTCGATCCACTTCAGCTATGAAATGGTGGGCTTGACGCCCCGCACCTGCGCGGATTTAGGCATTCCGTTGAGCGAGGAAGACGCCGCGCGGAGCTTCGTGGAAGTAAGCGGACGCAAAGGATTGGGCGTGAAAGCCGACGACTTGATCAATCAATTGATCGAGCGGGCCAAAGCCGAGGTGGATGCGAGGCACGCCGAGAAGCCGGAGGCGGAGCGTTTGGATGTGGCGCGGGCCATCGCCGTTTGCGCGCTGCGTTATTTCATGTTGAAGTTCACGCGGCCGACGGTGATTGCGTTTGATCTGCAAGAGGCGGTGAGCTTCGAAGGCGAGACGGGGCCGTATGTCCAGTACGCGGCGGTGCGTGCGAAGAATATTCTTCGCAAGATCGTGGAGCGGGGCGGGGAAGTGCCGGACTTTGCGACGGCATTGGACGCCGAGGCGTTGGAGAAGGTGCTGGCCGAGGAAGATCTCTGGCAATTGTTGCTAGATATCTCGCGCCTGGGCAGTGTGCTGAACAAGTCAACGGAAGGCGGCGAGCCGGCACATTTGGCGAAGTATGCGTTCCAACTCGCGCAGGCCTTCAGCCGCTTCTATCACGACTACCGCGTGATCGACGAAGTGGATCCGGTGCGGCGTACGGTTTTGACCTGGATGACGCAATACTTTGCGCAGCAACTAGAGCGGACGCTCGAGATCCTGGGCATTCGCGTGCCTTTGTACATGTAGGCACGATAGGATAGTGAGTTCCCAGCACTTTTGATGACGGCTACAGTTCCCGATATATTGGCGCGGATCGTTTCTCGTAAGCACGAGGAATTGGTGGAGTTGCGCCCGCGCTTGGCCGAGTTGGAACGGCTGGCGGCGGAGCGAGTGGGGCAGCAGCGTGGGCTTCGCCGGCGATTGGCTCAGGACGCTCCGGCCGTGATTGCCGAAGTGAAGAAGGCTTCGCCTTCAAAAGGAGTCTTGGCGGCGGATTTTCGGCCGGCGGAAACAGCTTGCGCGTATGAGGAAGGTGGAGCCTCGGCGGTGAGCGTGTTGACGGACCGCGATTTCTTCCAAGGCTCATTGGGCGACTTGGAGGCAGTGCGTGCGGCGATCGGCTTGCCGGTATTGCGCAAAGATTTCACTCTCGAAGAGGCACATATCGTCGAGGCGGCGGCCCATGGCGCGGATGCGATTTTGTTGATCGCGGCTCTGTTTACGGCCGCTGAGATGCGGCGCTTACGCGAGTTTGCCCAAGGCTTGGGGCTGGATGCATTAGTCGAAGTGCACGACGGCGAAGAGTTGTCCCGGGTGATCGATAGCGGGGCGGATTTGATTGGCGTCAATAATCGGGATCTGCGGACCTTCGAGGTACGGCTGGAGACGTCGCTCGATTTGGCGACGCGTATTCCTTCATCTGCCTTGCCGGTGAGCGAGAGCGGCATTTTCACTCGCGCCGATGTGGAGTTGCTGAGCGGCGCGGGCTATCGCGCGTTCCTGGTGGGCGAGAGCTTGATGAAGAGCGGCGACCCCGCGCAAGCGCTTCGGGAGTTGCGAGGATGATCTTAAAGGTGTGCGGGATTACGAATACGAGGGATGCGCTGGTTTCGCTGGACGCGGGAGCGGATGCCTTAGGCTTCAACTTCTGGCCGGGTTCGAAGCGCTTTGTGAAGGAGACGGAGTTCCTGGCGGATTTGCCGAAAGATTTTTGGCGGGTGGGTTTGTTTGTCGAAGAAGATCCGCAAAAGGTTCGGGACACGATGGCGGAGTTTCAACTGGATATTGCGCAGTTGCACCGGATGGACACGATGACGGGACTGCGCGTTTGGCAGGCCATCAGCGTGGACGGACCGTTGACGCAAGAGCAGATCGACGCAGTGCAGGCGGAAGCGGTTTTGTTGGACACCCCGGCGGGAGCATTGGCGGGTGGCACGGGCAAGAGTTTCGACTGGAGCTTTGTACGCGGCTTGCAGGGGAAGATCGTGTTGGCGGGCGGTTTGGACTCCTCGAACGTAGCAGAGGCCATAGGGCAACTGCGTCCTTGGGGTATCGATGCCTGTTCGAGGCTCGAGTCCGAGCCGGGAAAGAAAGATCCCCGGAAGGTCTGGGAGTTTGTTAGTGCGGCGCGAGACGCCGAAAGGAAGGTTGCATGATTCAAAGCGAACCGGATGCGGGCGGGCATTTTGGCCCTTATGGCGGGCGTTTTGTTCCCGAAGTATTGATGGCGCCGCTGGAGGAGCTGGAGCAGGCTTATTACGCGGCGCGTAAGGATGAGGCGTTCCAAGCGGAACTGAAGGACCTGCTGAAGAACTACGTGGGACGGCCCACTCCGCTTTACTACGCCAAGCGCTTGAGCCAGGAACTGGGCGGCGCGCGGATCTACTTCAAGCGTGAGGATTTGCTGCATACTGGGGCGCACAAGATCAACAATGCTTTGGGTCAAGCCCTGTTGGCCCGCAAGATGGGCAAGAAGCGCATCATTGCCGAGACGGGCGCAGGGCAGCATGGCGTGGCGACGGCGACGGCTTGCGCGTTGCTCGGATTGCAGTGCCGCGTTTACATGGGCGAAGAAGACATGCGGCGGCAGCGCTTGAATGTGTTTCGCATGCGGCTGCTGGGCGCGGAAGTGTTTGGCGTGACGAATGGCTCGCGTACGTTGAAAGACGCGATCAGCGAGGCAATGCGCGATTGGGTGACCAACGTGCAGACGACTTATTACCTGCTGGGCTCGGCTTTGGGCGCGCATCCCTATCCGCTGATGGTTCGTGAATTTCATCGCTGCATCGGCGATGAGTCGCGGGAACAGATCTTGGCCGCCGAAGGGCGCTTGCCGGATATGGCGATCGCTTGCGTGGGCGGGGGCTCCAATGCGATTGGGCTCTTCCATGCTTTCGTGGGCGACAAGGATGTGGCGTTGGTGGGCGTAGAGGCCGGCGGCAAGGGTAAGAAGACCGGGGAACATGCCGCGCGCTTTAGCGGCGGAGCGCCGGGTGTGCTGCACGGAGCGTATTCGTATTTGTTGCAAGACAACGACGGGCAGGTGGCGTTGACGCATTCGGTGAGCGCGGGATTGGACTATGCGCTGATTGGTCCGGAGCACGCTTATTTGCATGACGTGGGCCGCGCGGAGTATGTGGATTGTTCCGACGATGACGCGCTGCAGGCCGCCGTGCGGCTTTCGCGCACCGAGGGGATTATTCCCGCGCTCGAATCGAGCCACGCCGTTCACGAAGCGATCCGGCGCGCGCCCTCGATGCCGGGCAAGATTATCGTCGTGAACATGAGCGGACGCGGCGACAAAGACATTGATATCTATCGCGAAAACTTGAAGGAATTGGATGCCGACACGTCTCAGCCAGCGTTTTAGCGACTTGGCCGCGCGGAACGAACCCGCGCTGATTACTTACATCACCGCCGGGGATCCGGCGCCGGGAGCGACCGCGGGACTCGTCGCCGCGCTGGAGCGTGGTGGAGCGGACGTCATTGAGTTGGGCGTACCCTTCAGTGACCCGATCGCCGATGGCCCCGTCATCATGCGCGCCAGCGAAAGGGCCTTGGCCGCTGGAACCACGGTGGAACGCGTATTGGAAATCGCCGCCGAGATTCGCAAGAAGAGCGAGATCCCGATCGTGCTGTTCACGTACTTGAATCCGGTGATGCGCTACGGCTTTGCGAAGCTTGCCAAGCGCGCTAAGGAAGTGGGCATCGACGGATTCCTACTGACGGATTTGAGCGTGGAAGAGGCCGAGAGTTTCGTGAGCGCGGTGAGTGCGGAAGGTTTGGATACGGTGTTTTTGGTGGCGCCCACGAGTACGGACAGGCGTCTCGAACTGGTGGCCAAATACTGCTCGGGTTTCGTTTACGTGGTTTCGCGTACGGGCGTCACGGGCGAGCAGGAACAGGTCTCCGCAGGGGTGAAGCCCTTGGTGGAACGATTGCGAAATTTCACGTCGTTACCTTTAGGTGTCGGTTTCGGGATTGCAAAGCCGGAGCAGGCCAAAGAAGTGGGCGCGGTGGCCGAAGGCGTGGTGGTGGGCAGCGCGTTTGTGCGCGCGATCGAGTCGACGCCACTAGCCGAGTTGCCAGCGAAGTTGGAAGCGATGGCGCGTGGCTTGAAGGAAGGAGCGAAGCAGGGCAGGTTATGAGGCAAGAAGAGGCGCAGGCTTTACTGGGGCAGTACCGGACCCAGATCGATTCGCTCGATACGCAGATTCTCGCGCTCTTGAACGAACGCGCTCGCATTGCGGAAGCAATTGGCGATGCGAAGTCGTCGGCGGGTCTGCCCGTGGTGGAATTGGCGCGGGAGAAGGCCGTCATCGATCGCATGGTGGAACGCAATCCAGGGCCGCTCGAAGGGGAAGCCGTGGGACGGATTTATCAGACGGTTATGCTGGAGATGCGCCGCATACAGGAATTGCGAAGGAAGTAGAAAGTGCTTTTTCGCCAAGTCAGCATCGTGGGCACCGGCTTGCTGGGCAGTTCGCTTGGCTTGGCGTTGAAGCGTTACAAGCTGGCAGGTTGTGTGATCGGAGTAAGTGGCGCAGCGTCCGAGGCGTTGCGTGTGGGAGCCGTGGATGCGGTGGCGGAGTTGGCCGAAGCCGCGCCGGATTCCGATTTGGTTGTGCTGGCACAGCCGATACGTAGGCTGCTCCAGACCATGCAAGGACTGGATGCGCATTTGGCGGAAGGGGCGATCGTTACCGATGTCGGCAGTACAAAGGCCGTGATCTGTGAAACTGCCAGTCAATGCATCAAGCGTGGCCGCTTCGTGGGTGGGCACCCGATGGCGGGCAAGGAGCGACGCGGGCCAGAGGGCGCCAGCGCGGATTTGTTCGCGGGGCGGACATGGATCCTCACTAATCAGGAGCCGCGATTGGAAGCGCTGATTCGGGACATTGGCGCCAAGCCCTTGTTGCTCGGTCCAGAGGAGCACGATCGCTTGGTGGCGCGCGCCTCGCATGTGCCGCAGTTGTTGTCCACGGCGCTAGCTTCTTATCTGGAGGGCTCGGGGGCTGAGAAGGTGGCGGGGCCAGGGCTCAAGGACATGACACGCCTGGCGCTGTCCAGCTTTGAACTTTGGGACGACATCCTGGCGACGAATGAAGCGAACATCGACGCGGTGTTGGGCGGATTTATCCAGCATCTGGAAGTGCTACGACAGAAGGGTTTCACGGAGGCCTTCGCCGAAGGCAGCAAATTCGCGCAGCGGATTCCTCGCGGCTAGGGCCGTAAAGAGTATTCCTTGCGTCCAATGGCTTTGGCTCCCGGCCAGCGTTTCTTACCTTTTTCACTCAAGCCTATGATGACCTTCCGCTTGCTTTCGCCGATAGGTGGCGCATAGTAGACCGTATATTGCGAGCGAATCCGCCGCAGCATTTCCGTAAGTCCCTCTCTCTGCAAGCGGAGAGTCTCGCCCCCGGACTTCTCCACCAGTGCTGGAACGTTGGCGGCCGCCAGGAAACCCGCGCCGCTGCTGTATCGCAACGCCCGAACAAGTTTGGGCTCGTTCGTACGCAAGAGATACAGACTGGCGTCCGCCTCCCAAAGCGCGTTTAAAGTATCTTTCTCCGACTTCGCACGATAACCTTCCGCGTCGGAGACCATCAATATCGCTCGGCGGCGTCCGCGGTCGCTGAAAGCGCGCAGATACTCGGCGGCCTTGTAAACGGGCGCGAAGAGAGCCGTCGCCGATCTGGTCCGGCCCAGCGCAATGGACTGCAAGCAGGAATCCACCTGAAGCGTGTAGCTCGTCAATGGCAGCTCCATACGGAAGTCTCCCGCGAAGGTGAAGACCGCGATTCGGTCTCCGGGGCGCATGGCTTCCAAAGCCTCCCGCCCGGAGGCCGCCAGACGCCGGAGGCTAGCGCTCATGCTGTGCGAAACGTCTAGCAGCAAAGCGAGGTCGAGAGGCACTTCCTCCTGACTGACGCTTTCCGCCGGCAAAGGGATTTTGTTTTCGTCGATGAAGAAATCCTCGGGCTGCAATCCATCCAAGGGTTTACCGGCCGCATCGGAGACTCGCACTCCTACGCGAGTCAGCCGTTTCTCCGCGCTAAAGTCTGCTTGCTGCCAACAGAGATACAAGGAGAGCAGGAGTTCGCGCATTCATTCCTCATCTCCTACGATAGATTGCCTGGGTGTGGATCAGCGCCAGAAGCCGTTGATCCAAATATGCACGCCGTTCTGCGGCCGCCAATATCCGGGCACCCACATTGCCGCTGGACGCGGCGGCATGGCCCAGTAGCCGTCGTGCCAACGGTAGTCGTATCCGCCCCAGTCGTAATAGCCAGGAACCCAGACGTAGCGCGGACCTGGAGGGCGGCCATAAAATTCCCGCCTCATCGGGGGAGGCCCGAAACGAGGTCCGTAGCCGTAGGTCGGCCCGTAACTGTAGACATGCTTTGGTCCGCGTCCCCGATGCTTGTCTTTCCAACGATCAGCCTTTGCTTCCGTTACTCCCAATAGCAGCCCAAACACTCCGAGAAGCATCATCTTGCGCATTGCGTTACTCCTTTCGATCTGTTCTCGCTCTGCAATTTACAGTGCAAATTTTGTGCCACGGCTAAGTGATTGATTTTCCATTTCGGCCCCATCTCGCCCCTGGCCGAAATCCACCACTTTCGCTGCAAAACGAGCAATTTGCATATCATGGTGTATGCGCTGTTTCCTGCTTGCCGCACTCTCTCTGTCTCTTGTCTTCGCGCAGACTACGAAGCAAAGTCCCGCCGATAAGTTCCGCCAACTCGAGGAAATCCTGCCCACGCCGAATGAGCAACGCACCGGTTCGGGGGCTCCGGGGCATCGCTACTGGCAACAAAAAGTCGACTACGACATTAAGGTCGAAATCGACGATGTGAATCAGCGCTGCATCGGTTCTGAGACGATCACTTACAAGAACAACTCACCGGACACACTGAACTATCTCTGGCTGCAACTCGACCAAAACATCTTCGAGCCAAACAGCGACGCGAACCTGACGCTCACCGCGCCGGATCTCACGAAGCTGACGCATAAGCAAGCGTTGAACTTCCTGCGCGATCCTTTTCCCGGTGGCTATCGCGTGACTACGGTGAAAGACGCCGCTGGCAATCCGCTGCCCTTCACCGTGGTGAAGACCATGATGCGCATCGACTTGAAGAGGCCGCTCGCCAGCGGCGAGAGCGTGAGCTTCAGCGTCGAATGGAGCTTCAACATCGTCAACTCCAAGAAGATCGGTTCGCGCAGCGGCTATGAGTACTTTCCGGAGGACGGCAACTACATTTACGAGATGGCGCAGTGGTTCCCGCGCCTGGCCGCCTATTACGACGTCTACGGTTGGCAGCATAAACAGTTCCTGGGCTCCGGCGAGTTCACGTTGGAGTTTGGCGATTACAAGGTGGCGATCACCGTGCCGGACGACCATATCGTCGCGGCAACCGGAATCTTGCAGAACCCCATGCAGGTCTTGACTGCCGCGCAGCGCGAACGCCTGAAGCAGGCCGAGGCCGCCAAGAAACCCGTGCTGATCGTGACGGAAGCCGAAGCCACGGCCAATGAGAAGAACAAGCCGAAAGGCAAGAAGACCTGGATCTATCACGCGACTAATGTGCGCGACTTCGCCTTTGCGAATTCACGCAAGTTTATCTGGGACGCGCAGGGCCACACTGTCACCGCGGGCGGCGGCAATCAGAAGACTCTGGCCATGAGCTATTACCCGAAGGAAGGCAATCCGCTCTGGGAACGCTACTCGACGGCATCGATTATCCACACGCTGAACGTTTACTCGAAGTATTCATTCACCTATCCCTACCCGATCGCGATTTCCGTCAACGGACCCATTGGCGGCATGGAGTACCCGATGATTTGCTTCAATGGGCCGCGGCCGCAAAAGGATAAAACCTATTCGGCGCTCACCAAGTACGGATTGATCAGCGTGATCATCCACGAGGTCGGGCACAACTACTTCCCGATGATCGTCAATAGCGACGAGCGCCAATGGACTTGGCTCGACGAGGGCATCAACACGTTCTTGCAGTATCTCGCCGAGCAGGAATGGGAAGAAAACTATCCTTCCAAGCGAGGTGAGCCGAAGTACATCACCAGCTACATGACCGGCGACACTCACGACACGATCATGACCAATTCCGAATCGATCGTCGCGCTCGGGCCAAACGCTTACGCCAAGACCGCCACCGGCTTGAACATCCTGCGCGAAACGATCTTGGGCCGCGAGCTTTTCGATTTTGCGTTCCGCGAGTATTCGCGCCGCTGGATGTTTAAGCGCCCGACGCCGAGCGACTTCTTCCGCACGATGGAAGACGCCTCAGGCGTGGACCTCGATTGGTTCTGGCGCGGCTGGTTCTATTCCATCGATCACACGGACATCGCGATCGATAAAGTACGTCACTATGTAATCGACACGCTTGATCCTGAGGTGGAGAAGCCGCAGCAGAAGCAAAAAAAAGACGCCGAGCCCATCACGTTATCGCAGATGCGCAATAAGGCCTTGCCAAAACTGGTAGATGCGAATCCAGAGCTGAAGGATTTCTACAACAGCTACGATCCGCTCAACGTCACCGCGAAAGACAAGGAAGACTACAAGAAGATTCTCGACGGGCTGGAGGAGGAAGAGAAGACCGCGCTGAAGGGTGGTTCCAACTTCTACTTGCTCGACCTGAAGAATCTGGGCGGCTTGGTGATGCCCGTCATTCTGGAGTTGGAGTACACGGATGGCAAGAAGGAAGAAGTGCGCATCCCGGCGGAGATCTGGCGGCGCAACAACGTGGCGGTGTCGAAGATGATCGTGACTCCGAAGGAGATCAAGAGCATCGTTGTAGACCCGCATTTGGAAACCGCCGACACGGATCTGAGCAACAATTTCTGGCCGCCGCGTCCGGTGAAGACGCCCTTCCAACTCTTCAAGGAGAAGCAGCAGCCGAATCCTATGCAGTTGGAGAATTCGTCGAAGAAGCCCGCGGAAGGCGCGACTCCCACCGCCGCGCCCGCTGCGAACAACTAGCCACTAGAAGAATCGAACGCTATAGTTCACCGTGGCGCCGCGCCCGATTTCGGGGGCTACCGCCTTCAAGAAGGACAGGTGGTTGCGGTAAAGCTGGTTGTTGGCGTTGAACCAGTTCACGCCGAATAGGTGGACAGCATGTTGCGTGACCCAGGTATAGCTGGCGCGCAGGTTGGCTACGCCATAGCCGGCTGTCTCGGTTTCGTTTGTAAAGACACGATCCTGGCGCGCGGCCAGAACCATTTCCGGCGTAACGCTGAAACCCTTCCAGCGCCAATCGACGCCAATGCGTCCGCGTACGGGAGGTGTGCGGGGCAGGGAGATGCGCTGCTCCGTTAGTTCCGTCCTGACGGAGTCGAAGCCGAGCTTGAGGCCAAGCCAGTTCGTCAACGAAGCGTCCAGGCGCGCGTCGACACCGGTGTAGGTGGTGTCTCCTTGCTTGTAATCGGCGATCGGGAGGCCGTCTTCGAAACCACCGGCCGGGGCGAGGAAGACTTGATTGGAGATCCAGTAGCGGAACACGTTGAACTCCGTCTTGATGCGCCCATCCTGACGGCGGTAGGAGCCATCTAGACCATGCATGCGTTCGCGGCGTAGATTGACGTCGCCTACTTCAAATGCGAGCAAACCAGGGTGTGGACCGTTCGCATAGAGCTCTTCCATAGCGGGCGCGCGGTAGGCGCGGGAAAAGTTGGCAAGCAGGTTGGATCGGTCGTCCAGGCGATAGGAAACACCGGCGCTGCCGGAGAAGCCTGTGAAGTTACGCGCCAACCCGGTGGCGGGCTTGTAGCGGTTCGTTTCCACGCGGCCGCCGAATTGGAAGCGCAAGCGTTCGAGATCGATGCTCTCCACGCCGTAAACGGCGAAGGCGTTCTGCGTCGTGGGTGGCACAATGGCTTCCTCTCCCACGGCTTCATAATCTCGGCGCAAGCCCCAAACGCCGAAGCTGCCGCTAAAGGGGCCACGGCGTTTTTGTTCCACGAGGCCGCGGTAGTCGAAAGTCTTGTTGAAGAAGCGGGTGCCAACTTCGGCGCCTTCGAGTTCCTGGTGCTTGTAGTTGGCGTAGTTCAGCCCATATTGGAAGGCATCGCGGCGCCCGCCTTGCAAGCGCAGACCCCAGCGTTGCAATGGCAAGGCGATGTTTTCATGTGCATGTCCTTCTTCGTGGTGCTCTTCGCCCTCGTGTTCTTCCTCGTCATGATCATCATGTTCCTCGTATTCGAATTCGGGAGCGTTCGGGAGCTGATAGTAAGCGCGTTGTGACGTGAAGCCCAACGTGAACCAATTCCTATTGCCGTAGTAAGAGGCGCTGGCGTTGCCGGTATTGGCGCGAGTGCGAGAGTTGAAAATGCGTTCGGTGGCGCTGCTGTAGTCGCTGGTGCGCTGACCACCGCTACCGAGACGAAACACCCAAGGTCCAATACCCAAGTCCACACCCGCGCTGCCGCCGTGAAGCCCATTGTTCGTGCCTCCGATGCCGGACAAATACCCATGGACGCCGGGATGGCCTTGGCCGCGTGCTTCGTGGTGTCCCGTAACCATGTTGACAACTCCACCCATCGCGCTGGAGCCATGCAGCAAGGTCGCCGGGCCGCGCACGACTTCCACGCGATCCAATCCCTGCGGATCCACGGGCTCGCCGTGATCGCCGCTCAAGGAACCCAAGGAGCCTGTGCGCATTCCGTCCTGCAGGATCAACACGCGGTCGCCATCGAAACCGCGGATGACCGGGCGCGTCGAGCCCGGGCCGAAACTACGGCGATGAACCCCCGACTCTCCATCCAAAACGTCCCCCAACGACGTGCCCGCCTTCGCAGCCAGCGAAGTGGAATCGAGCGTCACCGTAGGCGAAAAAGCTTCGAGCGTTGTTTCGACCTTAGTGGCCGAAGAACTTACGGTCAGTTCCTGGCGAAGTGCCTGGATGCCCATCCGGAATTCCACCTCGACATTGCTGTCGCCCACCACAATCGTCTGCGCTTCCGCGCTCAAGCCCTCGCCAATGGCGACGATCGAATACTTTCCCGCCGCGACATCCTGGAATTCGAATTTCCCATCGTCGCCGCTTTCCACCACTCGTCCCGATGGAGACAACAAGATGGAGATGTGGTGTACGGGATTCCCGGTTTTTTCCAAGAGCACTTTGCCGCGAACGTTTGCCGCTTCCGCAATGAAGGCACACGTCAACCCGGCCAGGATCAATAATGATTTCACATTATTGTTATAACACTAGTCGCCAGCGCTACTCAACCTCTCCCATCCACACTTCGCTCTCCACCCGAGAGCCGGAATAGTAGATCCAAGCGTTGTCCTTGCTGACGGCAAAGCCGCGCCGCTCCACGGCGAGCCCATCCTTGGGCGCCAGGATCAACTTTCGCGTAGCTTCTCCCAGGCGAATCAGATAAAGCTTGCCGTCGTCGACATAGATCATCCGCCGCGAATCGCTAAGCCAATACGGGTCTTGTCCGCTCTCCGTAAGCTTCTCGAAATGACCGTCGGACATCGCCATGGTCGCCACGCCAGTGATCAAACCCGCTTCGTTCTGCGTGAAGCCGGCCAGCATCTTCCCATCCGGGCTCCAATGCCAGGCAGAGAACTTCTCCCCCGGCGCGCCCATGGCTGGCAGCGCCTGAGGACTTTGCTCGGTGTACTTGCGCGACAGATCGAGCACAAAGCTGTTGGAGCCGAAAATCGTATACGCAAGTTTCTTCCCATCCGGGCTCCACACCGGCCACGCCGCCGTACCCGCCGCGCCGCTCCCCCCGCGCGTCAATTGTTCCAGGATGCCGCCGTCCATCGTGTAGGTCCAAATCTCCCAAGGCCCTCCACGATTCGAGAAGAATGCCAGCTTCTTCCCATCCGGGCTCCAGCGCGGTCCACGGTCGCGATAGGCGTCGTCGGTCAATTGGCGAAGCGCCGCGCCATCGGTGCCGAGCAGATACAAATCGTCTCGCTTGCCTTGAGCGTTGAATGCGAGCCAGAGGCCGTTGGGGCTCAAGTCCGGGCGCGTGTAGGGCACACTGCCGCTGGTAAGCGATTCGCTCTCGCCCGCCGTTTCGTTTTTCTCATCGAAGCGCGTGCGATAGAGATTCGCCAGCATGCGGTATTCGAGGAAGACAATTTCGCGCCCACCGCCGCCGAAGCTGACATGCGCGACGTCTTCCACGGGAAGACGCACAACCTCGGCCTCGCTCAACTTTTCCCCACTCTCCGGATCCAGCCGCATCTTCCAGAGAGTCATGGCGCCCGCGCGATCACTAACGAAATAAAGCGCGGCGCCGTCTGGACTCCAAACCGGGTTCCAGTCCACCGCGGCGTCGTTCGTTACGGCCACGGGCTCCGGCGTCACGCCATTCAAGGGACGGGCGCGAATGGTATAGAGATCGCGCTGGCCCGCGCGCGACGCCCAGAAAGCGATGCGGGAACCGTTCGGGCTCCAA
>VFQP010001981.1_pt1 | contig 24473 bp, 22 predicted proteins | sample 3512351 | NCBI WGS metagenome assembly VFQP01 (sample SAMN10412372, study PRJNA504923) | tailings metagenome | isolation source: Relicate 1 Philex TSF1 revegetated site | place: Philippines: Tuba, Benguet | collected 2017-08-29
GCGCCCGGTGCCCGTGCACGAGACGACGCCCTTCCCCGAGCGCGTGGCCAACGAGATGGTCCGCGTGCTGCGGGTGGAGCACCTGGCGCCCCTGCCGCCCGTCACTGCCCACCTGGGGCAGCAGCAGGAGCAGCGGCAGCAGGCTGCAGGCATCGGGGGCGCTGAGAAGCGTCCGCTCGCGGCGTGAGCAGAGGCGTGCGCCACGGGACTGCTTGCTGGTGAAGGCACCGCACAGGCGGCTCCGTCGGCCCCAGGGTGCTTGTTGTACAGGAGAGTCCTTGCATCCACATGTAGCACGACGATGCGATCGAGGCGTGCGACGAAGTTGCGTAGAGAGCAGGATGACCGTGCCGTGCTGTCGTGTGCGGGCTGCTCAGTGTGCTGGAAGAGTGCAAGAGTGCCCAGGGACCGTGGTACGCAGCTCGCGTCTGTTGCTGGCTGGCATTTTCGACTTGAGCGCCGCCCACCGTTCAGCCGTTGGGAGTCCGAGATCGCTCGCACGCACGCACACTGGCCGCACACAGACGCACACGAGAGAATGTCGCAGTCGCCAGTCGCAGCGCCCGTCGCGCCTACCACGGCAGCTGGCCGGTCGTGGTGGTGGGGCGTTGTCGGGGCCTCGGCCGTGTCCCTTACCACGCTCGCCGCGCTGAGCTTCATCACGAGCCAGCAGGCCAGCAAGAGGAGCAGCAAGGGCAAGACGGTGCCCAGGCCGTGGCTTGGCTTTCTGCCCGTCGTCGGTGCGTGTCAGGGGAGGGGGGCCTGCTCAGGCGCTCGCGCGCCACAACAGCCAGGGAGTGCAGGGATCCTCTGACTAGCTCAGGGGCCCCTGAGCTGGTTGGAGGCGCAGCCGTGCAATGCTGTGATGAAGCCCCGCATGCGATCTCACCCTGTGCTCGTCTGAATTCAGGCGAATCGCCCGAGTTCTTCCTCACCCCTATGCGCTACATGTAAATGCGCACACGGGGATGGCAGCAGCCGCTGCTGCTGCTGTGCGTGCCTTGCACCAGGAGCCGATCCGCCACGGATCAGCTGCGCACCCACCTGCACGCCTGCAGGTGGCGGCGCGCCCTGCGCTACAAGTCGCGCGTGTTCAAGGGCCACTTCCTGTCCTCCGAGGTCTTCGTGGTGTCAGACATGGACGTAAGTGCCGTGCCACCCGCTAGCCCAGGCGCATCCACCAAGGCACCGACGACAGCCCCGCCCACCGGCTGCACGCCCAGTCGCACCTGCCCGCCCGCACACGCGCAGTGGGCGCGCTCGGCCCTGCCCAACAACACCGTCTCGACCATGTTCATTCCAGTCTCCACTTACAACACGGTGAGGGCTGCGTGTGGCTGGCGTGTGGCTGCGTGTGGCTGGGGACCGAGCATTCTCGCCGGCCTGTGACGCGCCCCGCCGCCCACCACATGCACCCAGAAAGAAGCAGCATTTGCTCACGCCGCACGCTGACAGCGAAGTACCCAGCCCCACCTTTCGCACGGCTCACTTTTGGGCATCAGCGCCCGAAGCTGACGCCGGCTCTCGTGTGTGCGTGCGTGCATACGTGCGTGCGTGCGTGCGTGCGTGCGTGCGTGCGTGCGTGCGTGCCTGCGTGCGTGCTGCCTCGCAGCTGCTGGGTGAGCAGAACCACGGCCCCGCCCACCCCATCTTTGTGAGTAGTGCGCCGGGGCAGCTGGCATGCGGGCTGCACGACGCTGCGGGCTTGCGGCGCTTGTCGCCGGCGCGCATCTGTGGCGGTGTGCGGGGAGCACACCACGGGCTGTGACGTGCCCGGCCACCGGGCAGCTGCGCCCCGCCCCGCCGAGGTGTCTGTGAACAGGCGCAAGGGAGCCCAACGACACACAGGAACACACGCACGCCCTTGCAGTGTGCGCGCATGCTTGCGACTTGCGGCACTGTCAACTTGCTGTGGGAGCACACACGTATGGTTTGCTGGCGCGCCGTTGCGCCACGAGACGTCGGGTACGCCAGGGCTGCGGCCCCGCCGAGGTGTCCAAACAAGTGCAAGTCCCAACACACACACACAGTTGGGCTGCGGCCCCGCCGAGGTGTCCAAACAGGCGCAAGTCCCAACACACACGTGCCGCGCGCCCCCCGCCGCGCCGCCCCACCCCCACGCGCAGCGAAAGAACATGACGGCCAACCTGTCGCCGCCCAGCGTGCGCGCGGCCATGCCCCAGATTGTCGACATCATGCACCAGCACCTGACCAAGCGCTGGCCCGAGGCCTGCGCCAAGCACCCCAAGGGCGTCCTCCAGCTCGACTACCACGTGAGCGCATGCTGGGCCTGCAAGCGCGATGCAAGCACGGCGCCGCGAGCGCGGCAGACGCCTGGCACACTGCGCAGCAAAGCACTAGCGCCTGAGCAGGTCCCGCCGGCACGCCGCATGGCACCCTCGCCAGCGCCAAGCGCCCCGCAGCGTCGGCAGGGGCCACGCGCAGGAGGGCAGCCAGCCGGCGGCACCAAGTCCTTGCGGTGCTGGCCCAGGGGCCGCCTCCGCCCCGCCTGCGACCTCCATGGATGGTCGCTGAAGCCTCGTCAAGATTGCCTCCCGCAGGTCCGTGCGCTCTTCATGGAGCTGGCGCTGGGCCCGCTGGTGTGCTGCAGCTGCGAGGGCATCGTCGACGTGGAGGAGCTCACCACCATGGCCATGGACGTGCAGGTGACCACCACTTGATGCATGGCCCGCGGGCGGCGGCGCAAGCTTCTGCGACGCAAGACGCGCACGCACACCACGCCGCGCTGGGCCCGCCACCGATATCGTGTGCTGCGCCCGTGCTGCGCGCAGGGCGGTCTGTTCAGCGCGCCCATCTACCTGCCCGGCACCTCCTGGTGCGCGGTGCTGCGCCCTCCTGAGTGCAATCCTGCCTGTTGCGCGGCTCGCTAGCTTGTTCAGCCTCTGGCGTTGCGCTCGCAAGCTTGTGCTGCGACGTCCACGACGGGGCTGCTCGCCGCCTTGGCACGGCAGAAAGGATCGGCAGGTGCCAGGCCGGGCCAGAGCGTGTGTCCCCGTCGGGACCCGGGTGGGTGGCGCGTCTCCTGTCTGTTTGCGTGCCCATGCGCAGGTACAAGGCCATCAACACGCGCGACAAGTACTTCAGCGTGCTGGCCAAGATGATCGCGGGGCGCTTCCCGCCGGCCTACCCCGGCGGTCCGCTGCGGCTGTCGGCCGACACGTGGGACCACGCCGCGCGGCCCGGCATCGACCTGACCCGCGCCACGCTGCAGGTACCGCCCTTGCCCTCTTGCTGACGTCGTTTGCTGATGCCGCCTGCCTTGGCGTGAGGCGGTAGCGAGGTTCGCGCTGCTTTGGTCTGGCTTGCACGGCGGCGGCAAGCCAGCCCTGCCTCCCGAGCAAGGCGGCGCGCATGCAAGCGCGCACGCGCCGGCCGCGCGGCGCGCACGGTTGCGGCGGGCCCGCTCTTGGGCGCACGTGTGGCGTGCGAGCGGGCGGCCGTGCTGCGGCATGCTTTGCTGCGCGGCAGGTGCTGGAGGAGACGGGCCAGGAGCTGAACATGGACGTGGCCACGGGGCGAATGGCAGGGGTGAGTCGCCGCCCCTCCGCCAGCCACGCGCCGGCACCTGCAGGCGTGCCCTGGCGTGGGTGTGCAGCTGTTTCGGCACCTCGGCGGGGCAAGAGCCCAGCTGCCGGGCGCGTCAGATGTCGTGTGGGTGCGCGCCTGCGCTCTGTTGCTGTGCCCTGGCCCGCAGAGCATCCTCGGTGCGACCGAGACCACGGGGGCGTCCACCTTTGCCCTCATCGCCATCACGGCCTCGCTGCAGGAGGTGCAGGAGAAGATCCGGCAGGAGCAGGCGAGTGGGGCGCTGTGCGCCGGGGGCGCGGCGTGCGCTTGGGCTGGCGTTGCTTCATGAGCTGCGCCACACTGGCAATGTGCACCACGGCCTGATGACCTGCAGGCGGCTCTGGTCAAGAGCTCGGGCGCCGCCATCACGTGGGAGGACCTCATGAACCGCATGCCATACACGGACGGTGAGAGGGTGGCGCACTGGCCCCTCTCTCTCTCAAGCCGCGTCGCACCGCATCGCGCCGCCTCACTCAAGCCGTGCATCGGATGCGCACTTACACCTCCTTGTGCCGCTGTGCCTTGCTGTGCCAGCTGTCGTGCGCGAGACACTGAGGGTGGTGCCGCCCGTGGTCGTGACGTACCGTCGCCTGCTGCAGGACGTCGAGGTGAGCGCAGCACGCCTTGGCGCATGGCAGGCTGCACCGCTGCAGCTCCACCCCGCGCGTTATGCGTCGTGTGTTGCGCTGCGTGTGGTGCGCCGCAGCTGGACGGCCACGTCCTGCCCAAGGACGGCTTGGTGGCCGTGTCCGTCGGGCTGTCCGCCGCCCAGGACGCGCTGCAGGTGATGCGAGGCAATGTGGGCGTGGCCGCCCTCTCCGCGCGCAAGAGCTTTCGCCGCACTTGGCTAGCTCTTCAAACCAGCAGCCGCGGGCTCAGCCAACCATGCAGGAAGGATGGTGTGCGGCCGCGCAACTGGGTGATGATGGTGTCGTGGGATGGGCGGTGACTGCGCGCTCCCGAGACGCAGGCGGCCGAGAAGCGCGGCTGCACGGACCCTCACGTGCTGGGCCTGGACGGCAGGGTCCCCAAGGACGTGGACCCGGACATCTGGGAGGAGGCGTTCCAGCCGGAGCGGTGGCTCGAGCGGGACGGCGCCGGCGACAGCGCCTACCCCCGCGCGCTTCGCACGTTCGGCTTTGCGCACCACAGCTGCCTCGGAAGGGACCTTGCCATCGCGGAGATGAAGCTGGTGGGTGCTAGCTAGGGGCGGGCGTGCTGTATCTGGCACGTGCACAGCGCCTGGGCTGGTGCCCAATCGGCCTCGCTGCTGAACTGTCCTGCTTGACACGGGCAGCCTCTGCCCGTTTCGTTGACGCACAGTGGTGGCCCACCACCACAAGGCTCATTCCTGGAGCAGAGGTACAGCGCGTGGCCACGCCGTGCACACGAGTGTCCACCTCCTGGGTGCGCAGGTGCTCGCGACCTTGGCGCGGCACTTCAGGTGGAGCCTGCCGGGCTGCCCCAAGCCCAAGTGGAAATTCCTGCCGCACCTCCGGCTGGCCAACGGCAAGCCGGAGCTGCGCCTCACGCCCGACCCGCTAGTGTAGAGCCCCCCTCGTGTTTCCTCCGAGGACTTGGCGTCAATGGAAGACCACGCCGTGCGCTCTCCAGTCGTGTGCTGTCTGGATTTGATCCTCTCTGGCCTCGCCCATACCTCCGGCGCTGCGACGCGTCCATGCCCCTCCCCAGGCAACCCGCCCTGCAACGGCCGTAGAAGCAGAAATGACGCGCAGCACCTGACGCCTCCAGAGAACATGCTCCTCCCCACGCTGTAGCGCTGTAGCAGCCTAAACTCTGGTCCATCTCGGCCGCGAGCAGCAGAGCGAGAGGAACTAGCAGCGGGCGCGCTTGAGGATGCCTCCCGTCGGCAACGCCGCGCCAGCAAGGCGGTATGGCCTTGTGGATGCGCGCCTGCGCTTGTCCCCGCGAATGGCCGGGCCTCCACGACGGACCTGTTCCCCGTTGTCCTGTGCAGAGCGGAGCACGGAGCGCTGCCAGGCACGCCGACGCGTCCGCAGCTATGAGGCGCAGCAGCTCCGCGCCCCCTTGCTCTTCCCCCCGCACTGCGCCGCCCCCAGAATGCGCAAGGTGGGGTGCGCACTCGAACTCGAAGCTCATCGTGCTGCGCCCGTTCGTGCAGCAGGACGGCTTGGGAAGCAGCAGCAGGGCAGCGCTGCGGTGCGACTGGGCAGCAGGCTCAACGCTCTTGCTGATTTTGGTCGCCCTCCGCACCGCGCTCGCCCACGCAGGCCCCCTCGGGCGCCGCCGCCCCACACCCGCCGGCGCCAGCCGCCGCAGCAGCGGCCGTCGCCCAGCAGCAGCAGCAACAGAAGCAGAAGGTCCTGCAGCAGCACCTTGACGCGGCGGCGCAGCATGTGGAGCAGGCGCTGCGCCCCGTGTCCACCTGGCAGGTGCGCCACCCCGGGCTCCACCGCACAAGAGCAGCGGCACAACAAGGGAACCGCGCGCCAGGCGCGCAAGCGAGAGCTCCCGGGGCTGCCCGACGTGCTGCTGCTGCTCCTGCTGCTGATGGGCAAGGGCTCCAGGGAGCAAAAGGCACCGCGCTGGCACGCCAGGTGCAGCGCAAGTGCGATGGGCGCCCAGGCCTCCTCGCTCTGCACGCACGCACGCACGCGCAGGTGTCCAAGCCGGCGCCCGCGCAGGAGTCCCGCAAGCGCAAGCGCGCCTCCCCCTTTGCGCGCAGCGACCGCGACTTTGCGGAGCAGCTGTCGCTGCCGGGCACGCCCACCACGGTGCGTCCCCCCTGATCAACCGCTCCACCAACCCGCCCCAACGCCTCGCTTCAAGCACCAGCAGCGAGGTTGATCGAGCGCCAGCGCAGGCCAGGGCCCCCGGCACGCCCCCCACGCCTGCACGCAGGCGCCGCACACTGCGGAGGCAAAACAAGGGTGTGCTGCGCTACGCTAAGCCGCACCATTGCTGCTGCATGCCCCGTCTGCGTGGCATGCCACAGGACCTGCTGCCGCTGTTCAAGTGCGAGTTGCGCCACTACCAGCTGCAGGGCGTGCGGTGGATGTACGCCATGATGGCGAGCGGGCTGGCCAGCGTGCTGGCGGACGAGCGGCCCGAGGACCGCAAGGTGAGGGCTTAGCGTCCCGCCAGGGCACTGGCGATGCTGGAATGCGTGCTGACGGATGAGCGGGCGCACCACAGCAAGGTGAGGGCCGAAACGACTCGTTAGGGCACAGGCGTGTCCCCGTCCCCCGCAAATCGAGGCTGGCGCCTTTTCCTCCTCTCTGCTATCCGCATCGGGGTGCGATCCTTCTCGCCACGGCACGCGCACAGACGGACGCAACCATGCACGTACAACACGTGGTTGCTGGTCCTGGCGCTGCTTGCTGCCTGACCGCCTGCCGCCGGAGCGCAGGTACAAGTGGCGGGGCTGCTCTCCTGCCTCCGCAGCAAGGGCTCCAGCGGCCCCGTGCTGCTCGTCGCGCCCAGCTCCTCCCACGCGCCCTGGCGCTCCATGCTAGAGTCCAAGCTAGGGCCCGGCGAGGGCTTGCTGCTGCACGCGCACACGGCCGCCGCGCCCTCGCCCAGGGCCTGCGAGGAGCTGGCCGCCTTCTGCAGGCAGGCGGGCCGGCCGGGGCACCGCGTCGCCGGTGCGCATGCGCTCCTCAGGGCTTAGGGCTTAGGGCTCGCACGCACGCCGCACACAGCCGACACCGCGTTAGCCCCTCGGGTGCATCAACGGAACGGCCCACCGCCCGCGCCGTGCCATGTTGCGTGCGATTGTGTGCGCAGACCCCACCGCCGTGCCGCCCAGCAGCGTGGTGCTGTGCACGCCCCAGGCCATGGCCTCCCAGCAGCACCTCCTGGCGCAGCAGGGCTTCAGGCTCGTAGTGCTGGACACCTGGCAGGAGGACGCCTCGCCGCCGCGCCACGCCCACCACCACGCGAACGCCCGCCACCCGCCGCAGCCGCTCCAGCCGCCCAACTTTCACCATGAGGGTGGTGGCGGCGGAGGAGGAGGAGGAGGAGGAGGAGGAGGAGGTGGCGACGCCTCCCCCAGCGCCAGCAGGGTGGGGGGCGGCGGCGTGGGAGGCGGGGAGGCGGCGGCGGGCGGGCAGTTAGGGCGGCGGCACTCGGCGGCGGCGTCCTCGGCGCCGCCCGTCCCGTCGGTGGCCATGACGAGGGCGCGGGCGGCGCAGACCCTGCTCATGCAGGCGGGCTTGCAGCAGCAGGGCGACGCGGCGGGCGGCGCGCCGCCGCCGCAGCAGCAGCGGGCGGTGGCGGCGGCGGCTGGCGCGCGGCAGGCGGGGCGGCGGCAGCAGCAGCAGCACGGCGGGGCGCACCACTCGGGGCCGGTGACGCGGTCCGCCGCGGCGGGCGGGGCCGGCGCGGCGGCGGCGGCGGCGGCGCAGCAGCGGCGGGGCGCGGCTGGCGGCGGCGGCGGCGGCGGTGGCGGCGCGAGGGGGTCGGTGAGCAGCGATGAGGACGAGGACCCGGGCCACGTGCAGCTGGTGCTGTCGCTGTCGAGGCTCTCGTCCGGCGGAGGTGAGCGATGCGGGGCGCGAACAGCGGTGCGAAGCGCAAGAGCCCCGCGAATGCTTTTGTTCGACCGTGCCTTTGATGCACAGCTCACACGAAACGCTTTTGTTTGGTCGTCGGGTGCTCTTTCGGGTGCACAGGCGTGCACGGCCGCCACAACGACAGCGACGAGGACGAGTTTTGCGGCGGCGACGAGGCGGAGGTGGCGGCGGCGGCGGCGGCGGCGGCGCGGCGGCACCACATGCATCGTGCTGCTGGCGGGCAGGACAGGCGGCGGGGCGGTGGCTCTGGCGGCGCGGCGGCGGCAGGTGCGCTGTGCTGCCTCCTCCTCACACGCTTTGCGGCTCCGGTGCGAGCTTTGCTGCGCGAGGTTCGAGCTCACGAGGTGCTTGTGTGCGCAACGCGCCGCAGGCGGCCACGCGCCGCCGCACGCGCCGCCGCATTCCGGCTGGGGCGCCGCCCACGCCCACGCAGCCGCGCCGCCCCCGCACGACGACGCGCTCATGGCCGGCGGAGATGACAGGGAGGAGGAGGCCGTTGCGCACAGCGGCGGCTCCGAGCAGCAGTGGGGCGCCGCCGCCGCCACGGTGGGCCCGCCGCCGGCGCAGCAGCGCCGCTACACGCACCGGGGTGGCCCCCGCCACCAGCAGCAGCACCAACAGCGGAGCGGCTCCGCCCTGGCGGCGCTTCATTCGTCCACGCGCGCCGCCTCTGGCTGCTCCGCCGCGGCGGCCGCCCAGGGGGCCCTAGGGTTGCCCGCCCTGGAGCAGCAGGCGTCGGTGGCCATGGCTTCCGCGGCCGGGTCCGCGCCGGACGGCGCCGCCGCGACGGCCGGCGGTGGCGGCGGAGGAGGAGGAGCGTACCTGCTGCGCCCGCCGCGGCCGGCGGCGCTGCGAGCGCAGGCGGCCATCGCGTCCGCCTTGCACCACCACGGTCCCCCGCAGGGCCACGGCGCGCACCCGCTGCCGCCGCAGCAGCAGCAGCCAGACGCGGGCGGCGGGGCGGCGGCGGCACACCACCTGCCGCAGCAGCAGCAGCAGCAGCAGGCCGTCGCGATGGTGTCGAGCCCGGGGCCGTGGCGGGGCGCGGGCGGCGGCGGCGACGCCGCGGCGGCGAGGCCGTTGCAGCCGCTGCTGCTGCAGCCGCCGCACGCGGGCGCGGCGCACGTGGGGCCGCAGCTGCAGCAGCAGCCGCTGCCCAGTGGCGGGAGCTTTGGCGCGGCGGCGGGCGGGGAGGCTGGGGATGCGGCTGCGGGGCCGGGCGCGGCGCTTCGCAGCGGCGGGGCGCTGTTTGCTGCTTTTTCGCCCGTGAGCGGGGTGGGCGGGATGGCGCTGGCGTCCAGGGTGGGGTTAGGAGGTGCGCTGGGGGCCCGGGGTGGGTCGACGGCGGATCTCCTGTCGCAGGCGGTGGCGGCGCCGCACGGCGGCGGTGGGCGCGCGGGCGGGGAGGCCGCGGCGCGGTGTAGCGGCGTGGCGGGCGGCTGCGTGGTGGGCGTGGTGGTGGCGGCGGCCGGCGGCGGCGGCGGCGGCGGGCCGTCGTCGCAACCGCAGCAGCAGCAGCAGCGGAGCGCGCCGCTGACGCGCAAGCGGAGCATGAATGCGCTGGCGGCGGGCGCTGGCGGCGGTGAGAACGAGGGCATGGCGGGGCTGGGGAGCGCGGCCGGGGGAAGCGTGGCGGCTGTCGGGGGGCACGTGCTTGGGCAGGCGCTGCTGCAGCCGCACCAGGGCGCGGGCTTGCAGCCGCTGCCAGCCGGCGGTGGGGGCATTGGGGGGCAGCAAGGCGGCGGCGGAGGAGGAGGGGGCCTGCCGCATTTGGTGGTGCCGGAGCTGGGGCCAGGCGGAGGCGGGGGCGCGCAGCTGCTGACCGTCGCGCAGGTGGCGGCGTTGCGGAGCATCGTGCCGGCAGCGGGCGGGCACCTCGTGCTGGCAGGTGCGGACGGCGCGCATGAATCCTCGGCGAGCGTCTCGCTTCGCGGAGTATTTTGAGTCGCGTGGGTCGGATCATACTGCGCGCAGATGGCCCGAGCCTCGAGGGCTGTAGCCCGTCGGACATGTGGGCGCTGCTCGCGTTGCTGCTGCCCGGCGTGGAGCAGCAGCTGCGGCCCTTCGCCGCTGACCTCGCCGAGGTGAGGGCGTTCGCGCGCGAGAGAGACAGGCAGGAAGCATTTGCTGAGGGCAGCTTGTTCAGCGCAGGGCCGTGCGGCGCGCTGCAAGATACGATACGTGGTGGCGCCATTTCCTGATCGCAGAGTGCGGAGGCCTTTGCGCAGCTCCGCGCGCTGGTGGCGCGCTTCGTGCTGAGGCGAGGCAGCAGCAACACGTCGCTGGACAGCCTGCGCGTGCAGGGCCCCGAGTGCAACCTCTACGACCTCTTTGCCTGCGCGGACTGAGCGCGGCCGGGCTCTGCGGTGGCCTTGCCGGGTCCAGCGCCGCCGCGAGCTTGTGGTACTTTTCCCGGAAGCTTTTGGCGCGCGAGCGAGCGGAGACGGAGGCGAGGCGCTCAACGCGGATTTATCCATGCGCCTCCGTGGCGGTGCCGGCAGAACCTTTGCTTCTCTCACTTGGACCGTTGACCGTCCACCTTCTCTGCGTTTGACGTGATTGACGCACTTCGGAAGAGCCCGCTTGCCTGCGCGCGCACGCTGCGGCGCTTGGTGCTTGCTCAACGCTTGCGCGCGCTGCGGACGCTCGGGTGAGCGCGCGGACGCCTGCAACGCCTCTGGGTGGCAGCGGTCGCGGAGGGACGACCATTTTTCAGGCATCCGGCACAGAGCAGAGAGGAAAAAGGAGAAAGGGAGGAGAACGAGCGGCGGTGGAGTGAGACGTGGAGTGGGAAGAAGGGGCCAGCGTCCTCGCCAGGCCGCCTGGGCCGCTCTTGAAGCACGAGGCCCGAAACCATTTGGAGGCCAGCGAAAGGTGGAAACGTCAGGGTCAGGGTCGTGCGCAAAGCCTGGGCGCACAGTGTGCAGGCGTTGCAGGTGTGTGCTCGTGTAGTGCCCACGGGGGAGTACACATCGCGTCGTGAGTGAGTGTGCGAGTGCAGCAGTCCAGAAGCAATGATGACGCGTCAGGCCGCCCGGGGGCCGCGGCCGCTTGGGGATGGCACGGTCGCCCTCCCCGCCCTGCACAGTGGCGGGCTCGTGAGCAGGCCAGCGGCAACCTTCCCGGGCCTGGTGCCTGCGCTTGATGATGATGAGATGGCACGGCTGGAGACAGTGGGGACAAGCGCCTGACGAACTGGGCGGGGAACTGGTCTGGTGCGGTGTTCCTAGGACCGCGGGTGCGAGCTAGAGGTGCACAAGATGATGATGATGGTGCCGTTTCGCTTGCCAGGGGGAGCACACGACTGGCTCCCCCGGCGCGCGAGAGAGGTGGGCGTGCGCGCACGCCCCCCTGATCAGTCAGCAGAAGAGAGGGGGCCCCGGGGCGCATGTGCCCAGGGTCCTGACGGCTGGATGGAGGGTGCAGGGGGAGATGCAGGCAGGCAGGCGCCGTCGGCGCGACGCCATCATGATCACTCGGCAAAGCGGCGAGAATGAATAGGCGGCGCGCGCGCGCGCGCGCGAAAAGGCGGGCGCCTGCTTGGGCGGGCGCGAGGACGGCACGGCATGACTCTAAACAGAGTGCGGGCCGGCCGGGGGGACAAGGGCCTCGCTCTCACAGTGCGCAAAACGACATGCAGGAAGCGTGAGCACTTCTGACCTTGCCAGCGCGGAGGCAGAAGGTGCTCCACGTGGGGCCTGACTGATGTGCTACCTGCACTGGACAGGGTCTGCGAGCGCTGCCAGCTAGCAGCGCAAGGCGGAGTCTCTCTGCCACCAGCCCGAAAATCAACTCGACACAACGCACGCTCGGCGCAGTCCAAGCCCCTGGCAGCCCTGAGGGAAGGCACACAGTCACAGTTCCTTCCAAGTGTGCACAGGACAGGCGGCGCAAGCCAGCGCCGAGCCGGGCACCCTCCCCACGGCCTGCCGACGGGCGCCCTCACATGCGGTGCGCGCCGTGGCCGGGGCCACCCACCCACCTGCCCATCCACCCACCCACTCGAACCACAGCCCTCGGTCAGGCCAGCCCGCCGCCCGATCGCAAACCCACAAACGCAAACTCACAAGCTCCGACAGGGCTGTGGCGTCGCTCGTGCCCATGCCAAGGCGGAGCGCCGCTGCGGCCCGCTATCTACCCCCGATCCACCCAACCGCCGCGCCCACCTCGCTCAACCTGGCAGGCCAGCGGCGCGCCTCCCCTGCCACGAGCGCAGCGTAGCGCCACGTGCGAAGGAGGCCCCAGGCGCAACGAAAACAAACCCCACCAAAGAGCCCACCGAGCGCCCATCCATTCCATCCAAGCGGACCAAGCGGACCAAGGGACCCGTGCCTTTTCCAACCCAGTGTTCAGCGTCGAGACAGGGCGCCGGCAGCACGCACGCACGCAAACCATCAAGTGCAGCATCAAGGGTCAAACCGCCACGCTGCTTCGGCTCCATTGCTCGTCTTTCCAGCCGCACCCAAATGCATCCGCAACGATGCGCCAGGCGCCGGCCAACTGCCAACCCGCCTCACCCGCTTGAGGAACAAGAGTCAGACGCGCAAAGGGCGCACACGAACGGCACGGTTGCCTTGCACAAGGGGTGCGAGCACCACGCATCACCCACCCACCACCCATCCGCCCACAAAAGGATGGATCCGCCCATCTCACGCTGGCGCCGTCGCAGGCACGGCGAATTCGGCACGGGTTCTAACCCAGGTGCGCAACCGCGAAACTCCCTCAAGGCAGGGCACGCCCCCCGCCTACCAGCTGCTCAATGTGGCGGCACTGTTCAGTGTGGCTGCGTTGGCTCGTCCATGCAACGCCCCCTCGGAGCTGCCCTTGGCTGTGCGCCCTCGCACCCCGAGCCCTAAAAGCCATGCAGCGCAAACTGACCCGGTGGCCCACACCGGCGGCCCGCATCCCCCTCACCTACCCCGCACGCCACTTCAGCGCCGAGCAACCGTCTCCCACGCAGAATCATCGCAAAGGCAGCGGCACAGCGGCACTGGCGCATGCCGCGAGGGCTTAGGGCTTAGGGCTCAGCGGCGGCGCATGCGGTCGAGCTCCAACACCGCACTGAACAGCGCGCCGCCGCCGCGCCCGCCTGCCGCCGCCGCAGGCCCGCCCGGCGGCGCCCGCGGGACCGCGGGCGCCGCCACCGCACCCACCCGCCGCCCCTCCTCCGTCGGCAGACCCCCCTGCGCCCACGCCCACGCCGCCGCCCCATCGCCACCACCCATGCCATCCACCTGCGACCACGAGGGCCCTGCCGCCACCGCAATCGCCGCAGACGGCAGCGCTTGAGCGCTGGTTGACACCGGCGCCGTGGACAGCTCCAGCAAATGCGACCCCGGCGCCTCTCCCGTCAGCGTCCTCGTCACACTCCCCAGCGTAGTCGCCCTCGACGGCCGCTCCGCCGTCGGGCGCTGCGACGACGACGACGACGCCACCAAAGCCCCCGCCAAGCCCTCGCCCTCGAGCCCCCCCGCCACCTCCTCCGGCTGCCAGTTGGGCCACCGCCACGCCGCGGGCAGCGAGCGCACCGCCGCAGGCAGCTGCGGCGCCGCCGCCGCGGCGGCGGAAGCAACGGCGGCCTTGTGCTCGCTGCTTGCCAGCACCCACCCACCGGCCACCAGCGCGGCGGCAGGCCGATCGTCGCACGGCGCGCCGCTCCCCGCCGTCTCGTAAGTGCCGCTCGTGGTCATCTCGCCGGCGGCAAAGCGGCCGCCGGCGCTTCCGCCAGCGGCGGCGGCAGCGGCCCAGAGCTCGGGCGGCTGCGTGAAGCTGCGCAGAAGCTGCACCTGGCTGCCGTCATCGCCGCTGCCGTCGCCTAGCATGTGCAGCGCGGCCGTTGCGGCCACCACCTCGCCCACCGCCGCGTCGCCCTCCTTCTCCTTGCGGCCGCCGCCGCCTGCGGAAGCGGTGCTGCCGGGACGGCCGGTGGAGCCTGCAGCGGCTGGAACCGCACCCGCAGCAGCAGCAGCGTGGATGCTGCTGCTCCCACCAGAGGCGTACTGCGTCACCGCCGGCCACGCCAGCCCTCCTCCTGCCCCTCCGGCAGGCGCTGCACGCGTCTCGCCGCCGCCGCCGGCGGCCCTCCCAGCGCCATGCGGCATGGGCGTGCGCCAAGCCCCGTCGGGGCTTGGCGGCGACGCAGCCGACGCGAGCGCGGCCACCGCCGCGCCGCCGAGCGCGTGCGCCGGCAGCGCGGCGCCCTCGGGTATGGACGCCAGTGGCGTGAGGCGCGAGCTACGGGTAGACGTGACCGGCCCCTTTCCAACCACCGCCGCCACGGCCACCGCCGGCGGCGCCACTGCCGCCGCTGTTGCAGCAGAGCCCGTCGCGCCCTCCGCTGGCACGGCGGCCACGCATGCAGCGACAGCGGCGGAGGGCAGCAGGTGCTCTAGACTGCTGGTCCGGCTGTCGGCGGCGGTGACGACGGCGCCGCTCGCTGCCAGCACCGCCGCCTCCGCCGCGCTGCTGCCCAGGGCGTCGGCCATCGTGGCGTCCGCGGCGCCAAAACCGGCAGCGGCAGCGTCAGCGTGCGCTGCCCAGGTGGACGACGGCGGCGCTACAAGCGGCGCCGACAGCGACGCCGTTGCCTGCTGCTGCTGCTGCTGATGGGAGAGGTAGGGCCCCCAGCGCATGAAGAGGCCGCCCGCCGGCGCCGCGGCGGCGCCAGTGCGGTCCAGGGAGGTTGCCTGGCCGGCCATGGCGACGCTGGCGACGCCTGCGGACACGTGCAGGGCAACACCGCCACGCAAGCAGGCTCGCCCACGCCCGCGCCGCCCGTGATCAACCCGGCGCGTCCCGGCGGCGTGTGCAGGCGCGCAGCACATGAAAACCGCACCTGACGCGGCGACAGCGCCGCCGCCCTCAGGAGCAGGCCCCAGCGGCAGGAACGAAAACGCGCCGGAGGATCCCACCGCCAGCTGCGACGGCAACGACGACGACGGCCAGGGCGACGCCGCCGACGCGTTGTCGCACGCCGACGCGTACGAGGAGGACGCCGCCGACCCGCTGCCCACCATGGCGTCGCGGCCGAAGGTGGGACTCCCGCTCCCGCCGCCGTCGGCCGCGCCCGCCCCGGCGCCATGCAGCCGGGCTGGCAGCCCGCCAGAGGGGCCCGCTGCGAGCTTGGGCAGGAGGCTGGCCTGCGGGAAAGGCGTGGACGCCGAGTTGGAGCCTGCTGAGGGGACGGGGGAGGGGGAGAGGCTCGGCAGCTGCAGCGGGGGTGGCAGGGGCCCGCTGCTGGCCGCCGCGTGGGGCGCCGCCCACGCCACGGCGTGGAGGGCGGGCGGCAGCGGGACGCTGCCGCCGCCGTGGCCGCCGCTAGCGGGCAGTCGTGCCGGCGCCGACGTGCGGGCGTCCGCGAAGCCCTCGTGAGCCCTCGGCGGCATGAACGCCGGCGGGGCCGGGGGCAGGGCCGCCGTGCTGCGCGTGGCGAGGAAGCTGGCGGGTCTGTCGTGGCTGCGGGGCCCCTGGGCAGCTGAGGTTTGCGCCCACTGCTGCGTGCCCATTGGGTAAGCGGCGTTGTGGCTATGGCGGCCAGGCAGGGGGGCGAAGAAGGCGCCGCCCACCACGGCGTGAATGGCGGTTGTGGGCCGCGGAGGGAGGGAAGTGGAGCGGACGACCCACGGGCCGTGGGTGGGCAGCGCCGCCGCGGCCGCGCCCAGCGGTGGAGGCGCGTGGGTGGGGTGGGCGGCCCAGGGCGCGGCGGTGGCGGCAGTCAGCAGCGGGGTGGAGGCGGCCGGCGGCGGCAGCGGCGGCTGCATGGAGCTTCGTGGCGGGGGTGGCATGGAGGCGCTGGCGGCGGCGAGCCGTGCAACGGAGGGCGGCGAGCCCGAAGCGGGCTCGCCAGCTGCGGCAGTGAGTGGACGGGGGACTGCTGCTGCGGTCCAGGGCGGCGGGGGCGAAGGCGCGACGGCTGGCAGCAGAGGCGCCCACGGGGTGGTGCGGTGCGGCGGGTGCAGGAGGCTGTGGGCGGCCGCCAGGTGGCCCCAAGGAGGGTGCGGCGGCGGGGGCTGCAGGTGCGGCGAGGAGGAGACGAGCGCCGCAGGGAGCGAGGGCGGGTGCGGCGAGGAGGAGGAGGCCAGCGCCCAGGGGAAGGCACCGTGGGAGCTGTGTGAGCTGACGGCGGCGGCGCTGCTATGCAGCCTGCAAAGCAAAACAAACAAAGGCAGGACCACAACCGCGAAACCCTCCCTCGCTCGTGGGCTGGTGCGCTTGTGGCCTTTGCGCATGCGCTGATGCTTGCCGCTCACACGAGACACTCACTTGGCGCTCCACATGAGGAGGTTGTCGTACCTCGCCACGTCAGCAACCCACGTGTCCACCGCACTGAAAACCGACGGCGCCGCGCTGCCCGGCTCCTCCTCCTCCTCCTCCTCGTGCGTGCGCGCGCTCGCCGTCCCCGCCAGCGCCGGCCCTCGCGACGACGCCCACTCCTCCTCCCCCGAGAGCCGCGGCCGCGCGCTCCGCCGCTGCGAGCGCTGCCCCAGCAGGCGCGGAGACGACGCCGTCGTGGACGCCAGGCCGAACGGGGCGCCGGCGCCGCCCACGGAGTCGTCAAGCCAGCCCGCGCCGCCGGCGCCGCCTGGATCCGGCGGGCGTGCCGTCGCCGCCTCCGCCACCGAGGCGGCGGCGGTGGCGGCGGCGGCGGCGGCGTCTAGCGCGCGGCCGTGGACCAAGCGCTCAAAGTGCTGCCGCTGCTGCTGCAGCACCGCAACCATCGGCATGCTGGTGGGCAGAGCAGCCAGGGAGCCGCGGCCAGGCACCGCAACAGCAGCGGTGGTTGCGGCGGCAGCGGGCAACTGCGGAGCGGCGCCGACGCCGCGGAGCGTGGCGGGCAGGCTGGAGCGCTCGGGGTGCTGGGCGCTGGGCAGGGCGGTTGGGAAGGTGCCGAGAAGGTGACGCTGCGCTGCGGCGGCCGGGCGCCCAAGGGAGGAGGGCGGGCTTGGGAGAGAGTGGCCGTGAGCCGCCGCTCCGAGCGAGTGGCTCGGCGCAAACCCTGCACCGGGCGGCCAGGGCGGCGCCTCGGCCTCGCCAGCCGCCGCAGGCGCCACGCGACGGCTGCGTTGCACCACAGCGGCGAATGAAGCCGCCGGCGTCGTCGTCGCCGCGGCCCGCAGGACCATGGCTCCCGAAGAGATGAACGGGAGCAGCTGCCCGGAAGCTGCCGCCGCCACGCCCAAGCTCGTTCCGCCGGGGACCGGCGCCGTCGCGGCGATCGCCAGAGGCGGCTGCAGCGCCACCACCGGCAGCAGCGACGCGAGCGAGGGGGACGCCGCGCCCGCGCCGTGCGCCCGTGGCGAGGCGGAGCGGGTGGCGGGCAGGCTGGAGCGCTGCCGGCGCGCCGCGGCCGACAGCGGCGGCGGCCGCGGCCTCGCCGCGTCGGCGCTCGCCCTCTCGTGGTGCTGCTGCAGCAGCGCCAGGTCGCCGTCGTAGTCGGGCCAGGCGTCGCCGCCGCTGCCCAGCGGCTCCGAGTGGTGTGCAGCCGCCGCAAGCGCGTCGCCGGAGGGGAGCGCGGAGGGGAGCAGCGCGGAGGCGTCGCAGAGGTTGGAGGAGCGGCGTAGCCGGTGCGGCGCGCGCGGCGCGGCAAAGGAGGCAGAGGCGGAGCGGACGCTGGGGGGCGGAGGCGGCTGCTGGGCGCCGAGGGCGTGGGGCGCCGGGGCACCGGGCAGCACCAGGGCCTGCGGACGGGAGGCACAATGCAGGCGGGGCAGCGTCACAAACTGACAAGCGCTTCATGCTTCGGTAGGTGGCGCACGAGCAGACCTGCGCAATGGGGACGCGCGCGCAGCGGGGACGTTTTTTGCGGGCAGTGGAGTCTCGCACCTGGCGGCCTCGGGGCGAAGAGGGCTGCGTGGCCGGCGCCGTCGCGTGCGCGCCCGCCACGGCAGCCGCCAGCGCGCCCCGCTGCCTCCACGCCCGCGCGCCCGCGTCCGCCGGGGCACCGGCGCCGCCCGTCGTCGCGCGGCGCAGCCGCGCCCCCCCCGGCACGTCTCCGCCCGCCGTGGCCGCCGCCGCTCCCGCCTGCTCCGCCCCGCGCGCGTCCCAAGGCGGCAGCTGCTGCGCTGCCTGGCGGCCGTGCGGGGGTGAGGCGCTGGCAGCGTGCAAGTGCTGCTGCACCCTCACCAGCGGCGAGTCGCTCGGGTGCGGAGGCGGCGTGGGCGGCGCAGTCCACACGACGGGGGCTGCGGCGGCGCGCTCGGAACGGGCAATGGCGAGCTGGAGGGCCTGTGGGGCGGAGGCTGTAGCGAGCAGCCCGTCCGCGGGGGACGGGTGGGCTAGCGGGGGGCAAAAGGCGGAGGGGAGGTGGGAAGGCAGGCGGGCGGTGAAGGGGCCGGCGGAGGCCTTGGGCGTGGCGCCGGCCGCGGTGAGGGCCGGCGGCGTGGCGGTGCTGGCGGTGAGCGTCGAGACCGAGAGGCGGTTGGCAACCGCCGGCGTGAGCGTGGCGGCGGTTGGGGCGGCGGTTGAGGTGCTGAGGCGGGGCGCGGTGGCCTGGCCGGAGAGCGGCTGCGTGCGCGGGATGGACGCCGAGGCCGCCGGCGACGCCGGGTCGGCGGTTGCGTCGGTTGGGAGCGGTTGGCGGTAGTTGAAGTGGCGGGCGGCGCCGGCGAGCAGCGTGGCCAGCCGAGCCACCTGCGCCAAGCACGGGGTGAAGAGCGAGACCGGCCGCACGTGGAGCGCTGGGCAGGGAGCAAAGGCACGGCGGCATCGCTTCGCGCAGCGCGTCCACGAAGCTGAAAGCCCCACTGGCAGGACCGCGCCGCGCCGCACCTGCAGCAGCGCTGCGCACAGCCCGACCGCCGCCTCGGCGCGGCCCAGCGCGCGCCGCTCGGGCGCCCAGGGGCGCATGGGCAGCCACAGCGAGAGCAGCAGCGCCGCCAGCACCAGCAGCTGCGAGCAACCACCGTCTCATGCAACGCATGCCTCGGGCATGGCGCGCGTTGCGAGCAGGACCTGCTTCTGGCGACACTGCGGCAGCACTTTTCACTCGGCACACGCGCCCCTGCTCCCGTGCATGCGCTTTGGCTTGCTTGCCTTGCTGCGAGACATCAGTTGCGTCGTGTGGTTGGGCTCCGACCCCGCACCGAGGCGTCCAAACAGATGCAAGATCCAGCACACGCACGCACCTTTGCTAGCCCACGCTTGGCCACCACCACCAGCCGGAGCGACGTGGGCGAGCCCGCCACCACCACGCCGCCGCCCGTGAGCAGCAGCCCGGCGCACAGCGCGCAGTGCACGGCGGCGGGCGGCGGCGTGGCGCCGCCCACCAGCAGCAGCAGCAGCGCCGCCTTGCCAACCCTGCGGGGGACGCGGCGGCGGCAGGGCAGGCAGGGACGGGCCTGACGCTGCAGCCGCGCACGGCAAACGCGCGCGGCATGGGCATGCCCAGCACGCTCCGACAGCGCCGGAGCGATCCCAGCCGACGAAACGACGTGCGAAGGATTGCTCGCGTCGCCGCGCACCTCGACGTGACGACGGCGACCACGCACGCCCTGCCCGCCGTCACGTCCATGGCCTCGACCGCCGAGCGCCTGTATGGCAGAGCGTCGTGGCCCCTCCCGCCTGCAAGCACGGAGGCACGATGCGGCGGGAAACGCGCCAACGGGCGGAGTGGCGCCTAGGTGCGACTGTGCGGCTTGCGGTGTCGCCCGGTGCAGAGAAAAGTCGATGAGCACGCGCGCACCTCGCTGCAGCAGCGCGGCCGTGGCCAGCGGCGTCAGCACCAGCGGCACGGCGCACAGGCACGCCAGCGCCGCGCTTCCGACCAGGAACAGCAGGTGCTGCACGTCGCGGGCCGCCGCCGCGTCGGGCCGCAGGCCCCCGGGGCCCCGCGCCGCCGGCGCCGCCGCCTCCCCCACCCACGCCTGTGGCGCCCAAAGCATCCGCGCGCAACGCGCATGCCGCGCCAAAGACACGATTGGTCTCGCAGCGCGCTGCGCACGCTGCATCCACGCTGCAGAGGTTGCTACTGGCGAGCCGTCGCTCACCTGCACCTGGAGGTGCGCAAAGCCCACGCCCGCCGCGCTGACCAGCACCCAGCTCGCCAGCTCCAGCAGGCACATGCGCAGGTGCAGGTCCCCAGCGGCCCACGGCAACAGCCCAGCAGCGCCCGCCGCGTCGTGGTCCCCCGCATCCGCCGCCCGCCCATCGTTGCCGTCGTCCTCCGCCGCCGCCGCCGCCGCTCCCCAGCACGCTGATGCCCTGTCGGCACTGGGGCCGGCGGCATCGCCTGCGTCGCCCCGCTGAGCGTGCCCGCTCAAGCGCGGCGCCTGCTCGTCTCGTGGAGGCCGTTGCTGCGCGGCGGCTGGGGCGTGGCGGTGGTGCGCGCGGTGGCGGCAGCGGTCGTGGGGCCCCTGGTGCGCGTGGGCGCCGCCAGTGAGCCAGGCCTCTTCCTGCTCGGACAGCAGCGCCTCGAGGCGCAGCGCTGCGGCCGAGAGCACCGCAAGGATGCTGCCGCCGTGCTCGTGCTGCGCTGCCGTCGTGGGTGCCGGCAGCTCCTGTGTCGCGGGCACGGCGGGGTTCGCGGTCGCCAGAACAGGCCCCACGTGTGCGCCTCTTGCCCTGCGCGCCAGCAAGGCGAGCAGGGTGCCGCCAATGAAGCGTTTGCTGAGAAAGCGGAAAGAGGAGGATGCCTCTGCCAGCGGCCACTCTGCGATATGGCCGATGCGCCCCAGCGCACCGGGGCTGCGAGCACCCTCCCATGGAGGCGCGCTAGGCGTCAGCGCCCGCAGAAGTAGCAGCGGCACAGCGCAGCGCCGCTCTCGGCGGGCTGCAGGCGAAGCTGCCGAGGGAAAGGCATTGACAGGCGCGCTTTGTGTTGCTTTTGGCGCGATGCTTGGCGATGGCAGCGGCGGCTGAGGCCCGGAGAGGACCAGCTCGAGCTACGCCATGAGCTACCGGTCGTGTGTGCGCGCCGACAGTTGCCAAACTTTCGCGCAAACCCTCGGTCGTTTGGGCAGAGCAGAGGGAGCGGGCCCCCGCCGCCGCAGGCCCCGACTGAAATGCCTGGCCCTGCGCCCAGGTGGCCCCCAGGTGCGTTTGTGTGCACGCTCAGGTGGGATGGCCACGCCTGTGCGCTCCTCCTCATCCCACGTGGCACCGATCGGGCGCCGCACCGCTGGCCGCTCCATCCTGCACAGGCGTGGTGCCTCTGGTGGCGCTGGGGGGCTTCGTGGGGGGCGGCCTGGTCGCGTACGTGCCGGCGGCGCGCGGCGTGGCGATTCTGGCGCCGTTGCACAAGCTGGGCGTCTTGCTCTTCAGGTGAACGCAAGGGCGGTACATTTCAGCGCAGCGATCCGCGTTGACGATGGCTCCTCCAGGGGGTGTGGTGGCGACCATGCGCGGCGATGTGCACCACCCCACGCAGGAGCACCTTTGGGCTGCAGGTGGTGATGGCGCTGGGGGCGCTGGCGCACGTCGTGGAGGCGGTCTTGACCGTGCCCATCGCCAAGCGCCGGGGCTGCAGCACCTCCCAGGCGCTGTGAGTGCTGCAATAAAGGCCGTGCGTCGGGGGCGGCGCAGGGCCGCGGCGCTCCTGCGTCAATGATTGATTGTAGAGTGAAGAAGCACATTGTGGCCCGCGCAGCAGCGCTCTGGGCGTCCATCGATCGCACGTGGACGGGCGCAGGGAGGACCTGACCGTGCGGGTTCGCTGCCCCGCCCCGCCCCGCCACGCCACGCAGGGGCTGGGCACTCCTGACCCTGCTCGTGGGCTACCCCTCCATCATGACACTCAAGGCTGACGCCCAGAAGCTCAAGGCCAAGGGCGCGTGACCGTGGTCGGGCGCATGTCGTAGACGAGCGCCGGTCGCAAGTGCGGTCCGCACCAGGCCAGGCTCCACTCCTCTGGCACCTATTGGGGCATCTGTCTGACTAGAACGCTCTGCTTGTTTGATGAGTTCAGCGCCGCAGCAACCGCCTGCGCATCCCGCCGCGCAATGCCAGCAGGACAACGTCCCACCCGAGAGTCCTGAGGCCCAGAGGCTAGCGAGGAGGAGTGCACTCACACGCCAGGGGCTGGCGAGCAGCGCGAGCGAGACTCTTGCGCGTCACACACTGCGCCGCGATGCCGCTCGGCTGTTGAGCTTTTCCGCGGAGGAGGAGGCGCGCAGGGATGATGGCGACTGCCGACGAGGAGGGCCACGGGGAGTCGAGCAGGACCCCATGCTGCGCGCGGGTGCCAAAGCTAAAATGCGGTGGCATCGTCGACGCCGCCAAGCGGCGCTGGAAGGTGATGCATGGGACGCATGTACGAGCACGGGCTCCCGGACGCAAGCAAGGGAAGGGAAAGGGAGCACACTCAGCGGGTGAGGCGGTGCTTTATGCAAGTGCTATGCGCGCGTGATCATCATCATCAGAGGGCCCCATCAGGGCGGACAGACGCGACATGCCGCACCAGTTGGCGCGACAGCAACACCGTAGCGAACCACGGATGGTGCCAAGCGACTGCACACCATGTGCAGGTGACGGCCGGGACAGTGTACCGGGCCCCGTACGTGGCCATCATCCCGCTGTGCTTCCTGGCGCTGGCCGTGGGCCTCGGCGTGTGGGCGGTGCTGGACAGCAGCGAGGAGCAGACCGTCCAGCACAAGTGAGCCTCCCCCCTGGTGGGGTGCAGACTTTCCGCCACGTGGTCTCCCTCCAGCGTACACTGGGCAGCGGGACAAGCGCAGTCGGGGTGGGCCGCAATCTCAAAGACAGCCCCCAGCCGCTGGGGGCTGTCTTTGAGCGAGCAGACCTGCCATTTCACGGCTCGCCGGCAGGGGGTCGAAGCTTGCGCTGCTTGCTGGCCCGCCGCCTCCCCGCCTGCCACGCACGCCTCGCTGGCGCCGCCTTCTCACCCCCAAAAGCCGAGCTGAGCTGAGCTGAGGCTGAGCGCGGCGTGGCGTGGCCGTGCGACGCCGTGGCCGCAGGGACCAAGCGAAGCGCGAGGCCATGTCGATTCAGGACGCCTACACAGCGGGCGGCGCATTGGCCACGGCGCCGCTCATCCAGGCGGCCAGCGTGGTGCGGCGGCAGCTCAACCCGGCCGTCATCGTGGGCAACTGGAGCCTCGTGGCGCCCACCCTGCTCGCCCTGGTGAGCACGGGCGGGGCGCCCAGTTGGGGCCAACTGCCGCCCGGCGGGACGACGCACAGCCCGCCAGCTGCTGGGGCTTGCATTTGTCAGCCTGGCCATCCCGGTGGGGCCGGGGCCCAGCGCATGCGGGCGTGCCGGGAAAGCATCACGTGCTCGTCGCCCTGTGGGGACCCCAGGCCTCGGTGGGATGCGCTCCCCCGACGCCCTGGCCTCTGGGGAGCGCCTCACGCACGTCCTCACCTTTGCTTCTCACCGCGTCGCCCCTGGCGCGCAGAACCCGAGCATCTACGTGTCGCTCCGACTGGTGGCCCAGGCCACCACCGTGGCGGTGTGGCCGCCCACGCCGCGCAACCAGGCGCTCCTCGGCACCAACGCCTTTGCGCCCACGGCCATCCCCGTCCTGGCGCCCGCCGTCGCCGGCATGGCGGCCTCCACCGCCAACAACATCACCTTTCAATGTGAGCACGAACCAAGGCCGGGCGTGCCTTGGCGGCCTCCTTGCTGTCAGTTGCCCGCGGGGCAGCGCGGCCGTTGATGCGCTCCCGCAGATGAGGAGAGCACACCAGGGCCAGGCATGCCTTTGTGGCCTCCTTGCAGCCAATGACTTTGCGCCTCAACACCGCATGTGGCTGTCAGTCGCCCGCGGGGCAGCGCGGCCTTTAAAATTGCGCTCCCGCTGCTGCCCGCCACGCCTCTCTCCCTCGCGCCGCCCAGGGCCGCTCAACGGCACACGCTTCACGCCCACCGTCTTCTACATCCTGCCCATCGCGTACGGCAACAGCACGGCCAACGAGACGTGGGGGGGGCCCAGCACCCCAACCTGCCCGCCCGCGCTCTGCTGGCAGCCGGCCACCAGGACCAAGCTGTGAGTGCTGGCGCCGCCGCCGTCGCCGCCGCCAAGCACGTCGCTGCCACGGCGTGGCACTGCCCGCAAGGCAATGCGCCACAGCATCGCAGAGGCCTGCCAGCTCGGTGCAGGCGGCCCAAGCCCTGTAGCCCTCATCCGCCCGCCACACACACACAGACACGCACGCCCATACACGCACGCCCTTCACGCACGCCCTTCACGCACGCCGCAGGTGGGGCGTGCTGGTGCTCGAGGTCAGCGCGTCGGGCCTGAGCGCCAGTTTAGGCAAGCCGCTGTACCAGCTCGCCGACAACGGCTACAACGTCATCGTCTCCCAACCACCCACCAAGTGCGCGCGCCCGCCCCTGCACACCTTTCTTTGCTGGCGCCGCCTCTCCGCCCCACGA
>VFQP010001982.1_pt1 | contig 24434 bp, 23 predicted proteins | sample 3512351 | NCBI WGS metagenome assembly VFQP01 (sample SAMN10412372, study PRJNA504923) | tailings metagenome | isolation source: Relicate 1 Philex TSF1 revegetated site | place: Philippines: Tuba, Benguet | collected 2017-08-29
CATTCAAACCAAACATCATCGCCAACAACAAGTGCTGCAACAACAACGGTGCATCACCTTCCAGAACTGTTCCCATCAAAACATACGTCAATTTACCAACTGCTCGGATCGGTACGATTTGCTGAACGCCTCCGGTCAAACGGGTGTAATCGATTTTCGCCGCTGTTACTCCCGGAAGACTTTTCGTTACTTTCAAAGTCAAAATCGGCCATTTCGACCCTAAGGAAACACGCTTCGTCCCTAAAGACATCACTTTATCCCGGATTGCCCAGATCAATTCCAGCGAACTTTCCGCGATATCGTAATGATCTGCTGCCCCCATTTCGGAATTCGACCATTGGTATTTGTATCCTTCCGTAAATTCAATTCGCTGGTACGATCCCGAAAGACGGAACTTCATTCTCGGGAAAATATATCCTGAAAAAGCCACTTCACCGATGCGCTGCTTGTCCATCTGGCGAATGTAAATATCACGATAGAAGGAATTCAGTCTTGTAATAACCGGTTCGGTGCTCAATCCGGTCCCACCGCGCTCAATAATATCCTGTTGGTAACGCGCTTCAAAATCCAGGAAATATTTCGGAACAAGGGTTACTCTTCCGTAACCGCCGTATTTCCACATTTTGTCTTTGAATCCGTAAGCAAAGTATCCGCCCACACGAAAACGTGTCGATAGTTTATCACTTGTTTCCAAACCGGCCCCCAAACGGAAACCTTCGTAATCACGGTAATTTACCAAACGCAGAATGTCTGCCTGTAAGGGACCTAAAGGAATTTTCCCCTGCATCAATGATTGCAGCAATTTCAATTTTCCCTCCAGGTTTTCCTTTTCGGAAAGACTGTCTACAAACTCATAGGTTCTCAAATCTTTCTGATCCAACTCGTACTTTCTTCTTCCATCCCAATGCGCACTGTCTTTCGAATTCGCATCCCGGGCAGTTTCCACGAAAACGGCATTGAAGCGCTCATCCCTCAGGTCGGCATCCAGAACCACTTTATCAATATAGGTATTTCCCTTTCCGACCAGGTAAGCATCTTTGATCTGGGAGCTCAAAGTCAAGCCGGGAGCCGTCACCTCCGTAGACAATTTATACGGGAACCACTTCCTTCCTTCCAGGAATGCGTATTCCTGGATAATCTTCGGATGAATTCCACCTTTGTTTTCAGCCGGTTCAACGATTACTTTTTCAACAGCAAATCCTTTCGTATTGATATACAGAGTTCCTTTCATTCCATCAAAGTTCTTATCTCTTCTCGGTTGGAAACGAATCGTATACGTCGTATCTCCCGGAGCGGTAATCGTCGTATCTTCCAGAATGAACAAGTAACGGCGGATCGAACCCAAAGCCAGCGGATTCAGGTAAGAACGACCTAAAATATCAAATTGATTGTCGTAAAAATTGAAGGATTGCAATTCATTTGCAAAGGTTGAGAACATCGGATCTGAGAAACCGGAAACACGGTAAGCACTAATGACTTCTTTTTCCTTGAAAGGAGGTTTGAAGAATTTCGTAGAAGTACTTTCCAACAGGAAAATATGCTGCTGATCAAAGAACTTTCTCAAATCCAGCAGGTTTGTATCCTTCACCGTGTCCGAAATCTGGGCCAACGCATCCTGGTTGATGGTAAATACGAATTTACTGTAACTCTCATATTTAAATGCCATATCTGATTTCGGGTGGTTTTTTTTCCGGTTCGCAATCGCATTTTCCATGATTCTTTCTGCAGGATTCACTCCCGGAAGAATCACTACTTCATCAATGACGCTTGCTTCTTCCCGCATGTAAACGATCATATCACCCGTAATTTCCACTGTCGTATCGCGGAAACTCATCATTTTCAAAGTTACCTGCGTATTTCCCGGAGGATTTGTGAATCTTCCGTCCAAATCGGCAAGGAAAGGTTTTCCTTCTTTCGGATATACTTTTACAAAGGGAATCGGGGCTTTCGAAACGTCTTCCTGGATTTGAATTTCCTGAGCGTAAAATGCTTGCGGCAGCAATAGTAATAATAAGCTTTGTAAAAAGTATCTCATAGTTTAATTGTCTTGTTCCTAAGACAAACTAAGTCAAAAAAAGTTACAGTTAATTAAAAAAAACAAGAAGTTTCCCAGCAGTTCCGTAAATTCGTTGGACGAAATGAGTACCTTCAAAGATCAGCGAAATATTATCAAACATCTTAACTTTCAGCGAGTTTGGAACCTGTTATTGCTTCGTTCTTCCTACTTCTTTGCACGGGTTTTCAAACTTCAAAAAAATTGGGGAAAGCCTTTTGCCCTGAGTATCGAACCGACAACCGCCTGTAATTTAGGCTGCCCGGCTTGCCCGAGCGGTTTGAAAGCTTTCAGCAGACCAACCGGAAAACTCGATCTCGTACAACACAAACAATGGCTTTCGCAGCTTTCAGATTCTGTTTTTTACGTCAATTACTACTTCCAGGGAGAACCTTTTCTTCATCCGCAGTTCCTGGAACTGATCCGGGAAGCCAAACAACACAAAATCTATACGGCAACGTCCACCAATGCGCATTTTATTGATCAGAAAAAAGCCCGCGATATTGTGAGTTCAGGTCTCGATCGCTTAATCATTTCCATTGACGGCCTTACGCAGGAAACCTATGAATCATATCGCATTCACGGTCAGCTGGAAAAAGTTATTTCCGGCGCAAAAGCCATGGTCGAAGCCAAAAAGGAAGCACAAAGTGCTACGCCGCACCTGATTTTTCAATTCCTGGTTGTGAAGGCAAATGAACACCAGATTCCGCAGGTTCAGGAATTGGCAGACGAAATCGGGATTGATGAAGTCCGTTTCAAAACCGCCCAGGTATACGATTACAAAAACGGAAACGAATTGATCCCGGATAACGAAGCTTACTCGCGTTACATCAAACAAAAGGACGGAACTTACCGCTTCAAATACAAGGGTGGAAACAGCTGCTGGAGAATGTGGTCTTCGAGTGTTCTCACCTGGGACGGACAAGTGGTTCCCTGCTGTTTTGACAAAGATGCACAACATACATTGGGAAGTTTACAGGAACAATCATTTGAATCCATCTGGAAAAGTCCGGCTTACCGTTCTTTCAGAAATACTGTTTTACAAGACCGGAATTCGATTGAGATCTGCACGAATTGCTCGGAAGGTGCGAAAGTGTGGGTGGAGTAATTACGAATTCCTAATTGCAGGTTATAACATATCATTCGTAATTCGTAATTCGTAATTCGTAATTCGTAATTCGTAATTCGTAATTCTACTATCTTTACAACTCAAAATAAAACAAAGTCATGTACGGAAAACTGAAAGATCATTTATCTGCTGAGTTGACAGCAATTAAAGAAGGCGGTATCTTCAAAAAAGAACGAATTATTACTTCTCCGCAGGGAGCTCGTGTGCACGTAAGTTCAGGAGATGAAGTGGTGATTATGTGTGCAAACAACTACCTGGGTCTTTCATCTCATCCGGAAGTGATCAACGCAGCAAAAGAAGCGTTGGATACTCATGGTTTCGGAATGTCTTCCGTGCGCTTTATTTGCGGAACACAGGATATTCACAAAGAACTGGAAGCGAAAATTGCGAAATTCTACGGAACGGAAGATACGATTCTTTACGCTGCTGCATTCGATGCAAACGGTGGTGTTTTCGAACCGTTGTTCGGTGAAGAAGATGCAATCATTTCAGATGAATTGAACCATGCCTCCATTATCGACGGAATCCGTTTATGTAAAGCGGCTCGTTACCGTTACAAGCATTCGGACATGGCGGATTTGGAAGAGCAGTTGAAAAAAGCACAGGCTCAGCGTCACAGAATCATCGTTACGGACGGTGTTTTTTCCATGGACGGTGATATCGCAAAAATGAATGAGATTTGCGACCTGGCAGACAAATACGATGCGTTGGTCATGACAGACGAATGTCACAGTGCCGGATTTATCGGGAAAACCGGTCGCGGTGTTCCGGAATACCACAATTGTATGGATCGCGTGGATATTATCACCGGAACGTTAGGAAAAGCGCTTGGTGGTGCAATGGGTGGATATACAACCGGCAAGAAAGAAGTGATCGAAATGCTGCGTCAGCGTTCAAGACCGTATTTATTCTCCAATTCATTAGCACCTTCTATCGTTGGAGCGGCAAACAAAGTATTCGACATTTTAGGAAGCTCAACAGCACTTCGCGACAAGTTGGAATCAAATACCAAGTACTTCAAAGAAAAAATCATTGCGGCAGGATTTGATATCAAACCGGGAGATTCCCCGATTGTTCCGATCATGTTGTACGATGCAGCCTTGTCTCAGCAATTTGCAGATAGATTATTACAGGAAGGTGTGTATGCTATCGGATTCTTCTACCCGGTTGTAGCAAAAGGTGCGGCACGTATCCGAACACAAATTTCCGCGGCTCACAGCATCGAAGACCTGGATAAAGCGATTGCTGCTTTCATCAAGGTTGGAAAAGAACTGAAAGTAATTCAATAAAAAAGGTTCAAACAAAAAAATTGAACTACCACATTTAATATCAAAAGCCGATTCGAAAGAGTCGGTTTTTTTGTTTGAATCTCCAGAGAAGATTGACATTTTTTTGAATTTAAATTAATTTTGCAACAGATTTCCCCGGCAAATGCAAAGAACAGCTTTTTTCCACCTGCTAATGTTACTCGTCAGTACCATTACATATTCTCAGAAAGTTAATACCGATCAGTTCTATCGTTCTGAATTTTCTCCTGTGGAACTAAATGAAACGATTGAACAGCGATTTGACAAGATTTATAATCGCTATATCACAAGATATGGGAATGACAAAAAGATTGATGCGAAAACATTTGTGAGTAACTACAACTACTTTTTGGATCGACTTAACCGAAGCGGAAAGATTTTTTATGGTGATGAAATCAGTATCTATCTCAATCAGCTTAAAGACTTTATACTATCAGATCACGAATTGAAAGGTGAAATCAAAGTTTATCTCACTGATTTTCCTTATTTGAATGCTTTCACGAATGATTTCGGAAGCATTTATGTCAATATCGGAACCCTTGCTAAATTGCAGTCTGAGGAAGAACTCCTTTATTTACTTGCACACGAAATTTCTCACATCTTACTGAGGCATTCTCATAAATCAATTTTGTTTGAAAGTCGGTCAAAAACAACAAAAAAAGACTATCATGAAATTGCTTTTAAGCGTCATGAGTTTTCGAAAGAACAGGAGTTTGAAGCAGATCTGAATGCCTTTGAATTACTAAAAGACAGAGTTGATGCTGAATTTGACTTACGTTTATTACGTTTATTAGGAAAGGCTTCCAATCCAGTGTTTTCAGAAAAAGTTGATCTGAATTTATTAGCCGGACCAAATACCGAAATCAACGCGCGTTTACAGCAATTATCGGATAACGACACTTTAAACAACGTCTTGTTCTTTCTGGATGACAATGATTCTCTTTCAACACATCCATCTTCTGAAAAACGGGTTGAAAAGCTGAAATCACTGCTTCATTCCTACACAGGACCATTAAGCTCTTATACAACTCTGAGGGATTTTTCTCAAATTAAACAGCTTGCTGCGCATATTCTGGTTAATTCATTAATCGATGCTGAGCGCTACATAGATGCGCTTGATCTGATTTTAAAAATGCGTCAAACATATGGAGATTCTCCTTTCTTGATTGAGCAGCAAATCAATGTTCTAACCTTACTCACATTTGCGAAATATTCGCATGAAATGCCCGACATGATTTTAAACGATTTGGGAAATTCATGCGACAACCTGAATTATCTCCACCTGAAAAAATTACTACTTTCTTTAAAAAACGAAGATTTTGCAGTTCTTGCTTTAAACAGTATCGAACAATTGCTGGAGCGGACTCCCGAATTAAAACCCAAAATGGAACTCGCACTGCAAAGAACCTATCAAAAATTTTATCAGGAAAACACCCAAATATTTGCTTCTGACTCTTCCAGCGGAAAGTATTATTATGCCATTCAAGACAGTACTCCTCCGGAAGAAAGCAGTTCACATGAAAAAGGAATGCTCAAGTTAGCGAAAGAATTGGAGAAAGAGGGATATCATTTTATTACTCAAGCAGACTCCTCTTATTTTTTAAATGCATACACCGCCGATTCAAGTATCGCCGAAAACTATCAGCAATACATTCAAAATTATCTCCGGATGAAAGGCACTTTGAAAAAGAGTGTTGATATATTGGAGGGGCTTTTAACTCCGTCTTCGGCGGCTTACAAATACAACAAAGGAGATTTTGAAAAAAGTCCTGATTTTGATATCAAACACAAATCGTTGATTATCCAATCCGACTACGTTTATTTCACATCCAGAAACAAGCGAAACTTTAAAGTGAATGACTCCAGATCATTGACACTTGAATCAAAAATGATTGATTTCAAACAAAGATATAACCCGGATCAATTGGATTTTTCTAATCGATTTGGCACAAAGAATACAGTGTACAGTAATTATCTCCATAAAATCATTTTCGACTGGATGTTTATTCAATCGTCCAATCAGTTAAACTATTCTCTTCATGAACAAGAAGTTCGCGAATACCTGATGAAAGAAAACATCCGATACATTGTATACAATGTTTGTATTGTCAATCGGAATAAAGGCAGAGGTCGGCCAAATTACTCTAATTACTACGAGTTTTATTTTGACATTGAAAAGAGAGAGATTGTCTATACGACTAAAATCGGGACGCGTTTAAACCCTTCCGTATATACATTGGAAAATCTCATCTACGTAACTGAATACCATAAACAAAAACTGAAATGAATCGAATCCTTCTTTTACTTTTAATCTCTTTTCAGACATCCGGAGTTTTCGGGCAGACGTTTTTGGGTAAAAGGCACTATGTAAGTATCGGAACAGCAATTAGTCCGACAATTGGCCTTCTCAACGCCCATACGGAAGATGTAGAGTACCAAACTGACTATACGATATTACCTGCCAGAATTGAATTGGAATATGGTATTGCGTTAAATCAAACAGCTTCCTTTTCACTCAGCGGCTTTTACAGGGGGCTTCCAAATTCTCAATATACCATTGAGAAAGAATATAGTGAAGATCTTGTAAATTATTCCCGTTCGGATCAATATCAATTAGCTACAAATATGATGAATATCAGTCTGAATTTGAAATTGCATACTGAATATTCGCCATTTGGGCCTTATGTTAAAATTAGCCTGGGTTATAACCGCGCCTGGTCTGATGTGTATCCGACTCTAAATCAAACAACAGAGGTGTATTACGGCATGTATAATCCTTTAGTATTTGAAGAATATACCAAACTAGCCCCCTGGAAAGAACGTTCTCAATTTGTAAATATTGGGTTTGGAATCGGTAAATCAGTCCTTCTGACCAAGAACTTTTATTTAGATTATGGAATTCAACTAGGTCTCTTTTCAAATTTTCAAAAGCCGAGTGCGAGTAAATACAATCCGAGGAGCACTTCACCCGGAGTGTTAAAAGAAGCTACCCGTATGTTATCACAAAAAACAGCAACTGCAACTGCATTAAGTTCCAACTTATTCCAATTCTATGTCAAATTTGGTTTCTCGAAATAAATTTCCAATTTTCGCTCTATTGTCGATACTTGTAATTTTGTTAAACTTTTCCTGCAGGAAAAAAATTGATCATGTTCCGGCATCAAGTGATCCCGTTACACGTTGGCGAATGGTAACGAATGTTGGCAATACAATCAGCTCTATAGAAGTATTTAACAATGAACTATATGTTGCAGGATTAACATATGGTCAGAACTATTACATCCCTATTTTACAAAAAATCGGTACAAATTTAAGACTGAAAGATTTTCACTACGGTTTTTTTTCAAAGGTATATACTGCGGGATCCTGGGAGGATCCTCATATTTACGACCTATATGCTACTTCAGACAAATTGTATATCGGTGGGAATTTTAAATTCAATATCAATAATGCGACTAGTTTAATGTGTTATAACCTCAACGGGAGCTTTAATGCTATTCCCCTGTTGACTTCCGGGAATTATTATGTTTCTTCCTTCTGTGATTTCGAAAGCGCACTAATTGTCGGTGGGTACTTCACTACAAATGACCCCTTGGTTCATACAGCCAATACGGAAAGACTTCAAAATGATCTCCCAATTGGGTTAGGTAGTTTCCCAGATATAGTTGTTTCAATGACAATACACCAAGATGAACTTTTTGCGATTGGTAAAAACAGAACTTTGGGAAAATGGAATGGCTCCCAATGGGTGGTGATAGGCTATAGCAATCCCGACAACTCTGATAATTTATGGGATCTCTGTAGTTTCAACAATGAATTATACTTAGCTGGAGAATTTGATGGTGGCCTCGGACTGAAAAAACTCAATACTTTAGGTATTTGGGAAGACGTAACCGAGTTCATTAATTACTACCCCTCAAAACTGAAAGTGATTGATAATAAATTGTATCTCTACGGAATCAACATCTATTTTAATGGAAAAAACACATCAAATATCTTTTCCTATAATGGCAGTAAATGGGAACCTATCGGTGAAACAGGTAATACCACGGTTAGCGGGCTCGTTAAATTTAACGGGAAACTCATGTGTTCTATCGGCTCAAGGATTTACGCTTTCGAATAGGATAACAACTGAAGCTTTCGGGGAGTTTTTTAAGTCAAATTTTCAGGAAAAAACCTCAAGGATTGAAATCAAAAAACTTCGAATGACTCATTGATTATCAATCCACTGAATTAATCAAACACTCGTTAATTTTAGCTATCGCATGTTTCGGAAAACTCCTCAAAAAAAAAACAATTGCTCCAACCGAATAAAAACTATCTTTGTGCCCTAAAAATTCCAATGCTTCGGGTTGTATTGGATGTTGATTCATTAACATAGAGAATTTATGACAAGGTCATTACTTGTTTTATTTTGTGCGGTATTTACGTTTTCCGCATTCGGACAGATCAAACGCGATGTCTCAGGTTACTATCAGGACTACCGGACAAAAGGTCCTTCCGAGGACGTTCCGGTTCAGTTGATCAATAAAGAAACAGGTAAAACTTATCAGGCCATTACAGATGAAAACGGGAAGTTTTTGTTCAAGGGTGTTGAATTGAATGCAAATACCGACACGTCTCTTTTCAACTTGTCTGTTGCGGATAAAAAATACAAGCAGGAAAACTTTTTAATCAAGATTGACTCGCACCATACAAGCGAGTACCAGATGGATCAGAAAAATCCGTTCAAAACGTCTACAAAAGTTACCTGGATGTTTGACTGGGGAACCTGGAACGGAAAAGAAAATTACTGGTCTCACTTCACAGCAAAAGTAGTATTGGTTATTTACGGAGCTTGTTTGTTCCTGGTATTTATCTATTCCTTATTGCAGCTTTCCCTGTCGATTGCTTATGCAAGAAGCCGCAAGCGCAAAGCATTGGAGGTAAAACCGGTTTACAACCCGGAAACGGCAAGAACGGTAACGGTTCAGTTGCCGATGTACAACGAAATGTATGTTGCGGACCGAATCATTGAAGCAGCAGCAAACTTTGATTACCCAAGAGATAAATTCGACATCCAGGTATTGGATGATTCAACAGATGAAACGAAAGACCTGATTGCTAAAAAAGTAGCTGAAGTAGCTGCAAGAGGAATCCAGATCGAACACATTCACCGTACAGACAGAACGGGATATAAAGCAGGAGCTTTGGATTCGGCAATGAACAAGGTGAAAGGTGAATTCATCGCTATTTTTGATGCGGATTTCGTTCCGGAAAAAGACTGGTTGCAGCAAACCATGCCTTATTTCGAAACGGACGACAATATCGGGGTGGTTCAAACCCGTTGGGGACACTTGAACAAATCCTATTCCTTATTGACAGAATTGCAGGCCTTCGGTCTGAACGGGCATTTCGCGGCAGAACAAGGTGGTCGTAATGCTTCAGGACATTTCATCAACTTTAACGGTACCGGCGGTATTTGGCGCAAAAAATGTATCGAAAGTGCAGGCGGATGGGAACACGATACCTTGACGGAAGATTTGGATTTGAGCTACCGTGCGCAATTAAGAGGCTGGAAATTCAAATACCTGGAAGATGTGGTTGCTCCGGCTGAATTACCGATTACGATGTCGGCATTGAAAGCACAGCAGCACCGCTGGATGAAAGGTGGAGCAGAATGTTTCGTGAAGATGTGGAAAACCATCCTGACTTACAAAAATGTACGTTTGACGGATCGAATTCACGGATTATCGCATTTGTTCAACTCATCCGTTTTCATGTTCATTCTGACCATGTCTTTATTGAGCTTGGTGGTTCTTCAAATCAAAGACAGTTTCTCTGATCTGAATTACGTCATCCAATACGGTTCTGTGTTCATTTTAAGTACGGTTTTCCTGATGTATTACTACTGGCTGGCGTACCGCGATAAAACAGACAACAAATTCACTTCTTTTATCCGTTTTCTCGGGCGTTTCTTCTTATTCCTGACTGTTTCCCTGGGGCTTTCATTGGCGAATACCATCGCCGTTCTGGAAGGATTTATGGGAATCAAAAGTTCCTTTGTGAGAACTCCGAAATTCAACGTGAGTAAGAAAACTGAATTCAAAGGAAACAAATACGATAAAAAGAGCATTTCCCTGATCACAATCGGTGAAGGAATCCTGATGTGTGTCTTTGGATTTACAGTAGTAAACAGATCCATTTACGGCGATTTGGGAATGGTTCCTTTCCATTTGATGCTGACCGTCGGATACGGAATTGTATTCTTCAATTCATTGAAAGAATTGAGAAGAGGAGCTTAAGAATAATCGGTGCGCTTCAATTTTGCTTAGCGCGCAAATCATATTCAAAAACCCGGATTGTATACACGATCCGGGTTTTTCTTTTATTCATTGTAACCACCTTTAAATCTCAACAACTACCGGGCTTTGCTCAACGCATGAATCATTTAAACAAGAGCATAGAAAGGAAATACATTATCCGGATAGTAACTAACTGAATTTTTAAACTTCATATAAAATTCAAAACCCCGGATTGCAGATACAATCCGGGGTTTTTTGTTAATTATGGCAGCTCTTAAATCTCAAAAACTAACTAACGGAAACTCATTTCCTTACCACAACCATAACTAATCAAAATTGAGAATGAGAAACCTTTAAAATCTCGACTTCCTGGATTCCATTTGGGAATTCCCACATGATTTTATCTGTCTCGGCATAACCGATCAAAGCAGAACCCATTGGGGTCAGAATCGAGATACGTTTTTGCTCTGAATTGGAATTTTCAGGCAATACCAATTGAATTTTCATAATTCCGAAAGGCGTATTGACATCCACGATACTGTTCAAGCGAATGACATCTTCCGGAAATGATTCCGTTTCATCAATCAATGTAGCTGTTTTCAACTCTTGTTTCAAGCGTGAAATACAACTGTTCATCAAATTGGCTGATTCTGTAATCGGATGGATCAACTCGGAAATAAGTTCATACTCCTTTTTATCTAAAACAATACTAGAATACTTCATAGCTAAAAGCTCACTGTTTTTAATTCTCCAATAATTCCGGATAATGCGTCTTTCGCATCTGCAAAAAGAAGTGTACAATTGTCCTCACCGAACAAGTGGTTTTCAACTCCCGCATATCCTTTACTCATTCCCCGCTTAATCACCACCACCTGTCTCGAATCATATGCCTTGATAATCGGCATTCCGTAAATCGGGCTGGAAGAATCGTTTTCTGCCGCAGGATTCACCACGTCATTCGCACCGATCACAATCGAAATATCGTAGCTCGACATCTGGTCGTTCACTTCCTCCATTTCTTTCAATTTGTCATAGTGAACATCTGCTTCCGCAAGAAGTACGTTCATGTGTCCGGGCATCCTTCCTGCAACCGGGTGAATAATATAATCTACATCAATTCCTTTGGATTCCAGTACCTGTTCCAACTGTGTGCAAAGGTGCTGCGCCTGTGCAACCGCCAAACCGTATCCCGGAATGATTGCCACCTTATTCGCAAAAGCAAGATTCGTTGCCAATTCACCGATAGAGGTGCGCTTGATTTCCATTTCAACTTCCGAAGACTGCGATCCGATAGAAGCTCCTTTGAAATTTCCGGCCAATACATTCCACAAAGAGCGGTTCATGGCCTTACACATCAACAATGTCAGCAAAACACCCGCAGATCCCACGAAAATACCTCCTGAGATCATCAACAGGTTGTGGAACATAATTCCGGCCAATGCCGTAGCAACTCCTGTCAATGAATTCAACAGGGAAATCACAACCGGCATATCTGCTCCACCGATCGGGAACACGAAAACCAATCCGTAAACGGTTGCCAGTACGCCCAAAACCGCGATTTCCTGGATCAAAGTCAAATGAACGATATCAAATGAAACAAGGAAAGGAAGCACAATCATCGCAAGCAATAAAACGCGTGATGAGATAGACACCAACGGCGTACGGATATCTTTCAATTTTCCGGACAACTTCAGGTAAGCCACAATACTTCCCGAAAAAGAAGTTGCGCCGATCATCATAGCCGTCATCAGAATCACTGCTGCCGTGCGATCTACTTCCGTAGATCCATGAGCCAATTGCTGCCCCTCAATAATTCCAAGCAGCAAGGCACAACCACCTCCCATCGCGTTGAAATACGAAACAAGCTGTGGCATTTTTGTCATTTCAGCCTTATCCGACATGCGCTTTCCGAGAACGGTTCCCAGGAGAATCGCAACGATAATCAGAATCAGGTTAATTGTCACAGGACCACCGTAAAATGCGTGAATAACGGTCGCAACAATTGCCAGGGTCATTCCCAATCCGGCGATAATATTTCCTCGTTTGGCAAACTGAGGCGAGCTCAGAAATTTCAGCCCGACAATGAATGAGATCATCGCCAGGAAGTAGCTTACTTCCAGTAAAATTGTCATATGTTTTATTTTGAAAAAGGGTGAATGAAGGTGGTCGGTCGCTTATTTCTTTTTAGAGAACATCGATAAAATGCGGCCTGTTACGAAGAAACCTCCCGAAATATTGAGGGTTCCCAAAAGTACTGCAATGAATCCTAAAGTGAGATTCAGGTAATCGTCAGAAGGCACATGATACATCGTGATAATTGCTCCTGCTAAAATCACTCCGTGGATTGCATTTGCTCCCGACATCAATGGTGTGTGTAAAATTGCAGGAACGTTTGAAATGATTTCAATTCCCAAAAACACACATAAGAGGATAAAATAAAGCGGAGCCTGGTTTCCGGTAATAAAGTCTAACATACTATTTCTTTAACTAATGATACTAATCGTTCGTTCACAATTTCTCCGTCTTCGATCAATCGGCTTCCTTTCAGAATCGGATCATCCGAACGTGAAATGGAATCCACCTGCTGATAATGTTTTAAGAAGTTGAAGTAATTGGTTGCAAGTAACTGAGAGGCTGTTTGCGCCAATTCTCTCGATAAATACGAGTTCCCAAGAATGCTTACGCCATTGTGAGAAATCAGTTTTCCGTCTTCCGTCAATTCGCAATTTCCTCCTTGCTCTGAAGCCAGATCGATAATTACCGAGCCTTTCTTCATTTTCTCCACGCTTGATTTTTCAATCAGCAAAGGAGCTCTTCTTCCAGGAATATTTGCCGTAGTAATGACAATGGACGATTCGGAAACGTACTGATCAATCAAGGCACGCTGTTTTTCCAGGTATGCTTCAGATTGCTCGATTGCATATCCGCCTGCACTTGCACTTTCGGCTGCTCCTTCCACCTCGATGAAATTTGCACCCAAACTTTTTACTTCTTCTTTAGCAGAACTTCTTACATCAAAAACATGTACAATAGCTCCCAATCTTCTTGCTGTTGCGATCGCCTGTAATCCGGCAACACCTGCTCCAAGGATTAAAACTCTTGCGGGACGGATTGTTCCGGCAGCAGTTGTAAACATTGGCAGCACCGAACCATACAATTCAGCAGCTTTGATGACAGCTTTGTATCCCGAAAGGGAGGCTATGGATGATAAAACATCCATAGACTGCGCCTTCGTACTTCTAGGAACCAAATCCAGACTGTAAACAGCCAGATTTGGTTTCTTTAATTTTTCTACCTCATCTGTCCGAAACAGGGGATTCATCATCGTCACAAACATCTTTTTAGAGTCTGATTGAAAGGGGGAATCAAATGGATTGATGAATGTAATTATGTCAAGTAATTGTATCATTTCATCGCGCCCCATCAAAACCGCTCCCGCTTTGATGTAGTCGTCATTTGAAAACCCCGCTTTCTCACCAGTACCGCTTTCAAAGTAAACTTCGAAAGACAATTCTTTTATTAATCTTTGAACGATGGATGGAACAATTGATGTTCTTGTTTCCGCACCCTGTTCTTTCAGAATTCCTATTTTCATTCTTTTTGTTAAAAATTATGGGAAAACCCCACGCTCGTTATACGTTAATTCGATGCGCTTGATTGCTTCGATATAAGCTGCCGTGCGGAAATCTGCCTTGTATTCTTCTGCCGTGCGAACAACACGATTGAAAGAATCCAGCATTTTTTTCTCCAAACGTGTGATTACGTCTTCAAATTCCCAGATTTCACCGCTTCTGTTCTGAAGCCATTCAAAATAACTTCCGATTACACCTCCGGAATTACATAGAATATCCGGGATGATATCAACTCCTTTCTCACGCAAAATTGCTTCTCCTTCCGGTGTTGTAGGACCGTTTGCTCCTTCTGCGATTACTTTCGCTTTGATAGAATCAGCATTCAGGTTTGTAATCTGGTTTCCTAAAGCCGCAGGAATACACACGTCACAATCAACGGAGAAGAAATCTTCATTCGGCATGGCAACCGCTTTCGGGTAATTTGCAATCGCTCCGTTGTTGTTTTTCATGTAGTCCAACAAATCCAACGGATCAATTCCGTTTGCATTGTAGATTGAACCGGAAGCATCCTGAACCGCAGTTAAAATTGCTCCGTTCTCCTGCATGAAAACTGAAGCCCACTGCCCCACGTTTCCAAATCCCTGAACGATGTATTTCTTTCCTTCCAATGAAGTATTTCTCCAGTTTGCCCAAGCTTTCAAAGTAACAACTACTCCGAAACCTGTTGCGCGGTCACGTCCGCGAAGACCTCCCGAATTCACCGGTTTTCCGGTAACTACGTGAGAATACTTGGAACGCTCATTCGGTTGTTTCGTCGACATATAAGTATCTGCGATCCAAGCCATGATTTGTGCATTGGTATTCACATCCGGTGCAGGAATATCGTATTCCGGCCCGATGTTATCTCCCAAAGCATGCGTAAAACGACGTGTAATACGCTCTAATTCCGCCTTCGAATATTTGGACGGATCCAATTGAATTCCACCTTTTCCTCCACCGTAAGGCAATCCTGCCAATGAAGTTTTCCATGTCATCCAGATTGCCAAAGCTTTTGCATCATCCAATTCGATTTCCGGATGATAGCGAAGTCCACCTTTGTACGGACCTAATGCATTGTTGTGCTGAACACGGTAACCTGTAAAGACTTCTACAGACCCGTTATCCAAACGCACAGGAAAATGAACTACTAATTCATTGTTTGTTTGCCCCAAAATCTTGCGAATGTCTGCATTCAAATTCATTGCATCCGCAGCTTTGTCAAATTGCTGACGAACGCTATCAATCATTCGAGGTGCTTTTTGTTCTTTTGTCATCATATAATTTAATTATTGATAATTTTCGCAGGTAAAGATGAAGATTTCCGGTGAATAATAACAACAAGAATTCTTCTGATCGCAATGATTACATAAAGTACTATCGTTTGCTGCCACATCCCGATAGGCCGGAGCCTTCAAAAACATACTCTGAATTTCTGAAAAAACGACCAGCGGTTCGTACTCAGAACACTCCCAGGTCGTTTCTCCCGGAGCATGCAAAGTGCAGTTTTTTGCGAAATGACAGGACTCGCAAATTCCTTTCCCATATCGATTCATTATTCAACTTAAAATCGTTACCGGACCATTTTCAGAAAGCGTGCCAAACATTAAAAAAAACATCAAAGTTTACATGCAACACATTGCAAACCAACAAAATAGTGTCGTTTAAAATAAAAATAGAAGCGATTTAAAGTGAGTAAAAATTACTCGCCGGGTAAAAATTACCCGGGGATTATTTGATCTTTTGCCCCAGGGTTTTTCGGTCAATTCCCAAAATTTCAGCTGCCTTTGTTTTGTTCTGATCAACCGATTCGAGCACCTTCAGAATGTACTCTCTTTCCTGTTCCTTCAACGTGAGAAATTCGGTTTGATGATTCACTGCATTTTTAGGTGCCTGAACTTTCAAATAATCCGATAAATTTTTAACATCGATGCTTCCACGACCCATAATCAGGGAACGTTGGATCACATTTTCGAGTTCGCGAACATTTCCCGGCCAGCTGTGACGAATCAAAATATCCAACGCTTGTTGTGAAATTTCAGGTGTCCGGTCGAATTCCGCACCATGTTTCCGCAGGAAAAAATGAACCAGTAACGGAATATCATCTTTTCGTTCACGCAAAGGCGGCATTTCAATGTTAACTACGTTCAGGCGGTAATAGAGATCTTCCCGGAAAGTTCCCTGCCGGACCATTTGCTGCAAACCGGCATTGGTAGCTGCAATAATCCGCACGTCGATTTTTTGAGCTTTCGAAGAACCGATCATCGTAATTTCCTTTTCCTGCAATACGCGCAACAAACGGCTTTGCACATTGTGCGATGCATTTCCGATCTCATCCAGGAAAATTGTTCCGGTGTTTGCCGCCTGGAAAAATCCAACCCGGTTTTCCATTGCACCGGTAAAAGAACCTTTCAGGAAACCGAACAATTCACTTTCCAGTAAATTTTCAGGAATGGCCCCGCAGTTTACACTGATAAAAGGAGCTTTGGAACGTTGTCCGCTGTAATGAATCGCGCGGGCAACCAATTCTTTCCCCGTTCCGCTTTCGCCTTCAATCAGAACCGTTGCCGTATTGTTTTTGATCAGCTGAATGATTTCCGCCAGGCGTTTCATGGATTCCGAACGGCCGATCATGCCCAAAACAGCAAAAGGACTCGGATTATCCAATTTTTCCTGCGTTTTGACTTCACGCTTTTCTTTTCTGTTCTTCAGCAAACAATTTTCCACCGATTGACTCAATTCCAACTGCGTGAACGGCTTCACCAAATAATCGATCACTCCCGATTTCAATGCTTCAACGGCTCCTGAAATAGAAGGATAACCCGTAACAACCAAAACAGGAAGCTCAGGATAATGCTCTTTTACATAGTGCACGAGCTGCATGCCGTTTACTTCCGGCATTTGCAGGTCGGTAATCAATAAATCAACGGATGTGTGTTTCAGAACTTCAATGGCATCGTATACATTGCTTGCCTGGAAAGTAATAAAGTGCATCGCTTTTAGTTGCCGCTGGAGCAATTCCAACATTTCCAATGAATCGTCAACAACTAAAACACTTTCTCCTTTCATGATGATTGCTTTTTGGGCAGAACAATTCGAAATACGGTTCCTTCACCGGGTTTCGACTTTACAAAAATACTTCCTTTATGGGATTTTACAATTCCATGAACAACACTCAGCCCTAAGCCCATTCCTTCTCCGACCTCTTTGGTAGTGAAAAACGGCTCGAAAATCTGTGCTACGGTTTCTTCTGACATTCCGGTTCCGAAATCCTGTACGATCAACTCTGCATTTTCGCCTTTATCGCAAGTTTCAATTAAAATTCTGCCATTTATATCTGATGCATGCAACGCATTATTGATGAGATTGAATACTACCTGGGTGATCTGAACCGTATCCAATTGAATCGAAATCGGGTTTTCCGACAACCGTGTTTCAAGCTGAATTTTCTTGCTTTCCAGGTATGGCCGGATCAAAACCAAAGTGTCTTTGATCAATTGATTGAACGAAATAAACTCCAGGCGCTGCGGTAATTCACAAGAGAAGTACATCAGTTTTTTTACCACTTCACGTGCATGCATTGCCGCATTCATAATTTTCTGCGCATCCGACAAGGTTGCTTCGTCCTTGGAATCGTCTATGATCAATTGCGAGAATCCGAGAATACTTCCCAGCGGAGTATTCAATTCGTGTGCAATTCCACCGGTAATTTCCCCAAGAACTTTCAAACGGTCATGATGTCGTAAACTTTCCAGGTAACGCAATTCCCGGGATTTGATTTCCTGCCGTTCAATGAACAAGGATAAATCGAGTGCCAGTTTTTCCAGCAAACGGTATTCTTCTTCCAGGAAATCCGTTTCCTTGTATTTCGGTGAAGGATAAAAAATACGCAGCCGGCCGATTCCCTGTCCTTCAATGCGGATCAATTGTTCCTGGAAAACGTGCTCTTCCGGTGCTTCGGAGGATTTGTACCAAACCGTTCGGATCTGGATGTGACAAACAGCATCCGCTTCAAACTGCCAGGCTTTCGGAATCCGTTGCACAATTTCCCCGATGACGTCATCAAAAGATTTCGATGCGTCCAATGTGATCTTGGCAATATCATACAAACAGCTTAATTCCTTCAGTCGCTCATGCAACAATTCACTTTCGTTATTCTCCACCTCAGTTTATAAATTTGTAATTGCTGATCCATGTGGAATCCGTTACATCGTACAACAAATTCCAGAAGTTCGTATCTACAATATAATCAAAATCCAGTTGTTTGATATGATATCTTTTTGCCAGGTATTCTTCCTGCTTCAGGCTTGGCCGCGATTTATTCAAACTCCACCCTGCCTGACTCCACCCTTTGTATGGCCATTCTGAAAAACGGATTTTCCACAAACTATCCAAAGCCGGACAATAACCGACTTCGATCCGGATCGTATCATTCACAAAGACACCGCCCATGACATTGTTTTCCTTGAAATAATCAATTTTCTGCGGGTTGAAGGGACTTGGCCAGTAACCACTCAGCACTTTAATGAATTCATCTTTGCTGGTATAAATGCGTTTTGCTCTTAACACGCCATCATCGGAATATCGCATAGCAATATAACTCACCAACGTAGAATTCGCTCCCGTGGAAATTTTCACACCGAAAACCACCTTAGAGGCTGGCTGTTTCACTTCTGAAAATGAACAACCAAAAATCATCACTATGAATAGTATCCAATGTTTCACAGCTCTTAAACGCACATTCTGCCAAAATTGTTTCCGGTTATGAAAACAACTCCAGCGGTTTTGAATATATTCCGTATTCCTGCGGACAAAGTCCGTTATTCAGTTCAATCAGTCAAAGCGCAAGACTTTCGTCGGAGTAACCAATGCATTCAGTCGGATATCTGTCGGCAATACATCATCGATTTTACTTTCCACATCAAAATAATGTAGTCCGACAAACAAACAGCCCGGCGAGCATTTCCTCAGGAACCGGTCGTAAAAACCTTTTCCGTAGCCTACTCTGTTCCCTTTCGCATCAGCAGCCAAAAGCGGCACAAAAACAATGTCGAAGCGATCCGAAGCAATGACTTTCCCCTTTTTGGGTTCCGGAATTCCTTTCTGATTGACTTCCAGCTGATCTGTCGACTCAAACAAATAATGGCGCATTTCCATGGTTTCAAAATTTGTTTTGGGAATAGCTACGGTTGCACCAATTCCCATGGCTCTCTCCCAAAGCAGATAGGTATTCACTTCCCGTTGCCTTTCAATAGGTAAAAACAGAGAAATGGTTTTTTCGGACAATTGAAAATGGGTCAAAGTCTGCTCAACGATTATTTCCGAAAGCCGTTCTATTTCTCCCGGAGAAAGCCGCAACCTCATCTCTTTATATTTTTGACGCAAATCTGCTTTTGTCATAGATTCTTTTTTGTTCTGCACTCTTTAAAACAACGAGTATCAATTCTATTAAATTACTCATTTTTTATTCCATTTCCACTCATTTCACAGCTTTCATTGAGAATAAAAAAACCTTGTTTTAAAGCCCCCTTTAATTTCAGCTAAAATAGTTGAAAGACAATAATTAAACACTGTCATTCACGAACCCAATATGGTTTTTTTAACAAAAAAACCAGCATATTTTCCTGAATTACTTTTCCGCAAGTAACTATATTTACACCGTGTATAAAAGTATTCGATTCTTTTCGTTCGTTTGTTTACTCGCACTAGGAAGCAACCTGGTGGGTAACTTCGTATGGACTTGTCTGGATCGAAAAGTTTCTATCAACATGTCATCCGAAGAAGACGAAACAGAAAGAGATTCGGATTCCGGTAAAAAGAACAATAACAGCAAAAGAGGTCTCAATATGATGGAGGAAGAACTTCATCTTGCTGAGAACACTCCGCTTGCTCCTATCAAAATGGACTTTACATTGATTGAAAAAGCATCCTTTTCGATCATTTCCGACAAAACAAACGGATCTGAAAAAGTTCCCTTAGAAATCCCACCCGAAATTGTTAATGAACTCAGCTAAGCACTCTCGTTATTAGTTTATTTTCTTAACAATTTTCCATGAAAAATTTATTTCAGACCTGGAAGCAGGATGTTCCTGCGGGTCTTGTTGTTTTTCTAGTGGCCGTTCCTTTGTGTTTAGGAATTGCCCTAGCCTCTGAGGCTCCAGTATTCTCAGGGTTAATCGCCGGTGTTATCGGTGGTGTTGTAGTCGGTGCGATTTCCGGATCTGCTATCGGCGTATCTGGTCCGGCTGCCGGTTTAACGGCCATTGTTGCCACAGCAATCGGCGATTTAGGTTCTTTCGAATTGTTTCTTGCAGCAGTCGTTTTTGCAGGAATTTTTCAAATCATTTTAGGGCTTATCCGGGCCGGTTTCATTTCCTTTTACTTCCCTAATGTGGTCATTAAAGGAATGTTGGCCGCAATCGGTTTGCTGATTATTTTCAAACAAATTCCGCATGCGGTGGGTTACGACGCCGACTTTGAAGGTGATGAAGCATTCTTACAGGCCGACGGACACAACACCTTTTCCGAGCTGTTTTACAGTTTCAATTACATCACTGTTCCGGCGCTTGTCATTTGTGCCGTTTCCATTCTTGTATTGATTTTATGGGAACAAAAACGGGTTCAAAAAACATTCCTGAAATTTGTACCGGGACCTTTGGTAGTAGTGGTATTGGGAATCCTGGCAACTATTTTTCTGGAAAACACCGCATGGAATTTAATTCCGAAACACCGCGTGGATCTGGGAATCAACGGAAAAAGCTTCCAGGAGTTGTTCACTTTCCCGGACTTCAGTCAGTTGGGGAACTACAAGATTTATGTTGTAGCCGCAACTTTAGCCGTGGTAGCAAGTTTGGAAACCTTGTTGAGTCTTGACGCTTCGGATAAACTGGATAACAAGAAACGGATTACTTCCGGAAACAGGGAATTGTTGGCACAGGGATTCGGAAATCTTACTTCCGGGTTAATCGGTGGATTACCGGTTACTCAGGTAGTTGTCCGTACCTCCGCCAATGTCAATTCCGGTGGGACGAATAAACTGGCAACGATTCTTCACGGGGTTTTGATTGCAGTTGCCGTACTGTCAATTCCCGGAGTGTTTAGCTATGTACCGTATGCTTCTTTAGCCGCTATTTTGATCCAGGTAGGATTCAAACTGGCAAAACCGAGTCTGTTTAAAAAGGTTTACAAAGAAGGATGGCTTCAATTTCTTCCGTTCATTTCAACCATTGTGGGGATTCTCTTCACTGATTTGCTGATTGGAATTGCGATCGGATTGGGGGTTTCTTTTTTGGTAATCCTATATTATAATTATAAATTATCTCACTACCTTTCGGTAGAGGGAGATGTTTACCGCATTCGGTTAACAGAACATATGACATTTTTAAACAAGGCTTCATTGATTGAAACACTTTTGAAGATTCCAAATGATGTCAAAGTGATCATCGATCAAAGTGAAGCGAAATTTTTAGCGAACGATATTGTGGAGTCTATCGAAGACTTCAAAATACGTGCAGTAGACAAAAACATTAAAATTGAAATAATAACTCCAAAAAAAGCAGAATATGAAAGAGATTTTTGAAGGTAACAAAGCATGGGTCGAAGAAACATTGGCAAAAGACCCGGCATTTTTTGATAACTTGTCAAAAGGACAAACACCGCAATATTTATGGATCGGGTGTTCCGACAGTCGTGTTCCGGCGAACGAAATCGTAAACCTTCCTCCGGGAAGTATTTTCGTGCAGCGAAATATTGCAAACCAGGTAATCAATTCCGATATGAACCTGTTGAGCGTTGTTTATTACGCGGTAAAATACCTGAAAGTAAAACACATCCTGGTAGTAGGACACTACGGTTGTGGTGGTGTAGCTGCAGCAATGAGCAACAAAAGCTTCGGGTTCCTTGACAACTGGCTGGTAAGCATCAAAAATGTTTACATGAAATACCAGCAGGAACTGGACAATATCAAGGATGAGGAATTGCGTGTAGACCGTTTGGTGGAATTGAATTCAATCGAACAGGCGCGAAACATGGCAAAAATTTCCTTCATCCAGGAAGAGTGGCAGAACGATAATCCGTTGGAGATTCACGCAATGGTTTACAGTCTGAAAGACGGAAGATTACGCGATTTGGAGATGACATTCAACAACTCGAATGATTTGAAGCCAGTTTTCCAGATCAACCAGTTCTAAAAAGAATGATTGAGGAAACGATTCTTCACTTAGAGGAGTTATTTGAACCGTTCCGGAATCCGAAGCGGGCACAAACTGCCGCAGCTTATATGAAAAACCATTTTTCATTCATCGGAATGCGGACGGAAATTCGAAGAACTGCTCAGAAAGGCTGGATCGATTCACTCAAATCGATCGAAGATCGTACAATAAGATGGTCGGTAATTCGCGCTCTTTGGGAAAAAGAAGAGCGCGATTATCATTATGTAGCCATCGATTACCTGAATTCCTGGCCGAAAAAATACTACTCTGAAGACGATGCTTCCGAATTGGAATGGCTGCTTAGTCAACATTCCTGGTGGGACAGCGTTGATGCAATTGCTTCCAATTATTTAGGAAAATGGGCACTTCTCTTTCCCGAAAAAGCCAGGGAAACATTCGAACAATGGCGTCATAAGGAATCTTTCTGGCTGCAGCGTTCCTGTTTGATTTACCAGTTAAAATACAAAGATGAAGTGGACGTTGCTTATCTCGAGGATTTAATCCGCCAATTCAATTCCAACAAGGAATTTTTCATCCAGAAAGCCATCGGCTGGTCGCTCAGACAATTATCTAAATATAAACCCGAAGATGTCGTCGAAATCCTTGCAAACAACCCGATTAAGGGGCTTGCTTTGAGAGAGGCGAGTAAATACCTGGATTAATTGCGAATTACTTAATTATCAAACCATTCGTAATTAGGTATTAGGAATTCGTAATTTAGCCTGTTACTTTTTCAAAACACTGCATTACCTCTTCAAAACCCGGAACTTTGTTTAAGAAGAAAACACATACTACATTCGACGAAGCCCAGCTAATTGATCTTGCAAAAAAGGATCACAGGCATTTTGGACCTTTGTATGAACGCTATTTTGAACAGATCTTCCGCTTCATTTTTAAACGATTAGGCGGAAACGAGGAAGTTGCAGGAGATTTGGTACAGCAATGCTTTATGAAAGCGATGGCAAACATTCACAAATATGAAGACCGTGGACTGCCGTTCAGCGCCTGGTTGTATCGCATCGCACAGAATGAAGTCAACATGTTTTTCCGGGCTCAAAAGAAAAACTACTCGGTCGAAATTTCTGATCGTCAATTATATACCATCCTGGAAGAAAGCGGTGAACATTCGTTTCAGCAGGAAGATTTGGATCAACTGATCGAAATAATCAATAACTTAGATGAAACACAGGCAGATTTAATAGAATTACGGTTTTTCCAACAACTCAGTTTTAAAGAAATTGCCGATATCTACAACATATCAGAAGCAAATGCCAAAATGAGAATTTACCGTTTGCTGGAAAAGATAAATACAAACTGGAAACGCGAATCATGAGAAAATTTCAAAGAAAAACGAACGAAAAATCTCCCGAACCTACCAAGGAACAGATGGTACGTTACAAGGATTTTGCCTCGCTTTCTCATAAATATGAGCGTTTAGCGAAGCGACCTAAAAAGCCGTTATACAAAGACCCGAAATTGTTTTTACTCTTACTGATTATCGGGTTGATGTTTCTACTGGTCTTTTTAGAGTCTTAGAATCCTTCGATATCCAGTTTTCTCATCGAAACGAACGATTTCAATACGCGTTCGCCCACTCCGGGAACATCCACATGAACGAGGTAAACTCCTGAAGAAACCGGAATTCCGACTTTATTCGTAAGCGTCCAATCGAGGTACGTCTGTGCATTGTCTTTCTTGAACTGGTTCACCATTTTGCCTGAACTGGTATAAATTGTAATCGTACAAACTTCCGGCAGATTGGTGAATTTAACCCGCGTATCGACTTTATTACGCTCGTACTCAGAGAATGCATAGTAAGGGTTCGGAACCACATTGATCAGAT
>VFQP010001983.1_pt1 | contig 24420 bp, 22 predicted proteins | sample 3512351 | NCBI WGS metagenome assembly VFQP01 (sample SAMN10412372, study PRJNA504923) | tailings metagenome | isolation source: Relicate 1 Philex TSF1 revegetated site | place: Philippines: Tuba, Benguet | collected 2017-08-29
CCGAACCCGCCTGGGTGAAGCGGAAGATGTTGTCGACGAAGAACAGCACGTCCTGCCCTTCCTCGTCGCGGAAGTATTCAGCCATCGTCAGGCCCGACAGCGCGACCCGCGCGCGTGCCCCCGGAGGCTCGTTCATCTGGCCGAACACGAGCGCCACCTTGGAACCTTCGCTGGTCGCGTTGCCGTCTGCATCCTTGGCGATAACGCCCGCGTCGAGGAATTCGTGGTAGAGGTCGTTGCCCTCGCGAGTACGCTCACCCACGCCAGCGAACACCGACACGCCGCCGTGGCCCTTGGCGATGTTGTTGATCAGTTCCTGGATCAGCACGGTCTTGCCCACGCCCGCGCCGCCGAACAGGCCGATCTTGCCGCCGCGCGCATAGGGCGCGAGCAGGTCGATGACCTTGATGCCGGTCACGAGAATGGCGGCTTCGGTGGACTGGTCGACGAACAGCGGAGCCTCGGCGTGGATCGGGGCGGACTTTTCCGCACCGATGGGGCCGCGCTCGTCGATCGGCTGGCCGATGACGTTCATGATGCGGCCGAGCGTCTTGGGGCCGACGGGTACGCTGATCTGCGCGCCGGTGTTGACCACGTCCTGCCCGCGGGTCAGGCCCTCGGTCGCGTCCATCGCGATGGTGCGGACGGTGTTCTCGCCCAGGTGCTGCGCGACCTCGAGGACCAGCGTGTTGTCGCCGTTCTTCGTTTCGAGCGCGGTGAGGATCGCGGGCAGATCGCCCGGGAACTGCACGTCGACAACGGCGCCGATGACCTGGCTGACGGTGCCGGCGGTCGTCTTGTTGAGTACGGGAGCGGTGGCCATGATCTTAATCCTGCCTTGAGGTTCTTCAGGCGCCAGCGGCGCAAACGGTTTCGGGTTCCTTGAGCGTCCATGCGCCTTCGCCGGCGGTCAGCACCGCCTTGTTGCGCAGGTATTCGTCGTCGCCGAGGCCGTAGTCGCATACCACGTCCGGCGAGCCCAACCCGGCGCGCTTGCACACGGCGGTGTTGACCGGCTTGGCGGCGGGGCACTGGGCGGCAAACACCTCGCTGAAGATCGCCTGGTCGGGCGTCGGCAAGGCGGGCTCTTCCGGCGTTGGCACGGCGACCGGCGTTTCGACCGGTGCGGGCGCGGGCTCGGAACCGCAGGCGGCGAGCGAGAGGGCGAGGGCGGGGATGAGGAGGGCGAGCTTGGTCACGTGCGTCGGTCCGTTAGTTAGAGCGCTTCCGCGCCTGCGATAATTTCGATCAGTTCGGTGGTGATCGCGGCCTGGCGGCTGCGGTTGTACTGGATGGTCAGCTTGTTGATCAGGTCGCCCGCGTTGCGCGTGGCGTTGTCCATCGCGGTCATCGAGGCGCCCTGTTCCGACGCCTCGCGTTCCAGCAGCGCGCCGAACAGTTGCGTGCGGACATAGCGAGGCAGCAGCTCGGCGAGGATCGCTTCCTCATCGGGCTCGTATTCGACCACAGAATCGCTCGCTTGCACCACGGCCGGAGCCGGGACAGGGATGAGCTGGGTGGTGATCGGGTCCTGCGCCAGTGCGGACTTGAATACCGGGAAGATCAGGTGCGCGACGTCGAACAGGCCCTGCTCGAACATGTCGACCAGTTCTTCCGCGATCGATTCAGCCTCGGTGAAGCCGGGTTGCTTGACCGTGCTGGTATCGAACCCGGCAGCGATCTGCTTCTCGTAGTCGCGGCGGATCGGGGCGCGGCCCTTTTTGCCGACGAGGTAGAAGGTCACGTCCTTGCCCTGCGCGGTCAGTTCGCGTGCCTGGATCTTCGCCTCTTTGACGAGGTTCGAGTTGAGGCCGCCGCACAGGCCCTTGTCAGTGTTGACCACGACCAGCAGGTGCTTCTTGTCGCCGCCCGAACCGGCCAGCAGCTTGGGAGCACCGTCGCCGCTGACCTTGCTTGCCAGCGACGCCATGACGCCCGCCAGCCGCTCGGCATAGGGACGCGCCGCCTCGGCCGCAGCCTGGGCACGGCGCAACTTGGCCGCCGCGACCATCTGCTTGGCCTTGGTGATCTTCTGGGTCGACTTGACCGAGTTGATCCGGCCCTTGAGTTCCTTGAGCGAAGCCACTTTCGCTACTCTCCTCGATTGTCATTCCCGCGAAAGCGGGAACCCATGGTCGAATGTCCGTCCCTGGATCCCCGCCTATGCGGGGATGACAACGGTTGGTTTAATTCCCTTGCGCCGGTTACGCGAACTGCTTGGCGAAGGCGTCGAGCGCGGCGACCGTCTTGGACTTGGCTTCGTCGCCAAAATCCTTGGTGTCACGGATCGTTGCCAGAACGTCGGCGTGTTCGTTGCGCATGAAGCTGAGCATCGCCGCCTCGTATTCCGTCACCCGGTCGGCCGGAACCGCGTCGAGATAACCATTGGTGCCGGCGAAGATCGACACGGTTTGCTCCTCGAACGGCATCGGGCTGAACTGACGCTGCTTGAGCAGCTCGGTCAGGCGCGCGCCGCGGTTGAGCAGTTTCTGGGTCGAGGCGTCGAGGTCCGAACCGAACTGCGCGAAGGCAGCCATTTCGCGGTACTGCGCGAGGTCGAGCTTCATCGAGCCCGCGACCTTCTTCATCGCCTTGGTCTGCGCGGCGCCGCCGACGCGGCTGACCGACAGGCCGACGTTGATCGCCGGGCGCACGCCCTGGTAGAACAGGCCGGTTTCGAGGAAGATCTGCCCGTCGGTGATCGAGATCACGTTGGTCGGAATGTAGGCCGACACGTCGCCCGCCTGCGTTTCGATCACCGGCAGCGCGGTCAGCGAACCGGCGCCGTTCTCGTCGTTCATCTTGGCCGCGCGCTCGAGCAGGCGGCTGTGGAGATAGAACACGTCGCCCGGATAGGCTTCGCGGCCCGGCGGGCGGCGCAGCAGCAGCGACATCTGGCGATAGGCGACGGCCTGCTTGGAAAGGTCGTCATAAACGATCACGGCGTGCATGCCGTTGTCGCGGAAGAATTCGCCCATCGCGCAGCCGGTGTAGGGCGCGAGATACTGGAGCGGCGCGGGTTCGGAGGCAGTCGCGGCGACGACGATGGAGTATTCCATCGCGCCGTTTTCTTCCAGCTGCTTGACGATCTGCGCGACGGTCGAGCGCTTCTGGCCGACGGCGACGTAGATGCAGTAGAGCTTCTTGCTCTCGTCCGTACCGGCGTTCGCTTCCTTCTGGTTGATGAAGGTGTCGATCGCGACGGCGGTCTTGCCGGTCTGACGGTCGCCGATGATCAGCTCGCGCTGGCCACGGCCGACGGGGACGAGCGCGTCGAGCGCTTTGAGGCCGGTCTGCACCGGCTCGTGCACCGACTTGCGCGGGATGATGCCGGGGGCCTTGACCTCGACGCGGCGGCGTTCGTCAGAAACGATCGGGCCCTTGCCGTCGATCGGGTTGCCGAGCGCGTCGACCACGCGGCCGAGCAGGCCCTTGCCGACCGGAACGTCCACGATGGTGCCGGTGCGCTTGACGCTGTCGCCTTCCTTGATCTCGGCGTCCGAGCCGAAGATCACGACGCCGACGTTGTCGGCTTCCAGGTTCAGCGCCATGCCCTGAACGCCGTTGGCGAATTCGACCATTTCGCCGGCCTGGACCTTGTCGAGGCCGTGGATGCGGGCGATGCCATCACCGACCGAGAGCACCGAGCCGACTTCCGAGACTTCCGCCTCGGTGCCGAAGTTGGCGATCTGGTCCTTGATGACCTTGGAGATTTCTGCGGCGCGGATTTCCATGAGCTTTGCCTTCAGCCTTTCATCGCGTGGGCGAGGGAATTGAGACGAGTGCGGATCGAGCCGTCGATGCGCTTCGAACCGATGGTGACGACGAGCCCGCCCAGGAGGTCCGGGTCGACGCTGGTCTGGATCTTGACGGTGCGACCTTCGCGTTGCGTTAGCTTGTGCTTGAGCTGCTCGAGCTGCGCGTCGGTCAAGGCGCGGGCGCTGGTGACTTCGGCGGTCACCTCGCCGCGCTGCGCGGCGGCGATCGCGCGGAAGGCGCGGATCATGCTCGGGAGATCGGACAGGCGGCGGTTCTGCGCCAGCACGCCGAGGAAGCGGGTGGTGAGGTCGCTGAGGCCGAGCACCTTTGCCACCGCTGCAACGGCCGAGCCCTGCGCGGCGCGCGAGAGCTGCGGGTTGGTGGTGGCGGCGCGCAGGTCGCCCGATTCGGCGAGCGCGGCGTGCAGCTTGTCGAGGTCCGATTCGACCGCCGTCACCGAGCCATGCTCGGAGGCAAGATCGAACAGGGCCGAGGCGTAACGCCCTGCCAGGCTAGCCTGAATACCGGCGGAAATCTCCACGCGTCTCTCGTCCTCTAGGGTCCGGAAAATAACGATGCCCGCATTTGCCGTTGAGGGGGCGAAACGAGTCACCCCGGCAAAGCTGGCGCGCGCCTAGCATCGGGTTTCGGACAAGGCAAGCGGGTGGGGACAATGTCCTGCTCTCCTCCCTCTCCCACGTCGCCCCTGCGCAGGCAGGGGCCTATCTGCCCGCGCGTCGTGCGCATCGGCGATAGCTCTGCGTAATCGACGTTATCTGGGCCCCTGCCTGCGCAGGGGTGACGGTCGTGTTCAGCGCGACGTACAATTATATACCAGCCGCTCGTTCGGCGCGTCTGGCAGAAGGGCCATGACCGCACCCTGCATATCGCCGAGCTGTGCCGCCGCGCCCGATGCGTTGCATGATGGCGGGGTGTAGCGTGCCCGGGCCTCGCGCGCCTCTGTAATCGCGGCCAGGCCGAGTAGGTAGCGATCGGTGCGATAGCTGCGCGTATCGGGATCGAACACGTTGATCGAAACCGCATCCTCGTCATTGGGCACGAACACCCGCGCCCATTCGCCGGCGGCCAGGCCATATTGAGTGCGACCGTTGACGCAGCCATCCTCGCGCCAGTCGAACTGGACCTCGCGGTCGGGCGCGCCGGTCACGCGGCTACGGGATAGGTCGAGGGTGCAGACCAGGGTGCCCTCGGCGCTGGCGCTCGCCTGGCCGTCGCGCTCGCCGCCTTCCGGCTGGAGCGCGGCATCGACCCGGCGGTCGATCTCGTCGAGCCCGGGGCGGGTGAACCACAGGGCCAGCGCGGCGATGGCGGCAACCGCGGCAATCCCGCCGGCGATCATCATGCGCCGCTCCTGCGCTGGCTCCGCCTCATGGTCCGCCGCGCGCGCGCGCCATGCGACATAGCCTGCCCCCAGCGCCACCAGCGTGAGCAGGAAGGCGAGCGCGATGGCGTTCTCGCGTTCGGTCTGCACCGCATCGGTCGCCTCGCGCGTGGCGCGCTCGCGCGCGGTCCGCTGTTCCTCGCGCGTGGCGGCGAGCTGCTGGCGCGCATCGGACTGTTCGCGCTCGATCCGGGCGCGTTCGGCCTGATCCAGCTCGGCCAGGCTGCGGCAGGGCAGGTCGTTGACCCGCGCCGCGACCCCGTTGGCCTCGAGGAAGGGGAGCAGCTCGCGATTGGAGACCGCGAAGAAGAACTCGGCATCGGACACGCCGCTTTCCGCGCCGAAGCTGTTGACCCCGACCACCCGCCCGCAGGCGTCGACCAGCGGGCCGCCCGAATTGCCGCGCGCGATGGCGGCGGTGTGGAGCAGGGTGTCGAACTGGCGGCTGGGGCGCGCGCCCGCCAGCGCGCCGCGGCTCTTGACCGGCGGCTGCGAGCGGAAGATGTCGCCGATGTCGAGCCCCTGTGCGCGGTCGACGTTCATCGGGTAGCCGACCGCGACCACATCGCCGCTGTCGCGCGCGGCGTTGCTGGCCATCGTCAGCGGCGGCAGGCGCAGCGCGCCGGTCAGTTCGACCAGCGCCAGATCGTTGCGCGGGCTGACCGCCAGCGCCCGGCCATAGACCGCCTCGTCGCCCTCGCTCGGCACGATGCCGATGCGCAGCGAATCGTCCTGCAATGCCTCGCGCACGACATGGGCGTTGGTGACGATCCGCGTGGGCGTGACCGCGAAGCCGCTGCCGTGGCTCAATGGGAACACTTCCTCGCCGTTGCTGCCGATGATGACCACGCGCACCACGCCGCGCGCGGCGGCGTCGATGTCGGCGGGATCGGCACCCGCAGCGCCCGGCAGCGCGAGGGCGAACAGGGCGGCAAGGGCGGCGAGAAGACGGTGCATCGGAGCGCCTTCTACGCAGGTGCGGCTTTTGACCGCAAGGTCCGGGATGCGGTTATCGCGGCGAGCGGGCAAAGCGGCTGAACAATCCCGCAAACCCTCGCCGCGCCAGGAGCCCGGCGCTATGGAGGCTGCAGTGATGTTCGAAGATGACAAGGCATGGGCCGCGGTCATGCGGCGCGACAGGAGCTGGGACGGGCGCTTCGTCACCGGCGTGCTCACGACCGGGATCTATTGCCGCCCCTCGTGCGCCGCGCGCCATCCCAGCCGGGCCAACGTCCGCTTCTTCGCCAGCGGGGCCGAGGCGCGTGCGGCGGGGCTGCGCGCCTGCAAGCGCTGCCTGCCCGACGACGTGGGGCGTGACGAGGCGGCGGTGCTGGCCGCGATCGACGAGATCAAGCAGGCGGCCAAGGAACCGGGGGGCGCGCCGTCGCTCGACGAACTGGCCCAACTCACCGGCTATTCGGCCACACATTTCCAGCGCGTGTTCAAGCGCGCGACCGGCCTCTCGCCTGCCGCCTATGCCCGCGCCTTGCGCGAGGAACGGGCCCGCGATGCATTGAGTGCGGGCGCGAGCGTTACCGGCGCGATCTACGAGGCGGGCTACGGCGCGCCGTCGCGCTTTTATGAAAACACGAAAGGCAGGATGGGCATGGCACCGAGTGCATGGAACAATGGCGGCGCGGGAGTGACGATACACTGGGCGGTCGTGCCAACCTCGATGGGCGCCATGCTGGTCGCCGCGACCGCCAAGGGCGTGTGCCGCCTGTCGTTCGACGAGGGCGAGGCCGAACTGCGCCGTCGCTTCCCCAGAGCCGAACTGGTCGAAGGCGGGGCGGACTTCGAGCGCCTGCTGGCCGAAGTCGTCGCCACGGTCGAGGCGCCGGGCGATTTTTCACACATCCCGCTCGACGTGAAGGGCACCGCGTTCCAGGAAGCCTGCTGGAAGGCGCTGCGCGAAATCCCGCCGGGCGAGACACGCACTTATGCCGAGATCGCCGCCGCTGCTGGCAACCCCAAGGCAGTTCGCGCGGCGGGCAGCGCCAACGCGCGCAACAATGTCGCGGTGCTAATCCCGTGCCACCGGGTCATCCGCACAGGCGGCGACCTGGGCGGCTATGCCTACGGCCTCGATATCAAGCGCGAATTGTTGCGCCGGGAGACGAAACGATGAGCAAGATCGAGCAATTCCGTGCCCTCCATGTTCCCGGCGATCCGCTGGTGCTGTTCAATATCTGGGATGCCGGATCGGCGCGCGCTGTGGCCGGGGCAGGCGCGCAAGCGATCGCGACCGGCAGCTATGGCGTCGCGGAATCGCTGGGATTCAAGGATGGCGAGACCCTCCCGCTCGACCTCGTGCTGGCCAACCTCGAACGCATTCTTTCGGTCACCGACCTGCCGGTCACGATCGACATGGAGGCGGGCTACGGCGACACGCCGGGAGAGATCGGCGCGTCGGTCGAACGGGCGCATCAGGCCGGCGCGGCGGGGATCAACATGGAGGATCGGCTGCCGGGCGAGACCGAACTGCTCGCCATTGATGAGGCGGCGACGCGCATCGAAGCCGCATCGGGCACCGGCCTGTTCGTCAACGCGCGAACCGACGTCTATCTCGGCAAGAAGCCCGAGGAGATCGGCCCGGCATTGGTCGAGCAGGTCCTCGAGCGCGCCCGCGCCTTTGCCGGGGCAGGGGCGAGCGGCCTGTTCGTGCCGTTCCTCGGCGATCATCCCAGCATTGCGGCGATCTGCGCAGGCTCGCCGCTGCCGGTCAATGTGCTGTGGGCCCCGGGGCGCGGCACGCGCGACGAACTCGCCGCGCTGGGTGTCGCGCGGATCAGCTATGGCCACGGCCCCTGGGCGGCGGCGATGAAGTGGTTCGGCGAGCAGGCGAGCGCGGTGTTCGGTGGAGAAATCGCGCCCTACGCCCGGTGAACAAGCTCGCGCGCGGGGATTGACGCGCAGCGCGATTTGCGGTCCCTCGCGCCCATAACGCGAAGGGATCGCCCGATGGACAGCACCGCCACCCGCACACCCGACCCGCGCCCGCTGTGGCGCGCGGTGTGGGAGTTTCCGCTGGTCGCGATGCTGGTCGCGCTACTGCTTGTCTATCTCGCGATCTGGGCCGTGCCGTGGCTGTTTCACTATACCCTGCCCGCCGGAATGGACCCGGCCGCGAATGCCGCGATACAGGCGGTGGTCGGCGTGGTCGTGGTGCTGCTGGCCTACAAGCTGGCGATCCGCCACTTGGGCGCGCGCAAGCATGACGACCTGCCCTTCGCCGGATCGCTGAAGGATACCGGGCTGGGCCTGGGCGTGGGCGCAGCGGTGTTTGCGGTGGTGGTCGGGCTGGCCGCAGTGTTCGGGGTCTATCGCGTGATCGGCTGGGGCACACTGGAGGGGGCGATACCGTTCCTGATTATCGGCGGGGTGCTGGTGCCGTTCGTGGAGGAGGTGATCTTTCGCGGAATACTTTTTCGCTGGGTGGAGGAATTCGGCGGGAGCTGGCTGGCGCTGGCGATCAGCTCGCTCGCCTTCGGGCTGGCCCATGCGGGCAATCCGGGGGCGAACTGGCTGTCGGTACTGTGGATCGCGGTGGAGGCCGGGGTGCTGCTCGGCGGGGCCTATATGCTCACCCGCTCGCTGTGGCTGGCGATCGGCATTCACGCGGGCTGGAACCTTTCGCAGGGGCTGATCTTCGACGTTCCAGTGTCCGGCTTCCCCGTCGAAGGCGCGGTCGAAGCGGTGCTCGACGGGCCGGACCTGCTGACCGGCGGCACCTTCGGGCTGGAGGCATCGGTGCTGGCGCTCGTGGTTGCGGGCTCAGCCGGCGCATGGCTGGTGTGGCAGGCCCGCAAGGAGGGCAAACTGATGCCGCCGATGTGGAGGCGTTGAGCTAGCGCACCCAGTTCGGGTTAGCTGGCTCCAGCCCGTCGAGAAACGTCTTTGCGCTGGCGCGATATTCGCGCTGCTTCTCCGGCCCCATCTTGTCCCAGGTGCCGTAGATGCGCCCGATGCGCGGGTTGGCCTCGAACCGCTTGCGATGGCGGTCCATGAAATCCCAGTAGAGCGCGTTGAACGGGCACGCGCCTTCGCCGGTCTTCTTCGTGACCGAGTAAGCGCACTTGCCGCAGTAGTTGCTCATCTTGTTGATGTAGTTGCCGCTGGCCGCATAGGGCTTAGACGCCAGCCGCCCGCCATCGGCATAGAGCGCCATCGCGGCCACATTGGGCAGTTCGACCCAGTCGTAGGCATCGGCATAGACCACCAGGAACCAGTCCTGCACCGCCCTGGGGTCGATCCCGGCGAGCAGTGCAAAATTGCCCAGCACCATCAGCCGCTGGATATGGTGCGCGTGGGCATTGTCGTGGGTGGAACGGATGCAGTCGGCCATGCAGCGCATCCGGGTGTCGCCCGTCCACCAGAACTCGGGCAGCGGGCGGGTCGCGCCCAGCGCGTTGGCATCGGCGAGGCCCGGCATCAGGTGCCAGTAGAACCCCCGCACATATTCGCGCCAGCCGATGATCTGACGCACGAACCCCTCGACCGCGTTGAGCGGTGCGCGACCCGCGCGGTATTCCGCCTCTGCCCGGCGGCAAAGGTCGAGCGGATCGAGCAGGCCGAGGTTCAGGCTGGTCGAGAGGAGCGAGTGGAACAGGTCGTCCTCGCCGTGGACCATAGCGTCCTGATAATCGCCGAAACGGGGCAGGCGCTCGGCCATGAAGGCCTCCGCGGCCTGTTCCGCCTGCGCGGCGGTGACCGGCCAGCCGAACCGGTCGAGGCTGCCGAAATGGTCGCCGAACCGCGCCTCGACCAGTGCGATGACCTCTGCGGTGATCGCGTCCGGCGCGAACTTGGGCGCGGGCGGGGCGGCAAGGCCCTCCTTGGGCGGCTTGCGGTTCTCCGCGTCGTAGTTCCATTGCCCGCCGACCGGCCCCGCGCCGTCCATCAGCAGCCCGGTCTTGCGCCGCATCTCGCGGTAGAAGAACTCCATCCGCAATTGCCGCCGTCCTTCGGCCCATTCACCGAACTCGGCGACCGAGCACAGGAAGCGGTCGTCGGGCAGGATTTCCACCGGGCAGGGGAACTTGTCCGCCCATTCGGCCATCGCCTGTGCCACCCGCCATTCGCCCGGCTCGACGACGCGGACGAGGCGCGGGGATTGTCGCTCGATCGCACGGGCAACCTCGCCGGTAAAGCTGCCGGCGTTATCCGGATCGTCGAGCCGGACGTAATCGACCGTCCACCCAGCCTCGGCCAGCTCGGTCGCGAAATGGCGCATGGCCGAGAAGATCAGCGCGATCTTCTGCTTGTGGTGTTTGACGTAAGTCGCCTCGTCCCACACCTCCATCATCAGCACGACGGTGTCGTCCTTCGCCAGCCCGCGCAGGCTGGCGAGCGACCGGGTGAGCTGGTCGCCTAGGATCGGGACGAGGACTGGGGCCACGCGCGAATCAGGTCAGGTGCGGCGGAACCCCCGGCTCGCACTTCGCCCAGGCACGCTGGTAGGCCGGGCGCGCGCCGATCCGCTGGAGATAGGCGGCGGTGTTGGGCAGGCCGTCCAGCGTCTTGCCGCGGAACATCCGGCCCGTTGTGAGCGCATAGACCATCAGGATATCGGCGAGCGTCAGCTGATCGCCGCCGAAGAACTCCGCCTCGCCTAGCCTTTGTTCGACCTGCTGCCAGCCGCGATTGGCGCGGTCCTCGACGAAGCCGGCGGGCATGGGGTTCTGCGGCTCCGCCATCGTCAGGATCAGCTGCATCATGCCGTTGGTCATGAAGGTGCCATTGGCATAGTGGACCCAGAACAGATGGTCGGCAAAATCGGGATGGTCGGGGCCAAGGCAGTGCTTCGCACCGCCATATTTGCGGTCGACATATTCGCAGATCGCACCGCTTTCGGCGAGCACCAGCCCGTCATCCTCGATCACCGGGGCCATGCCGGCGGGATGCAGCGCCTTGAGTTCATCGGGCGCGAGCCGATTGTCGGCACGGCGGTCGTAACGCTTGAAGGCGTAGTCGATGCCCAGCTCCTCGCACAGCCAGACGACGCGCTCCGACTGCGAGATACCGAGATGGTGTACGGTGAGCATGGACAGGTCTCCTAGACGAAGCTGTAGGGATCGATGTCCACGCTTACCCGCACCCCGCGCGGAAAGTCGAGGGCGCCGATCCAGTCGCGGATCACGTGCTGCACCTGCGCGCTGCGGCGGGCGTTGAGGAGAAGGCGGTAGCGGTAGCGGCCGCGAAGCAGCGCCATCGGCGCGGGGGCGGGGCCGAGCACGGCGATGTCAGGGAGGCGCGGGCGGGTGCCGCCAAGTCGCTGAGCGGCCTCACGCGCCTCGGCTTCGTCCTCGCTCGAAACAATGATCGCGGCCCACCGGCCAAACGGCGGGGCACCGGCGTGGCGGCGCGCCTCGGTCTCTGCCTCGTAGAACGCATCGCGGTCGCCCGCCGCCAGTGCGGCGATGACGGGAGCCGAGGGATGGCGCGTCTGAATCAGCACCATGCCCGGCTTGGCTCCGCGTCCGGCGCGCCCCGCCACCTGCGCGATCTGCTGATAAGTCCGCTCCGCCGCACGCAAGTCGCCACCTTCGAGGCCGAGGTCGGCATCGACCACGCCCACCAGCGTTAGTTCGGGAAAGTGGAACCCCTTGGTGACGAGCTGCGTCCCCACGATCACGTCGATCGCGCCACTCTCCGCCTGCGCGACGAATTCGGCCGCGCGCTCGGGTGAGCCGATGGTGTCCGATGTAACGACCGACACGCGAGCCTCTGGCATGATCTCCGCCACCTCGTCCGCGATCCGCTCCACGCCGGGACCGCAAGCGACCATGCAGTCTGGTTCGCCGCATTCGGGGCAGGCGATGGGCGGCTTCTCTTCATGCCCGCAGTGATGGCAGGCGAGGCGCTGCGAAAAGCGATGCTCGACCAGCCAGGCGCTGCAATTGGTGCACTGGAAGCGGTGACCGCAGTTGCGGCACAGCGTCAGCGGAGCATAGCCGCGGCGGTTGAGGAACAGCAGCGACTGCTCGCCGCGTTCGAGCGTTTCGGCTAGCGCCTGCGCCAGCGGCGGCGCGAGCCAGCGGCCGCGCTCGGGCTTGTCCTTGGTAAGGTCGAGCGTGTGAATTTCGGGCAGCGTCGCCCCCCCGAACCGCGCGGGCAGGTCGAGCTTCGCATAAACACCGCTCTCCGCCATCTGGAGGCTTTCGAGAGCGGGCGTCGCGCTGGCCAGCACCACCGGAATCCGTTCGAACCGGGCGCGCATAACCGCCACGTCGCGCGCATTGTAGCGCACCCCGTCGTCCTGCTTGAAGCTGACTTCGTGCGCTTCGTCGACCACGATCAGCCCGAGGTTGGCATAGGGCAGGAACAGCGCCGAACGCGCGCCGACCACGACTTGCGCCTGCCCACTGGCGATCGCCCGCCATGCCCGCCGCCGCTCTGAGGATTTGAGCGAGGAATGCCATGTAACCGGCGGCGTCCCGAAGCGATCCTCGAACCGGCGCAGGAATGCCTCGGTCAGAGCGATCTCGGGCAGCAGGACCAGCAACTGCCGCTCCATCCGAAGCGCCGTCGCGACTGCCTCGAAGTAGGCTTCGGTCTTGCCCGAACCCGTGACCCCGTCGAGCAGGAAGGGGGCGAACGCACGCGCCTCTACCGCATGGGTCAGAGTTGCGGCAACTTCGGCCTGCTCGGGGTTGAGTTCCACCGCCAGATAGTCGGCTTTGGCGCGGGGGTAGGGCCGGTCGGTGTCGACCAGCACTGGTTCCAGCACGCCTTGGTTGATCAACCCGCGCAGCACGCCTTCGGATACATCGGCCAGTTCCGCCAGTTCGCGTACGGTCGCCTGCTCGCCCTGCAACGCTTCGAGCGCCTGGAGGCGTTTGGGTGTGAGCCGGTCGGGTTCGGTGCCCGAAAGACGGTATTCGGTCGTCACCGAGGGGCCGCGCAGCGCGCCTCCAGATGCCAGCACCATCCGGGCCACGGCGCTCAGTGGCGCGCAGTAGTAGTCGGCCGTCCACTCGACCAGCCGGCGCAGTTCGGCGCGCAACGGCGGCACTGGCAGCAACTCGTGCAGAGAGCGTAATTTAGCCGCGGGCACCTCTGCGCCCGTTAGGCGTTCCTCGTCCCAGACCACGCCAAGGATCTGGCGCGGGCCGAGCGGGGCGACCACGACGCAGCCCGGTTCGACCTGCATCCCGGTCGGGACGCGGTAATCGAGCACGCCTAGCGCGGCGTTGAACACGAGGCAGCGAACGCGGTTCATGAATGGTTCCATATGGTCGGCGCAGGGCCACCGCGACAAGGTTCGGAGTACGAATATGACCCACATTCTCGATCGCGACATCGGCCGACGCGCGCTGTTGGGCGGGGCTGCCGCGGGCGGCCTGCTGTTGCTGGTGCCCGGCTGTGCGACCACCGGTTACGGCTACAGTTTCGACGAGGCGATCCGGCGGCTGCTCCTGCTGTCGAGCGAGCGCGCTTTCGCCCGCTTGACTGCGCCCGGCGGTTATTGGGATCAGCAGGTTGCCACGATGGACTTCGGCACGGTGTTCGGCACGCGCGGCAACGTGCTGGCCTCGATCCTGACCGGCCCGCTGTTCAAGTCGCGGCTGGAGGATGCCTTTGCCGACGTCGCCATTCGCGGGACCGCGCGCGCCGCGCCGATCGTGGCCGACGCGGTGCGCGTTATCGGCTTTTCCGCCGCCGAGGCGCTGGTGCGCGGCGGGCCTACCGCTGCGACCTGGTTCCTGCGAGACGAAATGGGCGGCGCGCTTGTCGAGGCGATGGTGCCCGAGCTGGGCCAGGCGATCCGCGTGGCGCGCGATCCGGTCATCAGCGATGCGATCACGCGCCTTGCCGGGGTGGACGTGGGCGGGGTGGCGACGCGCTTCTCGGCCACGATCAACGATGCTATCTGGACCGAGATGGGCCTGGAGGAAGCAGCGATCCGGCGCGACCCGCGTGCCACCCGCGATCCGCTGCTGATCGGCGTGTTCGGAGTCGCCTCGCGTATTTGACGGGGGCGCAGGGCTAGCCCGCCTGCACGGGGTTCGGTAGAGCATCCGGGAATCGCTTTCCCGGAGCTTGCCGCACATGAAATTCTTCGCCGACACCGCCGAAATCACCGACATCGAGGAACTGGCCGCCACCGGCCTGCTCGATGGCGTCACCACCAACCCGTCGCTGATCGCCAAGTCGGGCCGTGATTTCATGGAAGTGACCAGGGAGATCTGCGGGATCGTCGATGGCCCGGTCAGCGCCGAGGTCGTCGCGCTCGATCACGCCGGGATGATGCGCGAGGCCGAAATCCTCCGCAAAATCGCTGACAACGTTTGCATCAAGGTGCCGCTGACGATCGACGGGCTCAAGACCTGCAAGGCGCTGACCGGAGAGGGCACGATGGTCAACGTGACGCTGTGCTTCAGCGCCAACCAGGCGCTCCTCGCGGCCAAGGCTGGGGCGACCTTCGTCAGCCCCTTCGTCGGGCGGCACGACGACAACGGGTTCGACGGGATGCAGCTGATCGACGATATCCGGTTGATCTACGACAACTATGCCTACCCTACCGAAATCCTCGTCGCCAGTGTGCGCCACGGCATCCATGTGCTCGAAGCGGCCAAGATCGGCGCAGACGTGATGACCGCGCCGCCCTCGGTCATAAAGGCACTGTTCAAGCACGTGCTGACCGACAAGGGCATCGAGGGTTTCCTCGCCGACTGGGCGAAGACGGGCCAGTCGATTACCGGCTGACGTGACCGATCGCACGCCCCTCGACCGCTTCAAGCAGGCGCTGACCGCGACCGCGCGCGCGGTGGCGCGCGAGCCCGAGGTCGAGGTCGCGTGGAGCGCCGATGCCCCAAGCGCGTCGGGCACAAATTTCCGCGTGCCGCTTCCCGGCCGAAACCTCCCCAGAGAACAGGCGAGCGAGGCGCGCGGTTTCGCCGACAGCTTCGCGCTCAGGCTTAGGCACCATAACGCCGCGCTGCACGCGCGCGGCGCGCCGGGGGAGCCGGTCGCGCGCGCCTGCTACGATGCGGTCGAACAGGTCCGGTTCGAGGCATTGGGTGCTAACAATTTCAGCGGGATGCGCGGCAATCTTGAGGCAGCGGTCGAACTTCGCACGGCGACCGATCCGATCACCCGCGCGCAAAGTGAAGGCGAGGTGCCGCTCCAGACCGCGCTCGGCCTTATGTTGCGCGAGGCACTGACCGGTGCGCCCATTCCCGAGCGCGCCCGCGGCGGGGTCGAACTGGTGCGCGAATTCATCGAGGCGCGCACAGGCGGCGATTTCGAGGCGCTGGCGCTATCGATCGACGATCAAAAGGCTTTCCAGTCACTTGCGCTCGATATGTTGCAGCACCTCGAGCTGACCCGCGCTGACGACGACGGTTCCTCGGACGAGGACGACGGCGATGAGGACGACGGCCAGGACGAGGCCGACGACGACGGCGAGAACCAGGACGACGGCGCCGAGCCCCAGACTGCCGAGATGGCCGGTGAACCCGCCGAGGGCGACAGCGAGGGCGACACGGACGGCGAATCGCAGGACAGCGACGAGATGTCCGACGGCGACGTGGGCGAGGAGGGGGAGGAGGGCATGATGCCGGTCCGGCCCAACCGGCCATGGACCGACATCCCGAACGATTTCGAGTACAAGTACTTCACCGATCGTTTCGACGAAGTGGTCGAGGCGCCCGAGCTATGCGACAGCGAGGAACTGGACCGCCTGCGAGCCTATCTCGACAGCCAGCTTACCGGCTTGCAGTCGATCGTCACACGGCTCGCGAATCGGCTTCAACGGCGGCTGATGGCGCAGCAGAACCGGGCGTGGGACTTCGACCAGGAGGAAGGGCTGCTCGACGCCGCGCGGCTGGCGCGCGTGGTCGTCAGCCCGGGCCAGTCCCTGAGCTACAAGGTCGAGCGCGACCAGGAGTTCAAGGACACCGTCGTCACCCTGCTGATCGACAATTCGGGCAGTATGCGCGGGCGACCGATTTCCATCGCGGCGATCAGCGCCGATATCCTCGCGCGCACGCTGGAGCGGTGCGGGGTCAAGACCGAGATCCTCGGCTTCACCACCCGCGCGTGGAAGGGCGGGCAGAGCCGCGAGGCGTGGCTGGCGGATGGCAAGCCGCCGCACCCCGGCCGCCTCAACGACTTGCGCCACATCGTCTACAAGAAGGCAGACGAACCCTGGCGCCGTGCGCGTCGCAACCTCGGCCTGATGATGCGCGAGGGGCTGCTCAAGGAGAACATCGACGGCGAGGCTCTGCTGTGGGCGCATCAACGCCTGCTGGCTCGGCCCGAGGACCGCCGCATCCTGATGGTCATTTCGGACGGCGCGCCGGTGGACGATTCGACCCTCAGCGTGAACAACGCGGGCTATCTGGAGCAGCACCTGCGCCGGGTGATCGAATGGATCGAGAAGAGCTCGCCCGTGCAACTCTCCGCCATCGGGATCGGGCACGATGTGACGCGCTATTACAAGCGTTCTGTAACGATCATGGATGTGGAACAGCTTGGCGGGACGATCATCGAGCAGTTGGCCGCGCTGTTCGAGAACGAGTGATTTGCGGCGCCACACTTGGTGTGATAAAGTATGCGCCATGAGCAAGCTCGAACGCATCACTGTGACCATGCCCGAAGAGATGGCCGCCAAGTTGCGCGCGGCGGTCGAAGCGGGCGAGTACGCGACGACAAGCGAGATCGTGCGTGAGACGGTTCGTTCATGGGTGACCGAACGGGACCGCGAGGAAGCTGACAATGCAGCGATCCGCGCCTTGTTGGATAAGGCGCGAGCCAGCGGACAGGTCCCCGCTGAAGAAGCATTTGCCCGCGTTCGCGAACATGTCGCGAAAGTGGCGGCGGAAGAACTGGCGCGGCGCGGCGAGGCGTGACCTTTACGCTCACGCCCGAGGCGGTAGTCGATTTGACCGACATTGCCGACGAAATCGGTCGCGACAATCCCGAACGTGCCGTGTCTTACATCGACGAATTGCTGGATCGCACCTCAAATTCGGCGGACAATCCCAAACTTTACCGGCTGCGACCGGAGTGGGGCGAGGCAGTCCGCTGCGCCCGCCATGGCAACTATCTGATCCTCTTCGAAATCGGCAATGAAGGCGTGGTCGTGCTGCGCTACCTTCATGGTCGTCGCGACATCGCCCACATCATGTCCGGGGAGGATGAATGACCGTAACCGAAGCCCTCGCCACGCGCCGCTCCATCCGTGCCTTCCTCGACCAGCCGGTGGATCGCGCCGTGATCGGGCGGGTGCTCGCCAAGGCGCAGCGCGCGCCTTCGGGTGGGAATACGCAGCCGTGGCATGGGATCGTGCTCACCGGCGCGCCGATGCAGCGCCTGTTCGATCGGGTGGCGCAGGACTTGCCCAAGGGCCGTGCGGCATTCGCCCCCGAATATCACGTCTATCCGCCCGAATTGGACGGCAATTACGAGTTGCGCCGCCAGGGCGTGGGTGAGGATATGTACGGCGCGCTCCAGATCCCGCGCGAGGACAAGGCCCAGCGGCTGATGTGGTTCGCGCGCAATTTCCAGGCCTTCGGCGCGCCGGTGCTGATGCTGGTCCACACGCCCAGGTACATGGGCCCGCCGCAATGGTCGGACATCGGAATGTGGCTACAATCGATCATGCTGCTGCTGCGCGAGGAGGGGCTGGACACCTGCCCGCAGGAGGCATGGGCGGTTTATTCGCCGCAGATACGCGAAGTAATCGACATTCCCGAGGATCATATCTTCTTCTGCGGCCTGGCCATCGGCTACCGCGATCCCGATGCGCCGGTGAACCAGTTCCCGGTTGCCCGCGCGCCAGTCGACGAGGCGGTGCGGTGGGAGGGGTGGTCCTGATCCGTCATCCCGGCGCAAGCTGGGATCGCTGTCGGCTAGGCACCGGGCCGCGACCGATCCCAGCTTGCGCTGGGATGACGCATATGCATTAGCCCCGGCATGACCGACGCGCCCCTCAAGCTGTTCAACTCGCTCACCCGCCAGCTCGAGACGTTCGTGCCGGTCCACGAAGGCGAGGCACGGGTCTATTCCTGCGGGCCGACGGTCTACAATTACCCGCATATCGGCAATATGCGGGCCTACGTGTTCGCCGACGTGCTCGGGCGCACGCTGAGCTTCAAGGGCTACAAGCTCACCCACGTAATCAACATCACTGACGTGGGCCACCTGACCGACGACGCCGATGCGGGCGAGGACAAGCTGGAGAAAGCGGCGGCTGAGAAAGCACAGAGCATCTGGGACATCGCCCGGCACTATACGGAGGCTTACTGGGCGGACGTGAAGGTGCTCAATATCCGCCAGCCCGCCCAGTGGACCATCGCCACCGACTACGTCCCGCAAATGATCGAATTCGCCAAGGGGATCGCGGACAAGCACTGCTACGAACTCGACAGCGGCCTCTATTTCGACGTCTCGACCGTGGCCGATTACGGGCGGCTGGCGCGCGCGGCCACCGATGAAGGCGAGAGCCGGATCGACCCGGTCGAAGGCAAGCGCAACGCCGCCGACTTCGCCATCTGGCGCAAGACCCCGCCGGGCGAGACGCGGCAGATGGAATGGGATTCGCCCTGGGGCCGGGGCGCACCCGGCTGGCACCTCGAATGCTCGGTGATGTCGGGCGAGGTGCTGGGTTTCCCGTTCGACATCCACACCGGCGGTATCGACCACCGCGAAATCCACCACCCGAACGAAATCGCCCAGAACCAGGCGCACTGCCATTCGGACGCGAGCGGCGCGAATATCTGGATGCACAACAACTTCCTGGTCGATCGCACAGGAAAGATGAGCAAGTCGAGCGGCGAGTTCCTCCGCCTGCAGCTGCTGATCGACAAGGGCTACCACCCGCTCGCCTACCGCCTCATGTGCCTTCAGGCGCATTACCGCAGCGAGCTCGAGTTCTCGTGGGAGGGGTTGGGGGCAGCGCTCACGCGGTTGAAGCGGATGGTGATCATCACATCTAAGTTTCTGAGCAGGGGACCGGGTGCCGCAGAGTATGATCACGGCGACCATCCAGAGGCCGAACGGATACTGATGCAGAAGTTTGAGGATGCAATTTCTGACGACCTCAATACTCCCCTTGCTCTTACCGTCGTGGATGAAGCGTTGCTGCCGTCGAAATCCGTAGAGCCATTCCGGAGATGGGCAGCCGTCAAGAAGATCGATGAGGTTCTGGGTCTCAACCTGTTCGACCTGACTCGCGCAGACCTCCGAATCCGCCCCAAGGCCGCGACAATCACTGAGGCCGAAATCGAAGCGGCTCTCGCCCACCGCAAGGAAGCGCGCGCGGCGAAGGACTTCGCCACCTCCGACGCGATCCGCGATGAACTCGCCGCCGCGGGCGTCGAGGTGATGGACGGCGACCCGCTGGGCTGGGAGTGGAAGCTAACTTAATTCGTCATTGCGAGGCGCGCAGCGACGAAGCAATCCAGAGCGACTCGCGATCCGCCCTGGATTGCTTCGCTCCGCTCGCAATGACTATGAAAGAGAAGCCATGCCCACCGCTGTAATGTCCGTCATGGTCCGCCCGCTGGTCGAGCCGCACCTGCCGCCCGAGATCGAGCCGCACTGGTTTGCAACGCGTGAGGAGGCGCTGGAGCTGGCGCCGCTGGCAGAAATCGGCTGGTTCGATATGTATGCGCAGGGCGACATGGCCGAGGCGGTGCGGCGGGCGACGAAGCTCAAGTGGCTCAACTCGATCTACGCGGGCCTCGATTTCCTGCCGCTGGACGTGCTGATCGAGCGCGGGATCACCGTCACCAATGGCGCTGGCATCAATGCGATCACCATCGCCGAATATGTCGTCATGGGGATGCTGACCACGGCCAAGGGCTATCGCGAGGTCGTGCGCGCGCAGGACCGGCGCGAGTGGCTGATGGATTCGCCCGGCAAGCGTGAGCTGGCCGGGTCGAAGGCGCTGCTGCTCGGCTATGGCGCGATCGGGCAGCTCATTAAGCCGCGGCTGGAGGCTTTCGAGGTCGAGGTGACGGTGGTGCGCCGCAGTGCGGAAGATGGCGTCCTCTCTCCCCACCAGTGGCGTGCGAAACTGGGCGAGTTCGACTGGGTCATCCTCGCCGTGCCAGCCACGCCGGAGACCGACGGGATGATCGGCTCAGCGGAGCTTGCGGCGATGAAATCCGACGCGGTGTTGGTCAACATCGCGCGCGGCGCGGTGGTCGATCAGGACGCGCTGATCGCGGCGCTGGCGGAAAAACGCATCGGCGGCGCGTTCCTCGACGTGACCACGCCCGAGCCGCTCCCGCCCGAACATCCGCTGTGGGCGCTCGACAACGCCCACGTCACCATGCACCTGTCGGGCCGGGCGCAGACCCAGATGTTCGCCCGCTCGGCCGAACGCTTCCTCGCCAATTGTCGCGCCTATCTGGCGGGCGAGCCGGTTGGCCCGGTGTTCGACCCCACGCGCGGTTACTAATTGCGGTGACTTGGCCCCGGCCATTTGATAGGCCGGAGCCAGAGCGGTCCGAACCGCCGCCGGTCGCGACCACGGTAGCGAGGGCACGTCCACGACGGCCCGCGAGGGGGAAAATCGCGCAATGGCCGACAAGCGGAAAGCATCCGACCTGTTCATCGAATGCCTCGAGGCGGAGGGCGTCGAATACATCTTCGGCGTTCCGGGAGAGGAGAATCTCGATTTCCTCGAAAGCTTGTCGAACAGCAAGCAGATCGAACTGATCCTCACTCGCCACGAGCAAGGCGCGGGCTTCATGGCCGCGACTTATGGCCGCCATACCGGCAAGACCGGGGTGTGCATCGCTACGCTTGGCCCGGGCGCGACCAACTTCGTCACCGCCGCCGCCTATGCCCAGCTTGGCGGGATGCCGATGATGATGATCACCGGGCAGAAACCGATCAAGAAATCGAAGCAGGGCCGGTTCCAGATCCTCGACGTTGTCGCGATGATGGGGCCGATCACCAAATATACGCACCAGCTTGCCGCAGGCGACAACATCCCCAGCCGCGTGCGCGAGGCGTTCCGGCTGGCGGAGGAGGAGAAGCCCGGTGCGGTCCACCTCGAATTTCCCGAGGACATCGCCGAGGAGCAGACCGACAGCCGCCCGATCCAGCGTTCGGTCGCGCGCCGCCCTTCGGCCGAGCCCAAGGCGGTTCGCAGCGCGGTCGAGGCGCTGGAGAAGGCCAAGGCCCCGGTGCTGGTGATCGGCGCAGGCGCCAACCGCAAACTGACGGGGCGGATGCTGCGCCAGTTCATCGACAAGACCGGCATCCCTTTCGTCACCACCCAGATGGGCAAGGGCGTGATCGACGAGCGGCACCCGCTGTTCCTTGGCTGCGCGGCGCTATCGGCGGGCGACTTCGTTCACCGCGCGATCGAGGACGCCGACTGCATCGTCAACATCGGCCACGACGTGATCGAGAAGCCGCCGTTCTTCATGAAGGCGGGCGGGCCGACCGTGATCCACGTCAGCACGCGCACGGCGGAGGTCGACCCGGTCTATTTCCCCCAGATCGAGGTGATCGGCGACATCGCCAACGCCATCTGGCAGATCAAGGACGACGTGGTTCCGCAGGGGAAGTGGAAGTTCGACCATATGCTCGCCTATCGACGGGCGGAACTGGACCATACGCAGTCGCTGGCTGGCGACACCCGCTTCCCGATCTTCCCGCCGCACCTGGTCCAGGCGATCCGCGACGCCTTGCCGGAGGACGCGATCATCTGCCTCGACAACGGGGTCTACAAGATCTGGTTCGCGCGCAACTATGCCGCGTACCTTCCCAACACGGTGCTGCTCGACAATGCGCTGGCGACGATGGGCGCGGGGCTGCCGAGCGCGATGATGAGCGCGATGCTTTATCCCGAGCGCAAGGTCATGGCGATCTGCGGCGACGGTGGGTTCATGATGAACAGCCAGGAGATGGAGACCGCCGTCCGCCTCGGCCTCAACCTCACCGTGCTGATCCTGCGCGACGATGCCTATGGCATGATCCGTTGGAAGCAGGCCAACATGGGCTTCAAGGACTGGGGGTTGACCTATGGCAACCCCGACTTCGTCAAGTACGCTGAAAGCTACGGCGCGACCGGGCACCGGGTCGAAAGCGCGGCGCATCTGGCGGAGGTGCTGGCGCATACGCGCGATACGACCGGCGTCCACCTGATCGACTGCCCGGTCGATTACTGCGAGAACGACCAGATATTGAACAAGGACATCAAGGAATTGTCGAAGGCGCTGTGATGCCCGGGTTCGTCATTGCGAGGAGCGTAGCGATGAAGCAACCCAGGGCGGCGCGCGAAACCCTTGGTTGCTTCGCTTCGCACGCAATGACGAAGGATTTTGGTTGAATGGTTGCCCTCAAGAAAACCTATCCGCTCTACCTCAACAACAAGGCCGCACAGCCGAACACCGACCTTGCCGTAACCGACAAGTTCACCGGCGAGGTCGCCTTCCGCACCGCGCTCGCCACGCCCGACGTCATCGAGGAGGCGATCGCCGGCGCCGTGCGCGCGGCCGAGCCAATGGCGCGGCTGGCAAGCTACGAGAAGCAGGGCGTGCTCGATCACTGCGTCGCCCGCTTCCGCGAGCGTTTCGACGAACTCGCCTATGCCTTGTGCGTGGAGGCGGGCAAGCCGATCAAGGATGCCGAGGGCGAGGTCACCCGCCTGATCGACACTTTCCGCATCGCCGCCGAGGAAGCGACCCGCAACTATGGCGAAGTCCAGCCGCTCGACATTTCGGAGCGGGCGAAGGGCTACATGGGCATGTGGAAGCGCGTCCCGATCGGGCCGTGCAGCTTCATCTCGCCGTTCAACTTCCCGCTCAATCTCGCCGCACACAAGATCGCGCCTGCGATCGCGATTGGCTGCCCGTTCGTCATGAAGCCCGCCAGCCTCACCCCGCTGGGTGCGATCATCATGGGCGAGGTGCTGGCCGAATGCGACGTGCTGCCCGAGGGCGCGTTCTCGATCCTGCCCGCCAGCCGCGACGGTGCGGACCTGTTCACCACAGACGAACGGCTCAAGCTCTTGAGCTTCACCGGCTCGCCCGGCGTAGGCTGGGACCTCAAGGCCAAGGCGGGCAAGAAGAAGGTCGTGCTTGAACTGGGCGGCAATGCGGCGGTGATCGTGGACAAGGATGCCGACCTCGACCACGCGCTCGAACGGGTGATTTTCGGGGCGTTCTACCAGAGCGGTCAGAGCTGCATCGGGGTGCAGCGCATCCTGATCCACGATGCGGTCTACGACGAGTTCAAAGCGATGTTGGTCAAGAAGGCCAAGTCATTGGTCGCGGGCGACCCGAAGAAGCGCGACACCTTCATCGGCCCGATGATCAGCGAGAAGGAGGCTGTCCGCCTCAAGGGCTGGATCGACCTCGCGGTGGAGGGCGGGGCAACGCTGCTGTGCGGCGGCAAGCGGACCGGCAACATGCTCGAGGCGACGCTGCTCGAAAACGTGCCCCGCGATGCCGACGCCAACCGTGAGGAAGCCTTCGGTCCGCTGGCCAACCTGTCACGCTTCTCCGATTTCTCCGAGGCGCTCGAACAGGTCAATGACAGCAAGTTCGGCCTTCAGGCGGGCGTGTTCACCCGCGACCTGCACCAGGTGCTGGAGGCGTGGGACGTGCTCGACGTAGGCGGCGTGGTGGTGAACGACGTCTCCAGCTACCGCGTCGACAACATGCCCTATGGCGGGGTCAAGGACTCAGGGCTGGGCCGCGAAGGTGTGCGCTTCGCGATGGAGGACATGAGCGAGATCAGGAACCTGGTCATCCGGCGGCTCTAGGGAGGATGAGCACACACCCTAGGCTTCGTCGATCAGCAGCAGTTCGCACTCGACCATAAGTTCGGGGCGAGGCAGCAGGCTGTGGTTGGCGGCGGTGACGGTCGCGTCGGCGACGAGTTGGCCGGGGATGGCGAATTCGTGTTCGGGCAGCAGAGCGATCAGCGTCTCGCCGGCTTCGACCGCCCCGGCTCCGGCAAAGCGTAGCGCAACCTTGTGTCGCGCACCGGCGAAGGTAACGCTGGCCCAGGCCCTTTCGGAATGGCGCACGACCTCGCCGTGATCATACGCGAGCGCCAGCAAGGCTTCGCGCAGACGATCGGCAACGGTCCGACGGGCGGTGCGCGGCGGGGCAGGCGGGGCAAGCTCAACCGACATGGGCGTTCTCCGCGCTGGGGTCGTGGGCGGCCTCGAAACCGGCGATGAAGCCCTTGATCCGCGCCTCGGTCATTCCGCGCGGTTCGCGGCCCATCCTCAGGTCGAGCACGAAGCGCGGGTCCTGCGCCGCGAGGCGTCCGAACTTGGTCGC
>VFQP010001984.1_pt1 | contig 24402 bp, 46 predicted proteins | sample 3512351 | NCBI WGS metagenome assembly VFQP01 (sample SAMN10412372, study PRJNA504923) | tailings metagenome | isolation source: Relicate 1 Philex TSF1 revegetated site | place: Philippines: Tuba, Benguet | collected 2017-08-29
ATGTATGTATGTATGTATGTATGTATGTATGTATGTATGTATGTATGTATGTATGAAAGCAATGACTGGTGTGCATCCCCAATGTCCCCCCACATCCCCAATGTTCCCCACACACAGCGCATGCACAACCAACTTGCAGCAGCAAATCGCAAAAAGACCAGCCCTGCCAAAAAGGGTGGCAACAAACGTGGGGCGTCTGTGGACAGTGGGAATGGTAATGGCCCTGCCAATGGTACTGCCAAGAGGGCACGCACTGAACAAGCCAAGGAGGGTGTGGTGGAGGAAGAAAACATGCAAGAGGAAGCTGATGTGTAGGAGGATGTGGAGGATAAAGAAGCCATGCAGGAGGAAGAAGACATGCAGGAGCAAGCTGATGGGGAGGGGGAAGCTAATGATGTGGAGCAAGGCTGATGATGGTGCCTCTGCATAATGTGCATGGGGAAAAACGCAATTGGATATAGGACCCCAGGAAGATGGGAGAGGGACAGAGAGGGACAAACAGAGGGACACACGCACACAAACAGAGGTTCTTCAGTTGCGTGTAGCAGCAACACGGTGCACAGGGTGATGAAGACACAGTGCACAGTAATGTACTGTCAACACATGATGCTGGGAGGATGTTTTTCATGACAGGGTGTATATGCGTGATGCAATACACTGCATGCTTTTTTGTTAACGTTGGGAGCAGTGCTGCAACACACCATAGGGACATGCGCAGCATGTGAACATTACCGAAAACAGTGTGCATCAAATGGAAAATTAAAAAAAAAACGCTATTATGATGATGATCACCTTTCTTCACCCTCCTTCGCCATCTCAATTGTCTCCCCCCCAACCAAAACCCCATTTCACACGTCACCCTCCAACCAAACGCACCTAGAAGTTGAGCAAGATGTGTTCCTTGTCGACCCCTTGTGCAGTCAGGTGCTCAGTGATGGCAGTGCACATGTCCTTGTGCCCACACAGCACCACACCCACCTTGCCTGGGTCCTCAATGCTGCCATTCTGTGCGTACATATGTGATGTGTTGATGATTGATTGTGTTGACACATGTGAGGGAACATGATGTGTTGACACATGTGTAGGGGGAACGTGTGGGTAAACATGTGGGTGCATCGCACAGCAAACCCTTGTCCAAATACAGATATACCACATACGTACTCCACACTCCACACAACACACTCCACATACATCTCCTCAAAAAAACAACACCTACCGCTTTAAACACGTCCTGTACATATCCCTTGCCCTCTTCACTCATCACCGGCACCACTGTGACGCCTGCCTGCTCCCATGTGCTCAGCTGATCCCCATATGCCATGTGCTCAGCACTGCGTGCCCCATAATACAGCACCACTGCATCTCTCTCAGGTGCCTGGGGGGAGAGGGGGGGGAGTGGAAAACACATGCGTGTGTGTGTTGGGGTGCATGTGTGTGTTGGGATGTTCATGTCTGTCATTCCCAACAATCCCCGCACTCACTCTCACTCGCCCACTCACACCCACTCACACCCACTCACACCCCACACGCCCTCCCACCCTCCCCGCCCCCATAAAAAACCACACCTTGATATCCCCTGATTCAATGAGGGCCTTTATAGGACTGATACCAGTCCCTGTTGCAAACATCAATACCGTACTATGACTGTCCACAGGAATGCGTTCAATAGGAAACCCCTTGCCCTGTACGGGACTCGCATCTACCTGAGCACCTGCCCCCAGTGCACACAGCTTCTCGGCAGCTTCCCCCGCGTTTTTGATAAGCAGTTCCAGGACACCTTGGTTGTTGGTGTCAGGGGCAGATGCAATGGCGAAAAAGCCGGGCTTGCCATCATCACCTACTTTGATTTGGACGTACTGCCCGGGACGGGTGTAGTCGGAGGCGCGGGGACCAATGTCCACAAGCACACGATGCAACTGTGATGTGGGGAGGGTGTGTTGTGGGGAGGGTGTGTTGTGTGGGGAGGGTGTTTTCAAGATGTGCATGCACCAGCAGCCATAAAAACAACAGCCATAAAAACCAGCCATACATTAGTGCCAACGGGTGTGTTGCTGACAATCTCTGCACTCGACCACTCCACGGGTGCACCCCAGCTTGCTTGTGGTGGTAGGAATTGACGACGGGCGGTGCTGCGGCTCACACGGCGGGTGGGGCAGAGTGTGGTGGGTACTCGGCCGATACGCATGGATGTTGCTGCTGATGGCCATGCATTGGCACCTGCAGTGCGAGGAGTGCATGCCAAGGTGTGCCTGGTTGGCAGTGTGGGTGCAGTCAACGACAGCATGGTGGATGGGATGCGCACTCGAGGGGAAATACAAAGCAGCCTAGTGCAAAAGATGGCTTTTGCAAACGACGTGATAATCACCACAGCTGATGTTGAGATGCAGCAGCACACAGCAGCACACGAGTGGGGGGCGTGATGAGGTTGTGGAAGGCAAACTAAAACTACGACCATTAAAAATTGCAAAATCTCCATTGTTTTCACCACCAATAGCATCACGCACTCACTGCAGACCCCGATCTTTGGTTGTGTGCTGTATTCAAAAGCAAACATTGGGGTAAACAACCAACACCATGATGCTCTCTTCACTGGCAAACCCCTGTGCGTTGATGGCACCAATGGTAGCACCAATGGCAGGGCATAGACAGTTTGGACGACAGCTTGTCCGTCACATTCGTAGGGCACGCATGACAACAGCTCCCAAGCGCTTTGCTCATGGCGCCACACCTGTAGTGCTGGCAGCAGGGTTGGCCGAGGAAATTGAAAAGAAAAATGCAGAAAACGCAGTGGTGGTCTACTCCAAGACATACTGTACGCGTGGTGGTGTGCTGTGTTTATTATCTGGTGTGCTGCGTCGGGTTTGTTTGACCAGGGACGTGGTACCCGTATTGCACAGGCCCCTATTGCACACAAGTCAAGTCACTGTTTGGCAAGCTTGGTGTGTCTGCAAAAGTGATCGAGTTGGATGAAATTGGTATGGCGGTTGTGTGGGGGGGCTTGGTAGCTAATGGTCATGCAATACATGTGCAGTATCAACCATGAAAGAAGTATTCTATGATTTGGCAGTTTTTCTATTCCATTTTTTCTATTCTATGTCCATACAAATGCATTGCTATTGCTTCATGTGCTTGGATCCACACACGTGCACACACACACACACACACACACACACACACACACACAAACACATACGTATGCAACCCCATTACACACAGCGGATGGTGCGGACATTCAAGCCACACTGTCTGGCATTACAGGGCGCTCCACAGTTCCCCAAGTATTTATTGGTGGGCAGTTTGTCGGCGGATGTGACGGTACGTGTGTGTACATGCATGGTGTATCCATATGAATGGAGTTGGTGACCACAGTGCGTGACACAGCATACATGACGCAGCCCATTTTCAACAACAACAGACACAATGGCAGCACACAACAGTGGGAAGCTCAAGGAGTTGTTTGCAAGCGCAGGGGTGTCTGTTTGAGAGCTTTTGAGTGTGTAACATCCCAAGCATGTGTGTAGCTACCATCACCATCACCATCCACATCACATCCATACCAGTATATACTATGTGTGGACACACATGTGTGGACGCATCAATCGTGGGCATCGCTCAGATGCCATCACCCTTTATCAATCGCACTGCACACGGGAGAGTGCAGGCACATCGAGTGCACACAAATGCCACAAAAATTCGCACGCAAACACTCGCTGTTCCCACATAGTTTTACACAAATCAACTTGCAACAGACTCCAGAGCCACACACACACACACCATCCAGGCAACAACTGTTGGATTTTGGCATCCATCCAGGGCGCTACAACCTTCTGCAACTATACGCACTGCGGCCAACCTTTTTAGCAACAACCTGCCACCCATCACCTCTCATCCCTCAACATTAGTCAAAACGGCGGGCTCAACAGAAAAACAGGGCAATTTTGCCCCTGCATTCAGGAGGTCAAGTAGCGGCAGAGGGGCTCGTCCCTCCCTTGGTGGCTGCCCATCGGTACGTTGTATGCATACAAGATGATTGTGGGATAATTGGAGGACGTGTGGCCACCGCGCCTGGAACACATCCGTACGATCGCTGCTGCCAGCCACAAAGTGGAATCTCGAGATCCCTTGTGCTGTTGCTGTTGTTTGTGATGACCACACGTTGCGCACATGCACACAAGCGTCGTGGTGGGGTCTCACCTCGAACTTTACTGTTTGCATGTCTCACACAGGACGTCTTGCGTCTGGCTGGTGGTGGTTGCTAGTAGTACACCCCTAGTAGTCAAACTCGTCCATTTCATTGCTACACTATACACTACACGAAATAGCATACGTACGGAGCATACCTACTCTAGTTCAACATGTTTGCATCCCGGACACCAACCATCTACTCGCTCAACCAACTTGAGGCCGATGAATGCAAGCAGCAGGCATCCAAATCAAGCAAGGATGCCATTGCAGACATCCCTGGTGCAATGGTCAACACACTGCTGTTTCCTATGCGCAAGGAATACAACGCAAAACGAATCCGATCATTTGGAGAGTTGCAAGATGCTGCACTCGTGCCTGATGCCACTGCTGGGAGCAGGTATTTGTTTGGGTGGGGTAATAATTTGTGTATGGGGGTAATTTGTGTATGGGAATGTGTATTGCTGCTTGATTGTGTCAGTGAAGTCTTGAATGATAAAACATGGTGTGGAGTACATGATCATCATTCTCGATACAGCATGTGTACAACATGTGTTTCAAACACACACACACACACCCTGTCACACACACACACCCTGTCACACACACACACACCCTGTCACACACACACACCCTGTCACACACACACACACCCTGTCACACACTCACACACACACACTCACACACTCACACTACAGTGATGCATCTGATGATGACAGCACCATCAGTGACGATATCCTTGAGTTTATGCTTGTCCCAGTCAGGTCCCTTGCATCTGAGGTGCTGCTGGGGGAATGGGAGGACCGTTTTGAGCGCGACCTCTTTCGTTATGATGTGACTGCATGTCCTAGCAAGCTGGTGCCTGGTGTGTATGGATTTGTGGCACAGTGCAATGAGGGACGTGCCAGTAAGAAGCGGCCTACGGAATTCACTATTGACAAGGTGGGTGGTTTGGTGGTGGTGGGTGTAGCATGTACAGGGTGTTTTCAATGATCATGATTGTTCATCATGTAGTAGTTGTTATTATTATTGCCCTCTTTGTGTTGCCCTCTTTGCAGCCTTTCTCTTTGTGCACACACACACACACACACGCATGCACATGGATTACGCACAAGGTGTTGGATCTCCCCCACCACACCACACCACACAGACCCCTCATTCACACACCCCCCACCCCACCCCCACCCCCAGGTGGAACAGCCATTTGATGATGCCCGCTTCAATTTCACCAAGGCTGCTCAAGAAGAAGCACTGTTTGCGTTCCAACCAGCCCGAGACGGCCATGCCGACTACCTACCCAGGAGCGCCTCAGCCTCCCCCAACCTGGTGCTCATCAATGTGTCCCCCATTGAATATGGGCACGTGCTGCTGGTGCCGAGGGTGCTTGATCGCCTCAATCAGGTGGTGGACCAGTCGTCGATGTTGCTTGCATTGCAATTTGTAAATGAGGTGGATGATCCGTATTTCCGGGTGGGGTTTAATTCTTTAGGGGCCTATGGCACCATCAATCATTTGCACTTTCAGGTATGTGTAGGTGGGGTGGGTGGGTGGGTGTGGGGTGTATATGTGGGTGTATATGTGTACGTGTGCGTGTATCTGTATGTACATTTCAGGTTGTTCATGCATTTATAAGCAATGCTCACAACCCCCCCCCACACACAGGCATATTTCCTGGAAGCACCATACCCTATTGAACGTGTCCCATGTGCCAGCCTCCCCCGCAAGTCAATGCCATCATCCTTCCGAGGTGTCAAGATCACCCAGCTGCGCCCAAATGCCTACCCCGTACGCGCCCTCGTGTTTGAGTCGAGCACATCGCTGGCCAACCTGGCTATGGCAGTGGGACGTGTGTGCGCCAACCTGGTGGCCGCCAATGTGCCGCACAATCTGCTCATCAGCGACAAGGGTGCCCGGGTGTTTGTCATCCCCAATGCGTTTTCTGAGCGCAAGGCCAAGGGGGAGATCCCCGAGGCATTGCTGGCGTCCCAAGTGGACCCTGCATGCTGGGAGATTAGCGGGCATTTGGTACTCAAGCGACAGCAGGATTATGATGCAGTGGATCATGTGTTTTGCTGGGAGCTGCTGAGCTATGCATCGTTTGATGAGGAGCGCTTTGCAAGCATCGCCAGTATTGCGTTGCGTGATCTTTGAAATGTGTATGTATTGCTGGGTGAGGGCATGTGCGTTACCGAGTGCTGTGTATTGTGGGCATGCGCAGTGAGTGTTTTTTGTTTTGTTTTTACACACAAGTCTTCTTCTTCTTCGTCGTCGAGAGTGATGGGAGTAATCTGCACTGCACATGCACGAATATGCAACTCGGACCCCCCATGATGCATTACTATAGTAATGCCAAATAGCCATGGCTGTGCTTTCCAGCTGGTGGGTGTACTTCTTGGCGTTTGTGTGTATAACAAGTGCCATCGGGGTTTCGATATTTCAGGTATTTGCGAGAGGCTCTGGTCGTGCATTTGTTCGTCCAACGAATCGTGACTCTTCTTCGCAACCTGCACGTCATCCCTCTACACACAGATATTATGTCACTTGAGGCTGTACAATGAGCCATTGTTTCAGGTACGTTTAGTCACAATTTTTCCTAGGCACAGCGTGGGAAGTGGCAGATGCAGCTACTCTAAAGAGCGCATCCCACAAAACATTCCCTGTTCTCCACAGCGCTACATCATCAGGATCATCTTTCTTGTGCCAGTATATGCAGTTGCCTCGTTTTTATGCCTAGCAGGTAGGTTGGGTGTGGATCCTGGGCGTTGATCGGTCAACATGCACCTGTCGTGGTCAACACACACCCTCCACAGACCCTGTCAACGCACTCTACTATGATGCACCACGTGAAATTTACGAAGCATGGATGCTCTACAACTTTTTGGCCCTGCTGCTGGCATACATCGGGTATGCACACATGACCAAAACAACAACAGACAACAGTGAACAGCAACAGACAACACTATGATACACCTGCATGGCCTCCTGTACTACACCTGTTGTACATTATGGCCACGTGCTCCCCCCCCCCATACACACAGGGGTCCAGGTGCAGTGGAAACAAAAATGGCAGGCACCAGCCTCAAGCCCTCCTTGTTGTTGTGCACATGCTTCCTACCCCCTCTCCCCGTCAACGGTGCCTTTGTGAAAACAGCAAAACGCTTTCTCTTGCAGTTTGTGTTTATCAAGCCCGTGTTGGTGGTGCTCAAGGTGGTATTGTATGCAACAGGAAACTTGGAGGAGGGCAACTGGAGCCCAACCAATGGGTAGGTGCTGTGGGGGGGGGGGTATTTGCTGTGGGGGGGGTACTTGCTGTGTGGGTGTGGGTGTTGGGGGGATACTTGCTGTGTGTATGTTTGTGAGTTGTGTGTAGACGTGGTGTGTGCATGTTGTGATGTGTGTGTGGTATTTGTGTTGGCACTGTTGTCTGCATGCTTTCTTCACGCACCACCCCCCACACACACAAACACACATTTCTGTGTACACACAGCTGCATGCACAACTATATTCCCCACCCCCCACATCAGCAATCCCCACCCCCCGTCATCCCCACACAGGTTGATATGGTTGGTGATTGCGCTCAACGTCACCTATGCTATTGCACTGTCAGGCTTGATGTTGTTCTACCGAGGCACACATGAGCTACTGCAACCATACAAGCCATTGCTCAAGTTTGTGTTGATCAAGGCTGTGGTGTTTTTGACCTTTTGGCAGGTGTGGGGGTGGGGGACCCTTGTGCAAAATACCCATCCCACCACACATCCACATGGGACCCTTTGTACACACACACACACACACCAAATCATTCCCTTGCACACACACACAATCACACACAACCAATCATCCCCGTGCATTACCCCCCCCCCCCCAATCATCAGGGGTTGGCATTGGCAATACTAGCAGCATGGGGTGTGCTTGAGTCAGCAGAGGAGGCCTTTCGTATACGCAGCTTTTTCCTGTGTGTAGAAATGTTGCCTGCTGCTGGGTTGCTGATTTTTGCATTCCCTTGGGGTATATACTCCATTGCAGGTGTGTGCGTTTGTGTGTGCTTTGTACACAAGCACATCCATCAACACCCCTTCCACACACCTCTACCACACACCCCTACCACCACCACCCTACCACCACCACCTCTACACACACCTTGCACCAAAACACACACAGGTCAACCAGCAGGCATCAAAGCATCAGCAGTTTTTCATGCACTCAGCTTCAGCGATGTGTTTCATGATGCCTTTTACCACTTCTCACCCACATACAATGCCTACACATTGTACTCTGATGGACAGGAGGTGGTGTCGCAGCATAGGGGCAAGGCGAGGACGTCCAGTATGGGGGGGGGGAGAGGGAATGGGGAGGAGGAAGCAATGGGGCAGCCTCAGGTAGGAGATGAAAGGGGAGGAGGGTGTACATGAAAGGGGAGGGAGGGTGATGGTTGGGGGAAGAGGGAGTTGTTGGGAGGTGGTTGAAAGTGTGGGGGATGGGGGGAGGATGTGTGGGGGTGTTTGTTGTTGTTGTTGTTGTTGCAAGGGATGAAGAGGACCGTAGTGTGTGGTGTATGTCAGGATTTGTGTATCTGTAATATACACCATCACACACCATCACACACAGAGTGCTCGTAGTCAGGACAAGACAAGCTTGTTGTCAAGCATGGAAATGGGGGGTCAATGGAAGACCATGGAGGAAGGTGTGGTGGGTGATTTCAACACATACACAACACTCCCACACATCACCGAGGTAGGATGCAGGGGTTGGTGTGGTTGTGGTTGTGGGCATGCAGTGTACATGTGCTGATGTGTGTCTAGGTGTACAGGGTTGGGACAGTGGGTGGGAGGTGGGATTGAGGGTGTACCGGCGCTCGTTGATAAAATCACAATGTACTCTCAACCAGTTGATGTATATATGCACCCCACCCCACCCCACCCCACCCCACCCCACCCCCCCAGTTGCCAGAGCTGCAGCTGTGCCACAGAACACCCACGTATGCGCATGACGATGACAGCGCTGCCCATACACTGCACACATTCGCAGCACAGAGCAACCTGAACTCACCACGTGATGACAGTCAGCCAGGGAGTGCGCAGGGCTCTGTTGTGATCCACCCAAGTGAACACACCTGGGGGAGTAGCAAGGGCACCTCTCCCAGATTGGGGAGCCACAGATCGCCAAGCTCTGTCTATGGGTCACCAAGAGAGGTGTTGTTTGGGCACAGCCGGCAAACCAGTGTGGGCACGACGGTGTATGATGAGCTGCAGTAACAATGGTTTTGTTATTTTGTGCGTGATTTTTGGGTTTATTCAAATAAACCACAGTTGCTGTAACTTGTACACTACGCACTCTTACGCACTCGGTTCAAAGCATATGCGTGTCCACTTGGTAAGCAGCCTCCTTCCGCCCCATCCCACTACAACGAGTCTTGCTATTTTGTCGTGCTTGCTCTTGTGATTTCGTTGACTTTATTTTCTACAACGAACAATTGCGCAGCTTTTGGAAAGAATTACAGCTCGGTTGAGAATGGTTGCTGCTGCCGGTGCATGCAGACCACCAGTGCCACATGCTGAACAAGCGTGGGCATGGTTTCGCAGCATAGGATCCCCTAAATACCATGTTGCACCCATGGTGGATCAGGTAGGGGGTTGTTGCGGGATGTATGCTGGTTTATGTGTACAGGAGCGCAACACGTGCCATCTTGATGTGTATACACATCACTGTCTCAACATCATCTACACACAGAGCGAACTGCCCTTTCGCATGCTCTGCCGCCAACACGGAGCTACTGCTGCATACACACCCATGCTCCATGCACGCATGTTTTTGGATGCGGTATGTGGGGTTTAGATGGTGGTTTTTTCTCCCATAGAAACGGTCCTCACATAGCATGCACCAACACCTCCACACAACACCCCAATACAACACCCATACACACCATCAGGAGCGATACCGCCGTGAGACATTCACCACATGCCCGGAAGACCGACCACTATTTGTTCAGTTTTGTGGTAATGACCCAGAGACTGTGCTCAAGGCTGCACGCATGGTGGAGCCCTACTGTGATGCTATTGACCTCAACTTGGGATGTATGTGTTGGGTGTGTGTGTGGCATTAATATTGTACACATACACATACATTATGCACTACACTACATACTACTCTATACATGCTCCACCAGCATGTGTGTACCTTGCTCCCCCAATTTCGTACACCAAGCACACCACACCAAAATGCACACCGCATGCAAACCACACACCCCATCACACCACACCAAAATACACACCACACACTACACATCTCATCTCAGGCCCACAGCGCATTGCCAAGCGTGGTCGCTATGGTGCATTCCTCATGGATGACCTCCCTCTCATAGAGTCAATAGTCAAAACACTAGCTGAGGGTTTGACCATCCCCGTGACAGTCAAAATTCGAATTTTCGAAGATGTGGAGCGTACGGTGGCATATGCACGCATGATTGAAGACGCAGGAGCATATTTGTTGGCAGTGCATGGGCGTACACGAGAGCAGAAATGGGCACGGGACGTGAGAGCATCATGGGATCATATCAAGGTCTGTGTTCAGGGGATGGTTGGTGGTGGAATGCGGTGGTATTGGTATTGGTGTTGTTGTTGTTGGTGGTGGTGTGTTTTAATTGTCCATGTTTTCGTCGTCCTTGTCCCCTTGTATTTTCTTGTGTCAGCATGCTGACTCAACATGTTGACCAACACATTGACCAATCATATTGACCAATCACATTGACCAATCATGTTGACCAATCACATTGACCAATCACTACAACAGGCGGTCAAAGAGGCGTTGACCATTCCAGTGTTGGCTAATGGCAACATTCAGGACATGGCAAGCATTCAAGAGTGCCTTGCATATACAGGTTTACTTGATGTGATAGTGTGTGATAGTGTATTATGATGTGATAGTGTACTTGATGTGATTGTACTGTGTGGTTCATATATCACCCCTTTTACACACCAGGTGCTGATGGTGTCATGTCTGCTGAGCAGCTCCTGAGAGACGCTGCCCTATTTGCTGATCACCGCCACACCCAACCATATGCCCCTGTGGATGGGCTCGCTCAGCTGGAGGAGTACTGTGATTGGTTTGACAAGTATCCTGTGCCGTATAAAATGCTCAAGGGACATGTGTTTGGGCTGATTGGTATGTGTGGGTGGGGGTTGTGTTTACCTACAAGATGCTCAAGGGGTTGTGATTGTGTGTTGCAGTAGGGGAGTAGTATGTGTATGTACCAGGGACAAGCAACATGTACATTTATATAATATATATAATATGCACATGTATGTACACACACGTGCACTTGTGCTACACACACGCGCATACTTCTGTGCTACCCATACACGTACCCCTGTTCTACACACTCACAAATACCCCCTCCCACCCCCCAGGCAATTGGCTGGAGGAGCACCACGACCTACGAGACAAGGTCAACCACCGTGTCAATGAAACCATTGCAAGGGAGGTGATTGCAGAGATACGAGCACGTATACAAAGCTCTGGTCGTGACTACCCCATACCCAAGGAGTCAGCGCGGCAGATTGCCAAGAGAGAGGCGGAAGCTGCGAGGGAAGCTGCCATTGCTGCACAAGCAGAGGAGGATGCTCTCATGGCTGAAATTGAGGCCAGTGGTGGTGGTGGTGGTGGTGGTGGTGTGAGTGGTGGTGTGAATGGTGGTGTGAGTGCTGGTGGTGGTGTGAATGGTGCAGCAAATGGCGCAGCAAATGGCGCAGCAAATGGTGCAGCAAATGGTGTAGCAAATGGTGTAGCACAGATGCACAAGGCCACCAACAACAAGGATGGGAGTGCACCGGCACATGGTGGCTGTGCTGGGATTGTGGAAAGCGATGGGGTGACTGAAAAACAAGCTGCTGAAAAGAAACAATGTGTTGTGCAATGATTGTTCTTTACTGTACTATTTCATGCATTGAGTGTGTAAGACGTGGATATTGAGTCTCTGTGATGGGAACAACGATGCGAACCTTCTTTCGAGTGTCGCAGATGATCCAATATACCCGATATACCCGCAGCTATACCCACAGCAAGGCACTAGCAGTTGGATTGCAAGCTGCAGGTGCGGAGCTAGGACTCTTGAATGACTGGTATCCTGCTAGATTAAGATGCATTATCGCGTTGACTGTTTCTTACGCACACCCAGGAGCACCATCCATTATGGGAATGGTGTGTCACACGTCACTGCCCACACTGATCCGTCACAAGCATCATGCTGCTTCACAAGCTACTGCAATTATCAAGCGTGCCATCCCACAGACCCCCATCGTGCACCCAATGTACGCTGATGCTGTGGTGTTTTGTTGCTATGGTTGGCCTGCTGTTGTGAAACCCACCAATCATCCATCACAGACATCGCATGCATCGACGTGCTGATCTTCATGTGCGCAGTGTGGCGAGCAGCAGTGGCAGTGGCAGTGTGGACCAACCACTCAACAACACTCCTGTATGTATGCTCCTGTGTAGTATGTATGCTCCTGTATGTATGCTCCTGTGTAGAGCAGCCATGCTGATGGTCTGTGCGCATGATATACATGATACATGTACACACTTTTTTGTGATTGAAAATGACAGAGAGATGATCGCATGCAAGATGTACTGACTGCACACATCCCACCTCAAACAACCACCAACCACCACCATTGTGTGGTTATCTCTCTCCCCCCCACAGCCCCCCCACCCCCCACTTGAACCTGCTCCGTCCTCCTCCTCCTCCTTCTCGTCCTCCTCCTCCTCCTCATCTCCTGGTGTGGCTGCTTCATTTGCACAGCTGGGTGGGTCGGCAGTGTCATTGGTGGGTATGATACGCTCATTGGTCACTGCACTCAAGGTGGTGTTGGGTGGTGGTGTTGGGTTTACGTTTTTGTTTTTTGGCTTTCCATTGTGTGAGGGTGTGTGTGTTTGTTTTCAGTGTATACGGGTATTGTGTGTGAATCGCGTTCATTTCAGTACACGTGCAGCACAACTTTACACACTCACACACACATGCATGGTATACACGCACATGCACCCCAACACACCCATCGACCCACCCCCCTCACTCATACCCAGCCCACCACCGCACAGGCAGCAGTACACACAAGCATGAGGGTCCTCCTCATGGCAGGGTCCCTCGCAGCCGCCACCCTCCTTCTCAACATCACCGGCTTGGCACCCTGGGCCCCCCCCACCCCCACCCCCACCACCCCACCACCCTCCGCAGCACACCACACCCCAGAACACCACACTCCACAACACCCACTACCGAGCAACGTACCGAGCATGCAAAACAAGGAGGGCCTGCAGGTCACTGCGGGGGGGCCCTCCTCGGTTGGTGGGGCCCCTGTTTCGAATATCAGCTACATACCATCAGGTGGGCATGCCGCTGCTAATGGTGGTGGTGCTGGTGTTCTTGCAAGCAACGCAACAGCAGACCTTTTTAATTCAAATAACACAATACACCATATTTTTATTTCAAACGAGGCAGCACCATCATTCACAACAGCACCATCATTCACAACTGCACCATCATTCACAACAGCACCCACAGCACCACCAGTGCGTCCCGTATTTGTAGATAATATGGATCGTGGTGGTGTGGGTGTGGATTCCCCACCCCCCACCCAAAAGCTCAAATCACCAGACCCAAGTGTCTCAGAGTTGGCCCCTGAAGAGATGGCCACTGTGAATTTGTTCTTGGAAAACGCACCGAGTGTGGTGCATATAGCAAATATAGCCACGGCGCAGAATGCATTTACTATGGACGTGCTCAAGATACCCAAGGTAGTGCTTTGTGTGAGATTATATTGTGAAATTGCAGTATGAAAACTATGTAGTGAAAGCAAAGAATCATGCACAATGTATGTTGTTTTTGTTTGCAAGTTTTGTGTTTGCGCAAGTTTTTGCTGTACAGTATGAGAGATGTATGTGGTGCATGAGGGATATGTATTTGGTGCATGTAGTATGAGTCTATGTGTGTGGTGGTGGTTGCTGCAGCACGTGTGTGTATATCATCCATGCTCCCCTCTCTTTTCACAACCCTCCCCTCTCTTTTCATACGCAGGGTACAGGGTCTGGTTTTATATGGGATGCGCAGGGTCACATTGTAACCAATTATCATGTGGTGAGGGGTGCATCAGAGGTCAGGGTAGCCTTGGTATGTTTGTGTGTTGCTGTGTGTTTGTGTGTGTGTGTGGTGTTGCTGTATGTGTTGCTGTATGTGTTGCTGTGTGTTGCTGTGTGTCTTGCTATGTTTATGTGACTGTTATTGTTGTTGTTGCTGCACATTGTTATCACACACACACATACTCTCCTCTCATCGCCCACACATTCCCACCCACTCTCCTCATATCAAACACACAACACCCACACTCTCACATCCACCCACGCACATCCCCCCCACCCCAATCCCCCCACCCCAGCCCAGCCCACCTACCCCACCCCATACACACAATTAGGTGGATCAAACAGTGTGCAAGGCAACATTCATTGGGGCAGACCCTGACAAGGACATTGCAGTGCTGAAGCTAGAGTGTCCTGAGAGGCAGCTGGGCACATTGAAACCTGTGACATTGGGTACTAGTGATGGGCTGTTTGTAGGGCAAAAGGTGTGTGGGTGTGTGGTGTATATGTTGGGTTTCTTGTATGTCTTGTATATTTGTATGTATGCTGTTGTGTGCTTTTTGTTTTTGTTTTTTCTTGCACGCACAGTTTTTTCCCCCTCCCTCCCTACACAGACATATGCTATTGGGGTACATGTGGACAATTGTTAGTGTGTGTGTGTGTATCTATATGCACATTGCCACACTTTTCTCTCATTCTCACATTCATCCCCTCTCATTCTCGTACACATTCATCCCCTCTCATTTCACACACACAGTGTCCATTTGGGTTGGATCACACTCTTACACAAGGAATTGTGAGTGGTTTGAACCGGGAACTTCCTGCAGGTGGGGCTCATGGTGTTTTTTTTTAGAAGGGGGTGTTGTATGGTGTTTCTATTGCTGTGTGTTGCTGTTGGGTTATTGCTGTTGTTTGTGACTGCTGTATATTGTCGTGGTATGACAGACACACACACACACACACACACACATACCCACACATGCCCCCCTCTTCTCTTTGACCCACACCACCTGCCGACCACTCCCCTCTCCTTTCATTGTTTCACACACACACATATATACACCCACACATACCCACATATACCCCCCCCACCACACACACACACACCTCACACAGGGAGCGGCCCCCCCATCAAGGACGTCATTCAAACTGATGCAGCAGTCAACCCTGGTAACAGTGGTGGTGTGTTGTTGGATAGCAAGGGGAGGCTTATTGGGGTCAACACAGCCATACTAGACCCTACTGGTGTGTGGTGTGTGTGTGTGTGTGTGGTGTGTGGTGTGTGCTGTGCGTGTGTGTGAGGGTGTGGGTGTGGGTCATCACCACCATCACCACCACATCATCATCATCATCATCATCATCATCACCACATCACCACATCACCACATCACCACGGCATAGGCAAGGGTTCATTTTCAGGTGTAGGGTTTGCTATACCCATAGACACGGTCAAATCATTGGTGGAACAAATTTTGACTCATGGTCGTGTCATTCGCCCCGTATTGGGTGTCACCATTGCCCCACCACAAACACTACGACAGCTCGGTATAGAGGGGGTGCTGGTGATTGATGTCACACCAGGGAGCCCTGCACAGAAAGCAGGTGTTGCTGGGGGTTTTAATGGTTTGTAGGGGGATTTAATGGTTTTATTGGGGGGGGGTATTGTGCATTTGGGGTTGTTGCAAGGGCGAGGCTGTCGGGGAACTGTGGACGGAGGCCCCTTGAAAAAAAAGGCCCCCCCTTTTTTCCGGGTTTAGAGAGAAAGGGCCTGCACACCGTTGTTGTGCAATTGTTGTACAAATAGCAATACCTAGTCCACCATCACAATTATACACAGGGTTGCGCGGAACCAAGCGGGATCACTATGGCTCGATAGTGCTGGGGGATGTGATTCAGCGCTTCAATGGCAAGACGGTGCACACCCAACAAGATTTGTTCACTGCCATGGACGAATGCAAAGTCGGAGAAACGGTCAAGTTGGAGGTGCTGCGCAATGGACCCAATGGATTGGAGAAAAGGACAGTGAATATCACATTGGCAGAGCGATCGAGGGGGAGTGAATAAAGTGGTGTTGGGGGTGGGTGTTGATGGTGGGTTGAGGGGGGTTGTCAGGTCAGGTCAATTTTTCTCACACGTGTTTGTACAAACGATCAACTAGACAAAACGCTACGATCAATTAGACAAAACGCTACATCACCGTGCTATTACACATTTTATCATGATGAAACAACGCGCACTCCTTGTGCTGTGCTTTGCGATCGGAGCAACAATCGTTTCTGCCGGAGACTGCCTCAGTGCCGCTGGATTTTCAGGGGCATGTGCTGAATACACATTGGGGGGCGTTACCGTTCGTGGCGTGCAAAGTATGTTGTGTGCATTGGGGGTCGTCAACAAGATGGGATGATCAGCGACACCCCAACGATGCCAACCCTCTTCACCAATCATCGAACTTCAGGTGGCGGTCAAACCTGTGAGATTGCAGGGTGCTCGCTAGGTGCCAACTACAAGGCGATAGTCGGATCTTGCACCTGCATGGAGGGCAACAGCAATTCAGGTGGAACGTATTATGTGGGCGATGTGGCCTCGGGCTCCTGCACAGCGTGCACAGTACGTCGGCTAACCATATCCCTCCATGACCATCATCGTGCCTCACCATCGTGTACTTTCATCAACCCCCTCATCACAGTCTGTTGTCAACGGTGGCCTTGTGGGTGGTGACCCTCACTTTCGTGGGTTTGACAACACCCTTTTCGACTTTGTCGGCCGTGTCAACGCCACATTTGCCCTGCTGAGTGACGCGCAGCACCAGGTCAACAGCTTTTTCGACTCGCTCCACTCTGGTGTGGAGCACGACACCTGGATGACCAAGATTGGCATTCGCTACCGTGATGTCAACTTCACCATTGAACTTGACACTGTGGACAAGGACATGGAGATCTTCCACGACCCTGGTATATAAGTGGGCTGTTGTGCTTCCTCCACACCAACACATTGCCACACACACACTCAACACTTCCTACACACACACACACCCCACCCCACCCACACCCAACACAGAGGCCAAACATGAGACCAAGCAGCGCATGCGTGTGTCCACCCACCATGCCCACCTCCCCCTCTTTCGCACCACCATCAACGGCATCGTCATGGACAACGCTGTCCACTCTGGCCAATCCATGGCATCTGGCCGTGATGACGTCATCATCTACTTTCCCCCCGCTGACGCCATCAACGAGGGTGATGCCAACGATGGCCCCATTGCCGTCGTGCAAACAGCCGACTATGCCTTTACCATCTACTATGAGACGGAAGACTCTTTGCACTTGGACATCAATGTGGACATCCTGAGCAACCGCGTCATGGATGTGCATGGTGTGCTGGGGCAAACCGTCGCATGGGCCATGGACAACGCCGAAGGTGGGGCCCCACATACCCACACCGTGGAGGGTGTGGATGCTGACTATGAGGTGGACGCAGGGCTGCTGGGTGTTGACTTTAAATACACTCGCTTTGGTGCTGAGCAGCAGGTGGTGTCATCTGGACGCAGGGAGCTCATTGCTGGGGGGGCCTTTGTTGGACTTTCGGTATGTTCTTGGTGTTGTTGTTTGGGTGTGTTGTTTGGGTGTGTTGTTTGGGTGTGTTTCTGGGTGTGATACATATGATGATACATATGTGATATGCAGTGTGATTTGGTGTACCAATTGTTGTACGTGTACATACAAGCACACCACAGCGCTACAAATTACAAACACCGTTTCCCCTCAAAACAACAACAGGGTGGTCGCGTGAGCAAGGGCCCTTCTGTTGCACTTCCCAACAGCCTGCTGCGCCGTCGCCTGCACACACCCCAGCGTAAACTCTCTGCAGGCAGCACAAACAAGGCCGGCTTGCTGCAAATGTAAGGGGAGGAAGGATACATGTGTTTATGTGGCTCTTCTGTTGTGTGGCTGGGCAAGCTATTGCGGAAGATGTATACAAAGACCCCCTCGGGGATGACTGACGCTATGAAAGCAGAGGGGAAGGGGGCAGGGCTCCATGAGCGTTGCACCACGGAAGGACAAGCACACAGAAAAGGACAACAGCGCAACCTGTGCAGGTAGACATGCCTTTATGACATATGAGACGTGCCTGTTTTGACTGTATGACCACAACGACAATGACGACAGTTGACCACCCGGATGCACATTACGACAAAGCCAAACATTGTCTCTTGTGTTTGTGGGTGTGTGGACGTTGACTACCGACACATTGTGTGTGTGTTGACTGAATGGTTTGCGTTGACTGCTGTTGACTTTGTGTTGACTGCTGTTGACTTTGTGTTTTGACTACTGTTTGACTACCACTGGTTTGACCACAAGGGGAATGAATACACACGCGCAGTAAGGCTGTGTCTCATGTGTATGATGTTGCCTGCGCATGTCTGTGTAACATACTCCCTCATGCACACCATACTCCCTCATGCACACAAATCCCACCAGCGCTCAAATACAACAGTCCTCAAAATTCTTCGTTACATATTATCCTCTCACATACTCACACCAAAAATGCACGCAAAAAAAGACCCAAAAGTGCGAGAAAAGACTGTCCTATGCAAAACCGACCAAGGGCCCCTGCACACACTACCCACGGGGCATACAAAGAGAGTTTTGTAGAAAAGACAGAAGAGAAAAGGGCCCACCCAGCACCCCTGCTGTTATGACTCCCCTCCCTCCACTGCAAACGTCACCCACACAGACGCCTGCACCGCCCCATCCCCCATGTTGACAGGCGTCGCAGCAAACGCCTCGGGTGCTCCTGGCATCTTGGCCGCTGCCATTTGTGGCATTAGGTGTGTGGGGGCCTCTGCTGATTCTGAGATGTGCAGCACAGGGCCCAGGCGCACACCAAGGGCCTGTGAAGGTGTGTTTTGAGTGTGTGTGGTGGGGTGATGGCGGTGAGGGTGGTGGGTGAAGGTGATGAGGTATATGTTTTGGTAAGGTTGAAGTATGTGTATGTTACCTGCATGTAACATGTATGTTACATGTATGTCACATGCATATGATGACATACATAGGGTATGTGCAGTATGTTGGGTTGGCAAATCTGCACGGCGTGCATGTACACACTCCATACATAGGATATACATTTCCACTCACATATACCTCACAATACATAAAACACATAATACACACACTTCACAATACGTACAACGCACAATACACACACCTCACAATACGTACAACACACAATACACACACACACACACACCTCACAATACAGCTGTGCCTTTGCTCGGGCGTCTTCACATGCCATTTTTCGTGCAGTGGCCACCAACTGCTCTTGAATACTAGGTGCAACACCAAACTGTACATGGGATGGGGTTGATGTGTGTCTTGATACATGTTGCGTCATGTTGTGTTTTGGTACATGTTGTGTGGATATGCGATTGGGAACATACCGAAATACACATACAATGGGTCGATATGGCGAGACATTAAACAACCCTGCAGGACAATTATCTCCTCTCAACCCAACACGTACCGACACGCCATTGAGTTGCAAAGCGTTCCCCGCAGCGTTGACCATCCGGTCAATTGCAGTAGCAACCAGGTCACCATCAGCATTCATCAACGTCAATCGTAACGACTGATGTACCACATACTTGGGCTTGGAAGTGCGTCCCGTAGGCCCATATTCATACTCAGTGTGGATATTTATTGATTCAGTGATGAGATGACTTGGTTCTACTTGTGGCATCGTCAGCAGCTCTGTGTGCAGCTGTTGGCTTGCCTTGGAGACTGCTTGGGATGCTTTGAGCACACTGGAGTCAGTGATACGCACTGCAGCATTGATCTGTTGGAGGGGTGTGTGTATGGAGGGGGTGTTGACTAGGTTACATCCGTGTTGATCACAGTCATGCTACACAGCATTTCCCGAAATACCGTTGCTTGGTTATTGTTTGCATGCACTACTCCCTCGCCCTTGATCTTGACGACACGATCTGCAACTGCCATAGGACACGAGGCGAGGTGGTTTTGTGTTGATGTTCTGTGATGTGCAGCCAACGACAGAGGCACTGCCACGGTCAACAAACTTGCGAGCGTTACTATATGCTTGAGTAGTAGCGTGTTACGTTGTTGCCCACGCAACATCCTTTTTATATATGATATCAGCTTCTCAACTTCTTTTACTACCACCTTCCAACCTTGAACAGGCTCCCACCACTCTTCACGCCAACACAGTTTTCAAAAACGAAGCCAAATCATTCAACTCTTGTGGGCAGGCACTATGCTGCATTCCGTTGTATGTCCTAAACTCCACTTGCGCCTTGGCTTCCTTGAGCTCCTCAAAACTGGCAACCCCATAACTATACTGCACAACCATGTCCTTGTCCCCGTGTGCCAGGAATATTGGTGTCTTGGCATTGGCAGTGCTCACAATGGGTGGTTTGTCATGCAGGGGAACATAGGTAGACAGTCCAACCACAGCAGCAAGTTTGGTGTCGCTGCGCAAGGAGTAGAGCGCAATGGCTCCACCCTGAGGGGGTGAGAGTGTGTGAGGGAGTGTGAGAGTGTGTGTTGTCATCGAGTAATATGTGTTGGCACTCTGTTGGATGGCATGCACACCATCGTATGGCTCATGATGGGTACCAGATGCGCATCGTCAACAACACAAGCGCCATCATCCACCACCGCACATACCTGGGAAAACCCAGCCACCACAACCCGATCCGATGCAATTCCATCCTTTGCTAGTTCAGCAACCAGCTCCTCCACATACCTGTGCAATTGTATTCACAACCATGTGCACCATCAACAAAACACCAACAAAACACCCACATATGCCGTCCCCACCGTGCGCTCTCCTGGATGCCTGCTTCATCCTCCTTTCTGTTGATACCCTCTAGAGACACTATATCATACCAACCAGGCATGCGAAAGCCCATGTTGAGGGTGATGGGGCGCTCGGGTGCGTGGGGAAATATAAACCGCACATGAGGCAGCAGGGGGGTAAATTGCGCTGCGATGTCTGCCCATCCATGACCCGAATCACCCAGGCCATGCAGCATGATGACAGCTGCAGTGGCCTTTTCAGGGGGGTTGTGCACAATGGGCTTGGCGTATCGTAAGCTGCTCGAGCTGCTCATGGCGCACAATGTGGATGATGAGGGGCGAGTGCGCAGCAACCAGGTTGGTTTGTGACGACCAATTGCAGGTGTTGGGATGGATGGTTTGATTGAGACCAAAGAGTGTATGGTTTTTGTCAGTGTACGAGAATGTGTGATTGTGCTTTTACCTAGGATCACCATGGGAGGTGCTGCTTCTGGGGCTGCTGTGGTGAGCACCACGTGTAGGTGCAGCACCAATACTACGAGAGGTGTGATGGTGAACTATGAGGTGTTGATATGTGTTGATGGCAAACAAAACCAAAAAGCCAAAACTCACCCTCGTGCCTCACAAATCCTGTTATTCTTCATTGGTATAGTCAATATAGTACAGCATAGTACAGCTCTGCATAGTATAGCATCATAATGGTGGTTTTCAGCGACGTTGCATCGCGGCATCAATTATTCATGGCATACTATTAAGAAACGCCAGCTTCAATTCATCTCAAAACATTCAGTCATGCAGCCCAATCAAGTGCCAGGAGCATGGCAAGCAGCAACGCCCATGGCTCCAGGATTGCAAGCGCCTGGCATGCAAGCGTACCCGTCCACAGTGCAGCAACCTGGTATGCAGCAAATGGTCATGGTCATGGGGCCTTATGGACAGCCCATGCTTGTACCGGTGCGTCATGTTGGGGGTGGGGTTGGGCAGGGGTGCGATATGCCGTTGGTGTAGCAAAAATACAGGTGTGCACCCATACACATGTGGTATACAGGTAGCAGCATTGCAGCAGCCAGGCATGGTACCAGCCGCACCAGTGCAGCAGCAACCACAAGCACCAACTGCTGCTTCATTTGCCAATGTGCTTGGTATGGGGTGTATGGTGCAACGTTATATGTCATGGGACAACATGCCAGCACAATGTACACCATCAACACAGATGTCAATGTGTGTGAGAAGCTTGGTGTGCAACAACACCGGCCCATTCCCACATCTACAGCAGCATTGCCAATGACCAACACGTGGCCAGCACATCAAGCAATAAACAATGGTGGTGGTGGTGGCATGGTGGTCAACAGTAATGGCATGGTCAACACACATGCTCCAGTCAACAACAGCGCTGTATCAATCAATGCAAGCCCATCAGCAGCAGCGGGAGGAGCAGCACACCCACCTGCAGCATTAGGAAGCGCAACATACACACCTGCACCCCCTGCACGCCCCACACCACCTGCACACCCCCTTGTATCTGAAGACAACATCAGTGGAGTTGGTGGAGGACCAATACCCTTGGATGTATTTGGTGAGTCTGAAGCAATTGTACAAGCTGATGCTGGTATGTAGGAAGTATGGTGTGTGAGATAGTTGTGTATAGTTGTGTATAGCTGTGTATAGTTGTGTAATGCAGTGTACCATGTGCGTTGGTGCATGGTGGATTTTTGGTGGTACATGTGCTGGTGCGTATGTGCATGGTGCATATTGTGTAGCATACACAACACCAGCACTTTCATATTTCGCATACAAATACACATACATACGCCACCACAACAAATTGTCCATGGACCATGCATGTATGTACCGTGTATCACAGTGCCATCTGCGGATGAAAAGGGGGATGGCAGTCGAGTATATACCAAAGGGGAAACAGTGTGGTATAAACAAAGGGATGGGACATGGGCACCTGCAAAGGTGTGTGCCAATGTTGCTGTAGTCATGTGCGTTTGTATGTATGTTTGCATCTTTGCATTACAATGTTACATTACATTTACATATTGATACGCTGTTGTATGCAGCACGTGCTCCTGTATACACTGTTGTATGAAGCACGTGCACCTATGAATTGTTTTTTGCAGCACATGCACATGCAAATCACACGCTCACACACTCTTTTCATGACACTATCCCACACTTCATCCCCCAAACAAATTGGCATCACCCCCAACAAACACCACCCCAAATACACACAGGTGGTTTCTGTCGACCAAAGCATTGACCCTCCCTCATTTGGCATTGAGCTCGCTGAGGGACACTTTAGGGAAACTGAAGCATACAGACTCAAACCAAGAGGAGGAGGTCATAGTAGGATTGGTGGTGGTGGGAGTGGTGGGGGTGGGAGTGGTTGGGGTGCAGTGTATACCCCTACTGCTGCTGCTCCTGTTGCTACTACTGTTCCTGCTGTTCCTCCTGCTGTGGCTGGCCTGTATCAGGATAATCATATACAGCAGCAGCAACAGCAGTATATATCACCAGCTGTTGTTGATGACTTTGGTGATTTCAATACTGCACCTGTAGTAGCACCACCACCACCACCACCAGCTGCTCCTGTTGTGCAAGCACCAGTGGGGGGACAGCAGGCAGTGACAGCACCAGTTACTGATCATGATCATGATGATGACTTTGGTGATTTCAGTAGTGCACCACCACCAACAACAACAACTAGCACAGCACCAACAACCACCACAGCACCGGTTGTAGATGATGATTTTGGTGATTTCAATACTGCACCACCACCACCAACAACCACATCAGCACAAGTATCATCAGCACACGCAATCGTATCACCCAGAGATGCGCCCCTCCCCCTCTCACTCTTTGGGGAGGAGGAGGATGTGGTTCCGGAAGACGCACCCTTACCACAACTACCTGGGCTCCTACACATGCGGGGCGCGAGCACCACCAGCACACACAGTGGTGGTTCTCTCACCCCCAATAAAATTCCTCCTGTTCCCAGTGGTGGTATGCTCAACCCAGCAGGTATTAGTAATAGTAATGTCACCCCACCACCCAGTGGTGGTGGCCCCATGCCTCGTGGTGGGGTGCAACATGTGGGAGATAATGAGTGGGGAGAGGATGAGTGGGGGGAGGATGGCTGGGTGGAGGGGAGTCATAGTAGGGGGGTGAGTGGGGAGCAAGGGGAGTGTGTGGAGAATAGTATAGCAGCAGCAAATGCAGGTGTGTGTGTGTGTGTGTGTGTGTGTGTGTGTGTGTGTGTGTGTGTGTGTGTGTG